>Ga0209254_10004387_pt1 | contig 12931 bp, 12 predicted proteins | sample FrelakmetDIP11DI_FD_187148 | JGI IMG/M metagenome (GOLD analysis project Ga0209254, IMG submission 187148) | Freshwater lake sediment microbial communities from the University of Notre Dame, USA, for methane emissions studies - DIP11 DI (SPAdes)... | ecosystem: Environmental > Aquatic >...
GTTAACCATCTCCTTCTTGCGGTCCACCATGAAGAAATATCCCTCGTCGTCTCGGTATCCCATGTCCTCGGTGTGCAGCCAGCCGCCGCGCAGCGCCGCCGCGGTCTCCGCGGGGCGCTTGTAGTAACCCTTCATCACCAGCGGACCCCTGATCACCAGCTCGCCCACCTCGCCCGGGCCGAGCAGGTTGCCCGCGTCGTCCATGGCCCCCACCTCGACGCCGGGATGGGCGAGGCCGACGCTGCCCTCCTTGTAGGGCATGTTCATGCGCTGGATGGTGGCGGAGGCGGAGCATTCGGTGAGGCCCCATGCCTCGAGGATGGTGATGTTCAGGGCCGCCGAGCAGTCCTGCATCAGTTGTGCCGGCATGGCCGAGGCACCGGAGATGCCGATGCGCAGCGAGGAGAGGTCGTACTTCTCCCGCTCGGGATGGTGATAGACCATGAAGTACATGGCCACCACCATGGGCAGGAAGGTGACCTTGTACTTCTCTACCACCCGGAAGACCTCCTCGGCGTCGAAGGGGTCGAGGAGCACGAAGCAGGTCCCCACCCGGAAGCAGCACAGCATCACGGTGATGCCGTAACCGTGGAACATGGGCACTACCATAAGGGCACGGTCATATTCGCCCAACTCCAGCACTCCGATGATGGCGTCGGCGTGGAAGAAGAGGTTGCCCTGGGTGAGCATCGTCCCCTTGGGCACGCCCGTGGTGCCGGAGGTATACAGTATCTCCGCCACGTCGTCCTCGCCTACTTCCACCTGCAGTGGCTGGTCAGACCCCTTGGATTCCACCTCACTGAACTGCATCCCCTCCCCGTAGGGGCCGTTGACGATGAGCCACTTGAAGAGGGGCGGCTTCTCCGCGATCTTCGAGAAGAACTCGGCGAAGGCGGGGGTGGCCACCAGGGCCACGGCATCGCTGTCGCGCAGCAGGAACTCCAGTTCGCGCTCCTTATAGAAGATATTCACCGGGACCGCCACCGCCCCCAGGTAGGAGCAGGCGAAGAAGGTGACGATGAACTCCGGGCAGTTGTTCAGCATCACCGCCACCTTGTCGTTGCGCCCCACCCCCAGGTCCGCGAGGGCATTGGCGAAGCGCGTCACCCGGATCTCCAGCTCCCGGTAGGAGATGGGTTCATCCTTGTAGATGACCGCCGGGCTCTCGCCCATGTCGGCTGCGCGCGACTGCAGCAGCTCCTTGAGGGTCAAGGCCACCACCTACCCGATCTTCATGAGTATCTTGAGGTACTTGCTGCGGTTCTCCTCGAAATGGTCGAAGAAATCGACGATCTGGTCGAAGGGGATGACTTTGCTGATGACGTCGCCGGGGTGCAGCTCGCCCTTGCCCACCAGGTCCACGACCTCCTTCATCTCCACGTTGTAGCCCATGGTGGCGAAGATGTTGTATTCGCACGCGAAGGCGGCCAGGAGCATGAGGGGGTAGGTCGGGGACTCGTAGAACGCGAACCCCAGCAGCCCGATGCGCCCGTCCTTTCGCGTTGAGTATACGGCGGTGTCGATGCTGGCCTGCAGCCCTACGCAGTCGAAACTGACGTCCGACCCCACGCCGCCGTTGATCTCCGCCACCCTGCCTATGGGGTCCTCGGTATCCGGGTTGATGACGTGGGTGGCGCCCATCTCCAGCGCCTTCTGCCGCCGCGATTCCAGGGGCTCGCTGACGATGATATTTCCCGCCCCCTTATATTTGGCCACCATGGCCATAAGCAGCCCCACCGGCCCGGCGCCGACGATAAAGACGTTCTCGCCGGGCTGGAGTCCGGAGCGCTTGATGGCACGGTAGACGACCGAGGTCGGCTCTACGGTGGCGGCTTCCTCCAGGCTTACCCCCTCCGGGAGCTTGTATACCCCCCTGTAATGCAGGGGCACGTACTCGGCGAAGGTGCCGTGGATATGCATGCCGTGGGCCTTGGGATTCAGGCACAGGTTCCATTTATCCTGCTCGCAGTAGTAGCACTCCCAACACGGGTAGTAGGGGAGCCCGGTAACCGGGTCGCCTTTCTGCAGACCGGTCACCGCTTCGCCCACTTCCTCCACCACGCCCGAGAACTCGTGCCCGAGCGCAATGGGGGGATTGAAGATGGTCTGCGGTCCGTACAGGTATTCAAAGACGTCGGTGTGGCAGATGCCCGCGTATGCCACCTTGATCTTGACGTCCTCCGGCCCCACCTCGGGTTCCGGGATATCCTCCAACCTCATGTCGCGCTGTGCGTGCCAGATCGCCGCTTTCATGGCGTCCCCCTTTCCTTTCTCGCTAATAAACCCTCTACCGCGGGTGCTTTCCCACGGGTCTGCTTGCCAGCAGCGGCGGAGCCGCCGGGCCCGCGCCGCCGCATCCCTTCTGCCGACCGGTAATATTTCATTTGTTGAACTATATTAAATCCCAGAGGCTACCTCACCAGGGGCGGTTGAGGTGCTCCAGGTAGGTAACGCGGTCCCCCAGTGTCTCCACCACCGTACGCAGCACGGTCATGAAGCCCTCGATGTCCTCCACGCTCACCTTCTCCCACACCGGGAAGAACAGCGCCTGTCGGTGGCTGACGATGTTATCGATGAGCTTCCTCCCCTTGGGGGTGAACCTGAGCATGGTCTCGCGGCGGTCGTTCGGGTTCTTTTCCCTCTTTACCAGGCCTTTTCTCTCGCATCTCTGGGCGATCTGGGTCAGGGTGGAACTGTTAAGAGAGAGGAGTTCCGCGACGTCCTTCATGCGCATGTCCTCGCGGAAACGCATGAGCAACAGGAGATAGAATTCTACCTTGTCGATGTGGTACAGGGACAGCTCCTTGGCCTCCCACAGGGTGGTAGTGTAATCGAAGAGAGTGTAGAGCCTTTCGATCTCGGCAAGATGGGAGAAGATCTCCTTGCGTTTCATGCGTGCCCCCCGTGATTAATTCACAATATGAATTATGCTACGGCCGCGGTGTGGCGTCAATAGGACCACGGATTAAGGCCTGACATTCACACCCGCCGGGAGGATGGGTTACACTTTTATTCCGGAAGAAAACCCATGGAGAAGGGGGAGGTTGATATGAAGATCGAGGGCCCGGAAGCATACAGGGAAAGCCTGCGCAAACTCGAGCGCAGGATATTCGTCATGGGGGAGAGGGTGGACAACCCCACCGACCATCCCATGATAAGGCCGTCGATAAACGCCGTCGCCGAGACCTACAACCTGGGCGAAGAGCCCGGGGCGGAGGACCTGCTATTCGTGAAGTCCCACCTCAGCGGAGAGAAGACCAGCCGTTTTACCCATATCCACCAGTCCACGGACGACCTGGTGAACAAGGTACTCATGCAGCGCATGCTGGGCAGGCGGACCTCCACCTGCTTCCAGCGCTGCGTAGGCATGGACGGCATCAACGCCCTGTACTCGGTGACCCACGAGTGCGACCAGGCTTGTGGGTCGGAATACCACGACCGGCTCAAGGACTACCTCCGCTTCATCCAGGCGGAGAACGTGGTGGTGGACGGGGCCATGACCGACGTAAAGGGGGACCGCGGCCTGAGGCCGGCCGACCAGGCCGACCCGGACATGTTCGTGCACGTGGTGGAACGGCAGGCGGACGGCATCGTGGTGCGCGGAGCTAAAGCCCACCAGACCGGCTCCCTCAACTCTCACGAGATCCTGGTCATGCCCACCACCGCCATGCGCGACAACGAGGGCGATTTCGCCGTCTCCTTCGCGGTGCCGGCGGATACGGAGGGTATCACCTTCATCCTGGGGCGGCAGCCCTCGGACACCCGCAAGATGGAGGGCAGCCCCATGGACGTGGGCAACCCCAAGTACGGCAGCCAGGAGGCGTTGGTCGTCTTCGACGACGTCTTCGTGCCCTGGGAGCGGGTGTTCATGTGCGGGGAGCACGAGCAGAGCGGCAAGGTGGTCGAACGCTTCGCCGCCTACCACCGCCAGAGTTACGGCGGCTGCAAGGTGGGGGTCGGGGACGTACTGGTTGGAGCCGCCCAACTCGCAGCCTTTTATGGTGGAGTTGACCGGGTGAGCCACGTCAGGGACAAGATAACCGAGATGATCCACCTTAACGAGACCCTCTTCTCCTGCGGTATCGCCTGCTCGAGCCGCGGGGAGGCCACGCCCTCGGGATGCTACATGGTGGACATGATGCTGGCCAACGTGTGCAAGCACAACGTCACCCGCTATCCCTTCGAGATCTCGCGCTTGCTGCAGGACATCGCCGGGGGGATGGTGGTCACCATGCCCTCGCAGAAGGACTTCGAGAACCCGGAGGTGGCGCCTTACCTGGAGAAGTACCTCAAGGGATCGGCGGATGTGCCCACCCTGGACCGTATAAAGGTGCTCAAGTTCATCGAGAACATGACCATGGGCTGCGGCGCGGCTGCCTACCTCACCGAGAGCATCCACGGGGCCGGCTCGCCCCAGGCGCAGCGCATCATGATCTACCGCATGGCCGACCTGGACGAAAAGATAAAGTACGTCAAAAAGCTAGCGGATATACAATAGACGTACGAGAGAATGCATCGCGTAAGCGATAGCGACGCCCGGAGGGCGGCGCGGCGGTGCCAGTCGCCCGGCCATTTCCGAATGGCCGGGCCTGGCACGGGTACGACGGGTGATTGCCACACGCAAATAGCATAGGGCTGGGGAATCTGATGGAAGAAGAGGTAGGGCAGCAGTTCACTTTCAGGGGGCGCTGGAGAGGGCGCAAACTCTGGATACTTATATGCGCATCGCTGCTTGCGGTCGCGGCCGTGTTCATGCTGGTGTGGATCAGGCCTTCCTCCGATAATGGCACGGGACAGGCCGCGCCGGTGCAGCAGGAGGCAGCACAGCCGCAAGCATCAGGCGAACCCGCAAACGATGCTGAGAGCGAACAGACGCAGGAACCAACCGCCCAGACCGGCGGGCAGCAACCCACCATCACGCCCGGGTCGGGAGAAGACGCGCCCGGCGTGGTGGTCCAGTTCCCCGATCCCGTGGAGAGCACGCCCGAGGAGCCCCCGCCCGGCGGGTATAAGGACGTCTACGGCGGTTGGGTCCTGGACATGACAGGTTCAGCTTACGGGCTGACCAACTGCCACATCATCCTCAACCAGGACGGCACCATATCCTCTCCGCCCGATTACGACCAGGTCTTCCAGATCGCGGCCAGCACCTTCACCTGGCGGCAAGGCGACCCTGCATTCTCCGCCACCATGCAGCTCATGCTGAAGATGGGAGGCGGCCAGATGTTGATACCGTTGAAGGTGGTGCTGACGGGAAACGCCGCAAACTCTTTAACGGAGATAACCGGGGACTTCACCGCGGAGCCCCAGGGCGAGGCCTATGCGCCCTATGCTCAGCAGGGCGACTTTATCATGCACCGCTGAGGGCACCTTCACCGTTGCCCCCCCGGCCTCGGAGCGCCCCACTGGCAGGATAAGCAGTGGAAATACAACGCGCGGACCTGACCGCTGTTTGAAGGACAACCAGAACAGGCAAAGAATAAATAGTTGAAGCTTGTAGGTGCGATTCAGCAGCGCTTAACCGCTGCGGGCTCGATTGATTGCATGGTGGCCCGTTGATATACTGTTAGCGAGGGCGTTAGCGAGCTTCTGAGAATGGGTAAAATAAGGGCATCAGCTGGCGAGTCGTGTTGCGGGGGAGGTGATGTCAGAACCATATTTCCGGGAGCGTATCGGCAGGACAAATCTCTCTAAGCAGTCGATCCAAGCACTTTACACCACACAAGATCCACCGCAGCAGGCCTTTACGTAATCAACACACCCTACATTCGCAGCACAGGTATACCCGCAAAGCTCCCAAAAGCCAGGGGATTTACCTTATCCCGCAGACCGCTGGATCAAGAGGACGATTTTTAAACGAAACTGTTAGGTATGAAGAGAGAGATCGAGGACAAGGGGGGTTGAGAACATGCGTATGAAAGCGATCATCGTGCTGGTCGTGGCCTTGATGATGGTCACCCTGGGCCTGGCCTCGTGCGGAGATGGAGGCGGCGACGGCGAGAAGACCACCAAGAAGATAGGTCTGACCGCTCCTCTCAGCGGCGTGGCCGCGGCCTACGGGCAGGACATCAAGGATGGCCTGGAGATGGGCATAAACAAGATCAACGAGGACGGCGGCATCTCCATCGGGGACGAAACCTACGTCTTCGAGCTGCTGCCCGCCGACGACGAGGCAACTCCGGAGCCGGCCCTCTCCAACGCGCAGCGCTTCATCCTAGAGGAGGACATCCAGGTGATCTGGGACCCGGTGGCCACCTCCATCACGCCGCTGCTCGGCATCAACGAGAAGGCGGGTGAGGAGTTCCTGGTCATGGCCTATACCAGCGTGCCTCTTTACGCGCAGAAGATGAACAAGTACATGATCACCCTGCCCCCGCCTTTTTCCACCTACATCAAGCCGTGGATCACGATGGCCATGGGCAAGGGCTGGATGAAGCTGGGCATGCTGCAGACCACGGGGGCATACGGGGACCTGTGGGGCTCCAACTTCGAGAAGGCCTGGACGGGAGCGGGCGGCACAGTGGTGGCCAAGGCCCCCGCCAGCTACTATACAGAGTCTGACTTCACGCCCTATCTGACCACGGTGCTGGCCGGGAATCCCGACGTCATCTTCTGCGGCGGTCCCTCTGACCCGACGGCCCTGGTGATAGACCAGGCCAGGAGCCTGGGCTTCAAGGGCGGCTTCATCGTCATCGATCAGGCCAAGCTGGACGTCATCGCCGAGACCACGGGCATGGAGAAGCTCGAGGGCGCCATCGGCGTGCTGCCGGTGGAGGACGGTTTCGACCTGTGGCCTGCCCTCAAGACCTTCAACGAGGATTATATCGCGGAGTTCGGAGGCGAGAGGACGACCTGGGAGAGCGCCATCTGCTATTCCGGCATGATGATCCTGGCCAGGGCCATGGAGGAGGCACAGAGCGTGGATGACGTGGCCGCCATCAGGGACGCTTTCAACCAAAGCGGTATCTGTGTGTTGGACGGCAACGAATACCCCGTCGGCTTCCAGGGGATTGACCCCACCACGGGCGCATTGTGGATGCCGGGAACGGCCACCATCGTGGAGAACGGCGTTTTCGTGGAGCAGGAACCCATCGAGTGGTGGGTGAAATAATCATAGCCGCATCGTAGGGAAAGAATAGTAATCGAGTTGAGGGAAGCCCCCCACGCGGGGGGCTTCCCACTAAATAAAGCGCACGGCTTTGACGAATCAATAGAAACGGATGTGGCGGTCGGACGAGATGTTCCCGTGAGGAGAGGCTGTTGTCCTTCTTTCTGAACCAGTTGGTCATAGGCATACAGCTCGGCAGCCAGTACGTGATGGTGGCCCTCGGCCTCACCCTCATCTTCGGTATCCTCGACATCTCCCACTTCGCCCACGGCCACCTCTACATGATCGGCGCCTACCTCCTGTATATAGTCATGGTATTGGGCGGCATCAATTACTGGGTCGCTTTCATCATCTGTATGGCCGCTCTCGCCGTCGCCGGGGTGTTGGTGGAGAGGGTCGTCTACCGTCCACTGCGCGGGCAGCCCCAGATCAACACCTTCATCGCGGCCATCGGCCTCATCCTGGTGCTGGAGACCCTGGTCAGGGGAATCCAGCCCAACGCCCTCAGTGTATCCAAACCCATAGACAAGACCCTGCAGTTCGCGGGCATCACCATGGAGGCGCAACGTCTCATCGTCATCGTCGGGGCCATCGTCCTCATCATCCTGCTGCAGCTGTTCATCAAGCGCACTCGCCTGGGCACGGCCATAGAGGCGGTGGCGCAGGACCGCGAGGGCGCCTCGCTGGTGGGGATCAACGTCAACCACATCTCCGCCCTCACCTTCGCTATCGCCACCGCACTGGCCGCCGCCGCAGCTGTGTTCATGGCGCCGCTGGGCTTTATCTCCCCCGAGATGGGCAGCGTGCTCATCCTCAAGGCCTTCGTCATCGTGGTCATCGGAGGCCTGGGCAGCATGAAGGGCGCAATCGTGGGGGGATACCTTTTAGGCATAATCGAGGCCATGGCCATCGCCTATATCTCCTCGGCATATAAAGACGTCTTCGCCTTCGCGGTGCTCATCATCATCCTGGCCATCCGGCCCACCGGCCTCTTCCGGGGGAGGGATTGAGATGGCCAAATATACTAAAGCAGGTGTTCTCGTCCTCCTTCTGGGGTTGGCGGTGGCCATGCCCTGGATGACGAGCAAGTACAACGTCCGCATTCTTACGCTGGCCATGGCCTGGGCCATCGCCACCCTCAGCCTCAATCTCATCCTGGGCTACACCGGGCAGGCATCCCTGGCCCACGGGGCCCTCATGGGCATCGGGGCCTATTCCTTCGGCATCCTGGCGCAGCGGGTCGGCCTCAATTTCTGGCTGGCGCTGCCCCTGGCGTGCCTGATCACCGCCTTTATCGGACTGCTGATAGGGCTGCCCTCCCTGCGCACCAAGGGCCCCTATTTCGCCATTGTCACCCTGTGCTTCAACGTCATCGTCTATAAGGTCTTTGATAACTGGAAATGGCTCTCCGGCGGCATACAGGGGCAGCCGGTGCCACAGCCTGTTTTCCTCCAGCAGAGATGGGCACGTTACTACTTCGTGCTGGGCTGCCTGGTGCTTACGTTGATCATCATGCGCTTCATCGTCAAGTCGCTGCTGGGCGTGACCTTCATGTCCATACGCAGTAACGAGAACCTGGCGGAGGCGGTGGGCATCAATTCCTTCCGCAACAAGCTCCTCTCCTTCGTGGTGAGCTGCTTCTTCGTGGGCCTGGCGGGCTCCATGCTGGCCCTCGAAAACGGCCAGCTGGACCCCACCATCACCATGCAATTTAACTCCTTCTACATCCTCATCTTCCTGCTCATCGGCGGTGCCGCAACCCTTTCGGGCCCGGTGATCGGCGCCATGGGTCTGTACTGGCTGCTCGATTACATGAAGAAGATCGGGATCAAGGGCATCGAGGAGTTCCGTTACCTTTTCTTCGGGCTCATCCTCATTGTCGTCATCATCTACATGCCCCGGGGCATAGTGGGCGGCGCCAAACAATTCTGGGAGTGGGCTAAAGCCAGATACAATAAGCGTAAGACCGAAGGCAATACGGGTAAAACCGAAGAGGTGTTGGAATGACACTGCTGCGCGTGGAAGGGCTTACGAGGTTGTTCGGCGGCCTTGTCGCCGTGAACAAGGTCGACTTCGCGCTGGATGAGGGCAAGATCCTGGCCATCATCGGTCCCAACGGCGCGGGAAAGAGCACCCTCTTCAACCTCATCGGCGGCACCATGCCCCCCTCCTCGGGAAAGATCTTCTTCAACGGCAACGATATTACGGGTTGGAAACCCTATAAGGTTGCACGGGAGGGCATAACCCGCACCTTCCAGACCACGGCCCTCTTCGAGGAGCTTCCGGTCTACGTCAACCTGGTCATCGGGCGCCGCATGCGCACCCGTTCCGGCCTCTGGGACATCATCCTGCATACTCCGCGTCAGAAGCGGGAGAAGAACGAGACCACCGCCAAGGTGCTGGAGGTGCTGGAATTCACCGGGCTGGGGCAGTACGCGAACGATCCGGCCGGGTCGATCCCCCAGGAGGCCCAGAAGAGGCTGGCCATCGGCGTCGCCCTCATGGGGGATCCCAGGCTGCTGCTTCTGGACGAGCCGACGGGCGGGGTGGGGATGGAGGAGACGGACAACATCATCGCGCTTATCGACCGCATACGCGCCAAGGGCATCACCGTCTGCGTCATCGAGCACAAGATGCGCATGATCATGAGCCTGGCGGACCGCATCGTGGTCTTGAATTTCGGGGTGAAGATAGCGGAAGGTGAACCGCAGGGGGTGTGCGACGACCCTGCGGTCATAGAGGCATATTTGGGTGAGTGCATTGCTTGAGATGTCGGACGTACATTGTTCTATCGGTAAGCACGAGGTGATCTCCGGTGCATCCCTCGATATCCGCGAGGGGGAGCTTATTTGCCTGCTGGGCGCCAACGGCGCCGGCAAATCGAGCCTCTTCAAGACCATCAGCGGCATCATAAAGCCATGGCAGGGCACCATCACTTTCGAGGGGGAGGTCATCAGCCGGAAGAGCGCGGACAAGATCGTACGCATGGGCATCGCATTGTGCCCGGAGGGACGCAAGCTCTTCCCGCGCCTCTCGGTGAAGAAGAACCTCATGATGGGAGCGTATTCCCGCCACCGCGAGAAGGCGGACAACGCCGCCGCGCTCAGGGATGTATACGAGCTCTTCCCCATCCTGGAAGAACGCAGCGAGCAGGACGCCGGAACGCTCTCGGGCGGCGAGCAGCAGATGCTGGCCATCGGGCGCTCGCTCATGTGCAGGCCGCGCCTGCTGCTGCTGGACGAGCCGTCGCTGGGGTTGGCCCCGCTCATCGTCACCAAGATCATGGAGACCATCACCGGCATCAACCGCAAAGGGGTCACCATCTTTCTCTCCGAGCAGAACGCCAGCATGGCGTTGGCTATATCCTCGCGGGGCTACGTGCTGGAGAACGGGCACATCGTGCTGGAGGGCACGGCGGAAGAACTTGCCGGCAACGATGAAGTGAAGAAGGCTTATATCGGGGCCTGAGTGCCGCCGGCAGGCTGCCGTCCGGGGTTTTCGGATATCCGCCGCCACCTGGAGGCGATATGATAAAGGCGGACGTGGACCGTTTGGCAAAGTCGACCGCTATGCGGAAAACTCGTTTGGGGGGATGCGGTTATGAAGATCACCAGGACCTGTGGGGAATGTGGGATTCCCCTGGGCATCGCGCGTAATCTCAGCTGGAACGCCAACGGGACCATCATCCAGCATGACGACCCCATGCACCGCCTCATCTTTTTCGAGTGCGACAACCTGGACCGCCTCTGGAAGCGGCTCTCGGAGATCCTCGGAGTGACTTCCGAGCACATCTGGGAGGTGGTCATAGATTCCAAGAGCCGCGCCACCCGCGCTTTCCTGCACCGCACCCTGCCGTGGGGGATAAACATACTGGCCCATTTCATCGGCTACCGCTCCATGATCAAGACCATCGAATCCCAGGGGCTGGTCATGGGATACGGCAAGATCACCTTGGGCGGGCAGTACCCGCGCCGCGGGCGTCCCGAGCGGGTCACCGTCTACATCGAGGACCCCTACTCCCTGCCCTTCTTCTGCGGCGACTTCAAGGGTGCCGCGGAGGTCCTGGAAAAACGCTGGGCCTCCACCACCCTGCAGGCGCTGGACTCCCGACGTCACCAGGTCGACGTCACCGTGCGCGACGAACACCTTGAGGAGGAGTCCTTCCTGCTCAAGGAGCAGGTCGCGGGCAAGTCAGGCGATATGGTCTTCAAGTCGTGCTCCACCTGCGGTACCCCCCTGGAAATGAAGGAATTCACCTGGGACCTGGAGTCGGGGGTCATCAAGGACAGCAGGAGCGGCCGCAGGCTGGCCTTCTTCGGGACCTCGGGCATGCTGGCCGTCTTCGACGAGCTCGCGCACGAGCTGGGGGAGCGCGTCTCCGACGCCATCATCGAGGTGGAGAGGGAGAACGGCCTCGCCGCCCTCAGCGTCGAGGAGGCCGGCAGCGGCTACGAAGGCCTGCGCTTCCTGGCGGCCATCCGCGGCCTGGGCCTCATCACCAGCCTGGAGGTAGGCGAGGACAGGCTGCTCCTACGCATGTCCAACCCGTCCATCCCCGAATACATCGTCGGCCTGGCCCTGGCCGTCTTCGAGCTGGTCACCGGCAAGCGGGGACGGCACACCTGGAGCATCGAACCCGACGGCGACCTCGTGGTTGATATTTCCTCTTAGGGCATAGCCGCCTGTATGTTTGCCTCCATCTGGGAAAGCATAGAAGCATGCCCTGACACCAGCGACTGCATGGAGGCAGTGAGCTGCTGCTGAGTCTGGGTCACCGCGGCGCTCATCTGCTCGGCCAGTGAGCTGACCGCCGCTTTATTTCCTGAAGCTAGAGCCTGTGTCATCTGCTGGGAGAGGGACTCCAGCTCGCCGGCCATGGACTTTACTTCCTCTCCGTACGCGCCCATGCTGTCCGGCACCGTTGTTCCTTCCAGGGTGGATATGGCTTTCTGCATCACCTGGTCGAGCTGTGAGCTGAGCTAGCCGTACTGCCCCGCCGTGGGCAGGTTCTCGAGGCGCTCCAACAGGTTCTCCATCTGCTCAACCCCCTGCATGGTCGGGACCAGGTTGAGCAGGTACTCTATCTCACCCACGGCCTGCTCGGTGAGGTCGTAGACATAGTCGTAATACTCGTAGATATAGGCGTAAAGTTCCTCGTAGTCCTCCGATACCTCGATGGCGGCGTTGGCGGCCTCGTCCAGGTCCGCGATGAGCTGCTCGTATGCGGTTAACGCCTCCTCCAACTCCTGTTCGTAGGCGTCGGGATCCGATGCGGCTTCCTGCGCTTCCAGGTCCTCCATCTCGGCCACGGCGGCGTCGGCCTCCTGCTTGATCTGCTCGTAGGTCTCGACTATCTTTTCCTCGGCGGCCGTCCCGCCCTCACCCGCCTCCTCATCCCCGTTGCCGCTATTCCCCAGCACCAGGACCAGGGTCACGGTTACGGCGATGATGACCACGCATACGGGGATGACCACGGCGAGTATCTTGCCCGTGGTCCAGGTCTTCTCTTTGCCGGCGTCCATGGTCTGTTTTGCCTCCTACTCGTTCGTGCCTGCAATACCGTCGGTCTATAGATATTTATAGCCCGGAGTTGTTAGACACCCATAATAAGATTGTTAAATCTTTATTAACTTCAACTACTCATCCGGTCCTCATAGTGCCCGTTGCCGAGTCCTGTCCGATGGGTAGAATAAGACGGTAGAGAGGTCATCGACGTCGCGTGCATGAAAGGATCGGGCATTATGAAGAGGAGATACACATGCATCCTGATGGCGACCATTGCCGCATGCGTCGCGCTGGGCTCTCAGGCGTTGGCACAGGTTG
>Ga0209254_10004388_pt1 | contig 12929 bp, 9 predicted proteins | sample FrelakmetDIP11DI_FD_187148 | JGI IMG/M metagenome (GOLD analysis project Ga0209254, IMG submission 187148) | Freshwater lake sediment microbial communities from the University of Notre Dame, USA, for methane emissions studies - DIP11 DI (SPAdes)... | ecosystem: Environmental > Aquatic >...
CCAAGAAACAACTGAGCCTGATCTGCTTTCTGATAGGATTCACCCTGGTCCTGCTGCAGGACCTCAAGGGGTTTGCCACCATCGATCCGGGGTTCTCCTGGCCATGGGCCGTCATGTTCTATTCAGGGCTCCTGCTCATGCTGATCGGATACTATCTGAGAGGATAACTCCCGGATGATCATTTTTTGAATATTCGGCCCCTCTTTTCTGAAGATAGAACCATATATCAGCCCTGCCCTGCCTCATCCTTCGTCTTTTTTCACCCTGACCAGATCATGACTCCTGGTAAGAAATCCTTCGGCTTCCAGCTGCCCGAGAACCGTTTCAAGCCTGGATGCAGGTATATCCAGCACCCTGCAGAGATCTTCCCGGCTCAGCTCCCCGTCGGTAACCAGCAGGTGCAGGATCTTTCCCCGTACCTGCCGGTTTGACCCTTCGAAGGGTGCCTGGCGCTGGTAGTGCCTGCTCCGCCTGTTCGGGTTTTTTATGGTTGTTCCCAGGTACCATCCAAAGTCCATCAGGGCATTGTACCACTCCCGGGGATTTTCCCGGTCAAGGGTCTCCCGGACCAGCGGGAGGATCTCCCGGTCAGTGACCTGGGATCTCTCCCTGAAGAAGCAGTGGATAAACACCCTGCGGATGTTGGTGTCGATCAGGAGTACCGGCTGGTTGAAGGCAAATGCAAGGACCGCAGCTGCCGTGTAGGGCCCGATGCCCGGGAGGCTTTGCAGGTCTTTCTCATCCTCCGGCAGTATCCCGCCAAACTGTTCCACAACACGGACCGCAGTCTGCCGGAGCGCCAGCGCCCGGCGGTTGTAGCCGAGCCCCTGCCAGGCAGAAAGGACATCTGCTGTGGTGGCCGCCGCCAGGGTACCAAAATCCGGAAACCGGCTGATGAAGCGCCCATACTTCTCCTTCACCCGCTCCACCTGCGTCTGCTGGAGCATGACCTCTGAGACCAGGATCTGGTAAGGATCCGTGGTGTGGCGCCAGGGAAGGTCGCGGTGATACCGTTGGTAATAATCACGGACCCTGCCCTGGAACACGTCAACTGATGGGGGTGTCACATCTCAGACCTGCGATGCCGGAACAGCAGGGTGCGCCTCTGCTTTCTCCTTCAGTTCGTCTATCCATGCCACATAACGGTCGGCATCGAACTTCCGTTTGAGGCCGTTTGCGTTCATGTACCGGATCTTGCCAAAGATCGGACGTTCAGGCCAGGCGCGGTCATGTTTCCCGAAACACCAGGCGACTCCTGCATAACCGTTGGGATCCCGCCCGTCGAGTTCATACCGGTTGTTCAGGGCAAGGGCGATGGAGAACCCGTCTTCCGGTGTTTTTGTCCATTCGAGGATCTTTTTTCCCCAGTACATCCGCAGATAGCCATGCATCTTGCCGGTCAGCACCATCTCCCGTTGGGCTGCGTTCCAGTAGGGATCATGGGTCTGTGCCGTTTCAAATTCCTTCACGGTGTAGGTGTATTCCCGATGATCCCCTGCATGATCCTTGAGTGTTTTCCGGGCCCATGCGGGAAGGCCGTCATATGATGCGAAGTTCTGGTTGTAGTATACAAAGTTGACGGCCAGCTCCCGCCGGACAATCAGCTCTTCAAGATAGACCCGCGCATCGGGATGACCGGTGGCAAGCACCCGGAGGGCAATCTCCAGCGGCGATATCTGTCCGAAATGGAGGTACGGGCTCAGGTCCGAAAGGGCTCCTGCATTGGGGTCGTTCCTTCCTGCTACGTAGCGTCCGAGCCTCTCCCGGAGAAAGCGATCGAGAATGTCATGGGCAGCCCGCTCACCCCCACTCCAGGGGAGGTCGTGCTGAGAGAGGCCGGTATCCGGAACGAGCCGGGGTATCAGGGCTGAGGGCAAATGAGTATCATCTCCCCCGATATCAAGGGCAAGAGAGGATATATCCGGTTGCTGCTCTTCCATGGATACGAGAAACCGGTCTAGTCTTGCGTTTATCTTCGGGCGGAAAGTCGCTGCAGCCCACTCTTCTTTCGGGGAAGCGCTCTCAACAGGGACGACCACATCGGATTCCACCTGGGTGAGATGACAGGAAATCTGCCGTGCAACAGATTCCTTCCATTCTTTCGCGACAGGCAGGTATCCCCGGTCAGTAACGACCAGTGCCGCCTCGCCGGAAAGGTCCGGGAGATGAAGGAGGGGAGGCCCGACCCGGATGACCAGCCGGATACCGGACTCTGCCAGGCTTTTCCGGAGCCCGTCAAGTCCCTCGAGCATGAACCGGTAATGGGCAGGTGTAGCTTCGGGATATCCTGGCACGAGCGAGAAGAATGCGACAACCGGCAAGCCGAGCCGGTTTGCCTGCCGGATGGCATACTGGAGCGCATGGTTGCAGGAGAGCCGTGGAGAAGCCTGCATCCAGCAGAGAACATAGGTCCCCTTTCGCACCGGCCGCTCATTGAGGTGACGGATCCGTTCCGGCTGAATCATACAGGGAGAGTGGTTGCTCACGCTACATGAGCATTCGTGACCGGGGCGAACGGAGAACCTGATGAACCGGCAGAACAATGCTGATCCTGAGGGTCCCGGGATATGATATGTCGCAGATGGGAAGGATATAAAAAAAGGGTATAGTACTATTTTGACCACGAATCTTACAATCAATTTACGATTGAAAACAGGTTGAACTTATCGTCCCAAAATCCATCACAAAAAAGTGAATTCCCAATTTAAAAAAACAAAAAAGAATCTGATGCCTGATACTGGGCTATGGCATTGTGGGGGACGCCACAGCGGCGGGGGTAAGCCGAAGGCGCAACCCCCTGGAGCGTCTTGAAAATATGGGGCCCACTATTGGTTGAAAAAAATTGGTGGTTGAAATGCTCCTATACCAAAAAAAATTATGTCGCGGGAAGCTTCTTCCAGACAGGGAGTTCTGTTGTTGGGAACTTCCAGGTTGCAGGTAGTCCCGTTCTCTGGGTCCAGGTCACCGGAAGTCCTGTTCTCTGGAAGCTCCACCCCAGTCCCCCGTCAACTGCACTGATGGACAGCTGTGAGCTCCAGCTCTGACTGGAGGGATTTGGATCCTCATACGATGATATCCATTGATTTTTTTCAATAATTCCGTCGTTGTGTTTTGTTATTTGAATGGATACGGTTTCATTGACTGACCCTTTCACGGATACAACGGTTTGTGTGGAAAGATATCCCCCTGAGGGGAACATGTATGCGGCTGTGGATATCCCTGGAAGATAACAGAGCAGCAGGCACAGTACGAAATATATGGTTATTTTGCTTCGTTGATTCATGGCTTCCTCCATTCCGACAAGGAGAACATGTGTTCAGCAACCCATAAACCCCTCCCCTTTAAATGTTTTCTGAACCATGTGGTTCAGGGAATCGCCTCAGGTTCTCCCGAAGAGTTCGTCGAGCTTCTTTTTTGGGAAGAAGACCATGGTCGGTCGGCCATGGGGGCAGGTGAACGGGTTCTTTGTTCTCCGGAGCTGCAGGATCAGCTGTTCACACTGATCGGGACTCATCTGTGTTCCCGCCTTCAGGGCTCCCCGGCAGGCAAAAATTCTCCGGAATTGCTCAGCAGGATCCACACCTTTCGGGAACCCCGGGGCAATCAGCTCAGCAATGACTTCCCGCACAGTCTCAGGGTCGATCTGTCTTCCAAGGGCGACCGGAACCGTTCGGACGGCCCAGGTATGGATCCCGAAAGGTTCGATGACGAATCCTTCCTCCTCCAGGGTCGGGATGGCAGGGATGAGCATCTCTGCTTCCCGGGGGGATAGAGTGAGGATTACCGGTTCTATCAGCTCCTGGGCATAATCCTGGAAAGAAGGCCACTTCCCGATCTGGTCATAGAGGATCCGTTCATGGGCAGCATGCTGGTCGATGAGCAGAAGGTCATCGTCAGGAGTCCGGCAGATGAGATAGAGGGCACCAAACTGGCCGATGATCTCGAGGTCAGGAATCTTCCCCTCCCCTGATGTTGCCGGTCCGGTTTCCGTCAGCCGGAGCTGCCGCTCCGTCGTGATGCGTTCCCGGAGCAAGGGTTCTTTTACTCCGTCAGGGACCGGTCCGGAAGAGATATACCTGAGCGGGACTGAACCATCGGATGGTTCACGATGTCCTGCCGCCCGGCTGGCATCTTTTTCCGGGATGAGCCGGTGAGATTCCAGGACGGCCCGGAGCTGGTCTGTGACCGTCGCGAGGATCTGTTCCTCGCTCCCGAACCGGACTTCCCGCTTGGTGGGGTGAACATTGATATCGACTTCGGTCACCGGGATAGCCAGGTCAAGGAAGACAACCGGGTACCGGTCCTGCGGAAGAAGTGTTCCGTATGCCTTCCTTATTGCTGCAAGGAGGTTCCGGGAGAAGACGGGACGGGAATTGACGGAAAGGTACATCTGGTACGGATTTTTACGGGAGAGATCGGGGACTGAAATGGCACCCCTGATGCCAGCACCGGGTGTTCCGGTATCTACGTGCAGGAGTTGTCCGGCAATTTCAAGTCCAAAGAGGTGGATGATGGCATCCATGAGCCCGCCGCTGCCAGGAACGGCTATCTTCTCCCTCCCGTTATGGGTGAGACGGAAGGCAATTCCGGGATGCGTCAGGACCAGCCGCTCAACTATCCCGGAGATCAATGCAATCTCTGCCGGGAGCGATCGCTGGAATTTTCTCCGTGCGGGGGTATTGAAGAAGATCTTCTCGACCGAAACACTCGTCCCGTCCGGACACCCGGTTTCCCGATCCTCCACCATCCTCCCGCCCTCGTTGACTATCAGGGTGCCGGAGACTGTTTCCCCGCCTTTTTCCCGGGTGACGATGGTGACCCGTGAGACTGCTGCAATGCTGGCCAGGGCTTCCCCCCGGAAACCGAGCGTTGTACAGGAGAAGAGGTCCGGGAGGTCCCTGATCTTGCTGGTTGCGTGGCGGGTAAAAGCCATCCGGGCATCGTCATGGTTCATACCACACCCGTCATCAGTAATCGTGATTCCGGTGATCTGCCCCAGCCGGGAAGTGATCCTGATATCAATGGCCGTCGCTCCGGCATCTATGGCATTTTCGGCAAGTTCCTTGACAACGGAAGCCGGCCGCTCCACCACTTCCCCGGCTGCAATCCTGCTGACCGTTGATGCATCGAGCTGCCGGATCCTGCTTCCCGCTGTCACGGTCCCCTCCCTTTCCGTCCTCCTGCTCTCTGGTGGAGATCATAGAGGGTGTCCAGGGCTTCACGGGGGGTCATACTGTCGGGATCAAGGTCCCGGATATCCTGGATGAGGGGATCGGGTGAAGCCGCCGGGGCATCAATGAGGAGCATCTGGGTATAGCGCTGTACCCTGCCTGCCGGCCCGCTTTCACCCGCCATGATCTCCTGCAGGATGGCTGAAGCACGGCCGGTCACCTTTGCCGGCACTCCGGCAAGGGAGGCGACATGGATACCGTAACTCCGGTCCGTGGCCCCCGGGATGAGCCTGCGGAGGAAGGTGATCTCGTTCCCCGTGTCCCTGACTGCAAAATGATAATTCCTGACCCTTTTTAATTCGGATTCGGCAGAGACAATGTCGTGGAAATGGGTTGCAAAGAGGGTCCGGGGACCCGCGCGGCCTCTTCCATGGAGGTACTCCAGTACCGAACGGGCGATGCAGTATCCATCGAGGGTGCTCGTACCCCTCCCTATCTCATCGAGGATAACCAGGCTTCTTGGAGTCACGTTATTGAGGATATTGGCCAGTTCAAGCATCTCCACCATGAACGTGCTCTGGCCACTGGCAAGGTCATCAAAGGCTCCGACCCGGGAGAAGATACGGTCCACCACGCCGATCCTTGCATGGGCGGCAGGAACATAACTCCCGGCCTGGGCCATCAGCACGATGAGGGCGACCGCCCGCATATACGTGGACTTGCCGGCCATATTGGCACCGGTGATAATCAGGATCTGTTCACCGGTTCCCGAGAGAGTCGTGTCATTGGGGACGAATGAGACATTCCCGCTCACTTCGACGACAGGGTGTCTCCCCTCACGAATCATGATGTCGGTGGATGTATCGAGGACCGGGCGGGTAAAGCGGTACCTCACCGCCACCTCTGCAAGTGACGAGTGGAGATCGAGTGTGGCAAGCCCCCGGGATACTGCCTGGAGGAGGGGCAGCCCCTCACCGAGCTCAGATAAGAGGGTGGCATAGAGTTCCTGTTCGATGACGAGGAGCCGCTCTTCGGCCGTGGCAATCGCTGCTTCTTCTTCCTTCAATTCCGGGAGGGTATACCGCTCTCCCGTGGAAGTGGTCTGTTTCCGTTCATATCCGGGTGGTACCAGGTGCAGGTTTGGTCTGGTCACTTCGATATAGTATCCGAAGACCGAGTTGTAGCCCACTTTGAGAGACCTGATCCCGGTGCGTTCCCGTTCCCGGTTCTGCAGGGCGACAATCCATTCTTTTCCTTTCGATGAACGTGACCGCAGGGTATCGAGCCGCTCATCATATCCGTTCCTGAACACCCCGCCCAGCCGGACAGCAGCTGGAGGGTCGTCGGTGATCGCACGATGAATGAGGGAGACGATCCAGCTGACATCGCCGAGGTCGCTGCAGGCTGTCTGCACGGCGGAGGGCATCGTCGTTCCATCAAGGAGTGAATGCAGCGAGGGAAGAATGGAAAGGGTCTGTGAGAGGGCGAGGAGATCCCGGGGGCTTGCATTCCTGCAGGCAATCCTCCCGGCAATCCGTTCGATATCAGCAGTTTTCGCCATGAGCTTCCGGGCATGTAACCTTACCGGAGTGTCCCTGGTAAAAAATTCCATGGCATCGAGCCGCAGGGTAATCATTTCCACCGAAACGAGCGGGGCAGAGAGCCACTGCCGCAGCAGCCGGTAGCCCATGGGAGTATTGGTGAGATCGAGGAGCGAAAGGAGGGTGGGATCCCCGGACCGTCCCCGGATACTCTGGAGAATCTCAAGGTTCCGGAGGGTGACGCTGTCTATGACGCAGCAGTCCCCGGGCTGTCTGAAGGAGAGGCCACGGATATGCGAGAGATTGAGGCGCTGGGTCTCCCTGGCGTAGCGCAGGGCAAGCGCAGCTGCTGTTACCACCGGGGAATTTCCGGTTATCCCATATCCCTCGAGCCCCTCCACCCTGAAGTGCTCCTTCAGGAACGCTTCTGCATCTTCCGGCAGAGGCCCGGTGCCTTCTTCCCGGGTGACCACGACACCGCATTCACCAAGGATACTCTCCACTTCCCCGGCAAGGGCTGCCGGGATAACCCCTTCGGCTGGTCTGTACCGCTGAAGTTCTGAAACCAGTGCCGCTTTATCGTCCTTCCGGCATGAAGTAACAAAGAACTCCCCGGTTGAGATATCAAGGAAAGCGAGTCCAAGGTCAGGGGAACGCACATCACCGCAAACCGCCATGAGGTAGCTGGCCATCGCGGATGGGAGCAGCCCTTCATCGATGAGCGTTCCGGGAGTGATGACCCGCACCACCTCACGCCTGACAACTCCTTTTGCATTCTTTGCATCCTCGACCTGGTCACAGATGGCTACCCGGTAGCCCTTTCCAATCAGGCGGGCGATATACCCCTCCACCGCATGACAGGGGACACCGGCAAGAGGGATCTTGTTACCTGAACTGTCCTTTCCGCGGGAGGTGAGGGCAATATCGAGTTCCCGGGACAGGATCTCGGCATCCGCACCGAACGTCTCGTAAAAATCCCCGATATGAAAGAGGAGAATAGCATCCCGGTGCTGATCCTTGATCGACCAGTACTGGGTCATGGCCGGCGTCATTTTTTGGGATACCGGGAGGGTGCCACGCTCGGGCTCATCCATAGTACTACTACTGAATCGGTCCGGGATGACAAATGTATACCGATCCTTTGGGGATTCCCGGTGGAGCAGGGCGGCTCCCTGATCCCAAACCTCTCAATAGTATCAGTCCCACATATGAGAGGAGAGGAATCGGTGAGATCATGGCAAGAGAGAAGGAGGCCGTTCCTGAACATCGAAAACAGAACCGGCTCATCGACGAGGTGAGCCCGTACCTCCTCCAGCATGCACGAAACCCGGTTGACTGGCATGCCTGGGGGGAGGAGGCATTCGGGACAGCGGCGCGGGAGGATAAGATGGTATTTCTCTCTATCGGGTATGCTACCTGTCACTGGTGTCATGTGATGGAGAGAGAATCCTTTGAAGATCCTGAGGTTGCCCGCGTGCTCAATGAGCAGTTCGTGTCCATCAAAGTTGACCGCGAAGAGCGCCCTGACCTCGACCAGCTCTACATGACTGCAAGCCAGCTCCTGTCCGGCACTGCCGGCTGGCCGCTGAACCTTGTTCTTACACCTGATAAAAGACCGTTCTTTGCCATGACCTACATCCCGCGTGAGCGCCGGTTCGGGAATCCCGGGATCATCGATGTACTCTCGGGTCTTGCCAGGATGTGGCAGGAGGACCGGGAGAAAATCCTCACGGTTGCCGCGGCCGTGACCGGTTCCCTAGGCACATCGCCAGCCCGCGGAAGGAGTCCTCAACGGAGTATGCTTGATGCCGGCTTTCAGGAACTGCTTCTCCGCTACGACCGGGTGAACGGAGGGTTTGGGGGGGCGCCAAAGTTTCCGATCCCCCACAACCTCCTCTTCCTGCTCCGCTTTCACCGGCTCAGGGGGGATGAGAAAGCACGTGGGATGGTAGAAACGACGCTTCGGGCCATGGCCCTGGGAGGGATGTATGACCAGCTCGGCTTCGGGTTCCACCGCTATGCAACCGATGTCCGCTGGCTCGTGCCCCACTTCGAGAAGATGCTCTACGACCAGGCCCTCCTGGCCCTTGCCTTCATCGAGGCCTGGCAGCTGACAGGGGACCGGTTCTACGAGAGAATCGCCAGGGAATGCCTCATATTCGTGGAGCGGGAGATGACATCTCCCGAAGGGGGATTTTACTCGGCGATGGATGCTGATACCAGGGGGGAGGAGGGCGGGTTCTATCTCTGGACGAGAAAAGAGATCGAAGATCTCCTCCCTGCCGCTATGTTCCGCATTGTTACTGAAGCCTGGCACCTGACCACGGCGGGTAACTTCATCGATTCCGTGACCGGGGAACGGACAGGAAAGAACATCCTCTACCTTGCCCGGGACCCGGGGAATCTGGCAGACCGGATGGGAATGCCCGGTGAGGAGGTTGACCAGGTCATCGCTTCTGCCCGGGATATCCTCCATGAGTACCGGAAGGGGAGGGAGGCGCCGATTACCGATGACAAGATACTCTCTGACTGGAACGGGCTCATGATTGCCGCCTTCGCCCGGTCCGGGAGGGCTTTTTCTGACCCCCGTTCTCTCGCCACAGCTGAAAAGGCAGCTGCTTTCATCCTCGGCAGGATGAAAACCGGAAATGGAGAACTATTGCACCGTTACCGTAACGGGACTGCCGGGATCGGGGGTATGGCCCCGGACTATGCGTTCCTTATCTTCGGCCTTACTGATCTCTATATGGCAACCTTCAGACCGCAATACCTGTCAGCAGCGCTTGAACTTCAGCAGACCTTCGATGAGGCATTCTGGGATAAAAAAAACGGAGGGTACTTCACCTCTCCTGCGGACCGGGACGATCTTATTGCCCGGCAAAAAGACCTGTATGATGGTGCAATTCCTTCGGCAAACTCAGTAGCATTCTGCAACCTCCTCCGCCTCTCCCTGCTCACCGGGGATACCTCCCACGAGAAGAAAGCCTCTGACCTGGCGAAGCTCTACACCGATTCCCTGACCCGTTCACCGGCCTCATCCACCTTCTTCCTGTCCGGCCTGTCCAGCGTATTCGGCCCTTCAACCGAAGTAGTCATCGCTGAAGGGGAGGACCGGGAGAGCGCCCGCGAGATGATCCGTTCCCTTGACCAGGGTTTTTTCCCGTTTACCGTTGTGATCATGAGAACGGCCGAAAACAAGGACGAACTTGCGCAGATTGCACCGTTCACCGGGAACATGGAAGCAGATGGCGGGAAGAGCAGGGCTTATGTCTGCAGGCAGCACGTCTGCTCCCGGCCGGTAACCAGTCTGCAGGACATGCTGACCCTTGTTGAAAGGACCTGAAGATCCAAAAAAAAGAGAGGATTCAGAGGTTTTTCAGGGCTACGAGATCCCTGACCCCGGTGAGTTTCCAGACCAGCGATCGCTCTTCACGGGCGATGGCCTCCGGCGGGTCCTGCGGGGAGTGCCCGAGCGCAGCAAGGATATTTTTCGAGAGGCGGCGATCCTTGACCAGGTTGACAAACTCTTCCCGGATGATCTTCTTCTCGATTGAGTCCGTCACTTCTTCGAGATATCCCTGCAGGCTGACAAAGGCATAGGAAGAGAGGTCCCGGGTATATTTCTCCACTGCCACTGCAACATAGGGACTCTTCCGGAAATACTCGATCTTCTTCCCGTACTTCGTGGAGAGGAAGTAGAGGAATTTACCATCAAAGACGTAGAGGAACGGGGCAATATAGGGATATTTCTCTCCCTGGAAGGCAATGCGGCAGATGTACCCCTCCTCGATAAGTTTATCATAATCGCTCTTTTCCATGCGGGGGATTTTCACGATGTCCATGGGTTATCCACAGGTGGACATAGCAACCGGTGCAAGATAAATTTTTGGAAATTCAGGTGCGGAAAAAATGGGGATTATGATCGCTTTTCGACCGGATATCCGGCTCTCAGGTAAGCGGTCATTCCGCCGAGAATATTGGCTATCTCACGGTAGCCGTTTGCGGCAAGGATACCGGCCCCGAGGGAGCCCTTGTATCCTGCATCACAGCAGACAGCAACGGGCATATCCCGCGGCACTTCGCCCAGTCTTCCCGGCAGGTCACCGATATATATATGGTGCGCACCGGGAATCATCCCCACCGAGATGACATTGCGGATATCCCGTACATCGAGGATAAAGAGGTCCTTGCTCTCTCTCCTTTCCATAAATTCCTGTACTGACCACGCCGCAAATGATGCGACCGGGGCAGCTGATTTGAACCATGCAGGGAACCCGCCCGCAAGGTATCCTTTGAGATTGTCATAACCGAGGCGTACAAAGTGTCGGCCCACATCGGTAAGGTTGCAGTTGAAGTCATCCACCAGGATGATAGGATCAGAGTAGTTCAGGAACCACCCGATAAAGGCAGGGATACCCTCTCTCCAGATGGAGAAGCTGCCCGGGACATGCCCGGCAGCAAACGAGGTCGGTGACCGGATATCAACAACCTGGGCTTTTTCCCGCTGCTCCATGACCTCCTTTACAGAATATGCCGCAAGGTCGGGAAGGTGGTGGATGGGGGGCGCACCCTCCTTGTTGAGCTTCTCCATCATTTTGAAGTAGGGCGGCAGGTAGTGGTGCTCGGAAATTTTGCGGGAGATGAATTCATCCCGGGAGATCTGGAGCAGCGGGTTTGAGAGTTTCTCGTACCCGATGGTGGTGAACTCATGGTCACTGATTTCAGAACCGCAGACTGACCCTGCACCATGGGCAGGGAAGACCAGGGTCTGATCACCGAGCGGCAGCAGTTTTCCCGTCACACTCTCATACAGCAGCTCAGAAGCCCAGCCCCGCCGTTCCGGGCCGAAGAAATCGGTCCTCCCCACCTCTCCGGAAAAGAGGGCATCACCGGAAAATACCGCATAGGGTTTATCGGAGACTTCACGGTCAGTCACCACAACCGAGATGCTCTCCAGGGTATGTCCGGGGGTTTCAAGGACCCTCAGTTCGACCGGGCCAAGCAAGCGGACATCCCCCTCCTTCACCTTCGTCCCATAGGCAAAGTCCATCTGGTGACCATGGAGGATCTCTGCCCCGGCCCGGGCAGCAAGCTCGACTGACCCGATGACGTAGTCCTCGTTCCGGTGCGTCTCAAAGATGGAGGTTATCTTCACCCCGGCTTCCCTGGCAAGGTCGAGGTAGATCCCGGCGTCCCTCCTCGGGTCGATGACCGCAGCTTTTCCCCCGGCACTGATGAAAAAGGAGTTGTGGGATATCCCCTCTGATGAAATTTTTCGAAGGATCATGGTTCACCCCTGATCGGGAGGTACCACCTCACGTTCTAAATAGCTTTGGAACCTGTCTGCCCGGGCTTCCTTCGGAGCATATTTTTCCTTCGATTCTGCCCCTCACATCTTTACCAAAGACCCCTTCAATAAAAAATGACAGGAACGTTCAAGACACTGTCCGGAAAAGATCCAGCCATGCCTTCGGATCCGCTCTCCCATCTCAGGGCTCTCATTGAACAGTACACGGTAATCTCCACCATTCCCGACATCAGGGGATACCGGATGATCCGGGGGCTGCGGTCCGGCTCCTGCATCTTCCGGGGCTGTACGGAACCCATTGCCTGGGAAGATGCCCGGGGGGAAAATTTCCTCTGCCAGGGTCACTACCTCCTCATGAACCGGTGGATAGACGAAGCACGAAAAGGGCTGATAACCGGAGATCTGTCAGCACTCTTTGAAAGGGGAGCGCCGCCGGAATAATCGCATACCGACCGTGGGCCTGGAGTAATTGTATCCTCCTCCCTTCCCGAACCTGAAGTGGAGAGCTACAGAATCACCTGTTTTTTCTCCAGACTGCACCACGATTTTCTGATACAGATATATCCAGACGCTGGGTTATTCCCGCAAAGGGTGCAGGCGATCATGACACTTCCACCTCTGTCAGCTGATTCCGTTTGCGCCATTGTAAGGCATAGGTTTATTCGATAGCGAAAATATCATCAGATAAGGTACCGGGGGATCCTATTGGTCGGGCAATCCTGCAACAAAACGCCAATTTATGCCTGTGTTGGGATGCATGACGTCGTGATGACTATCCCCCTCTCCTATTCTGTACAAGGATCCTTCCCGGGTGGTATGACAAGCGAACACTGTACGTGAGGCCCGGTAATGACAGGAACAACAGGGGATAGAGGTAAAAACTCAAGGGTTCACCTTTCTTTCTTTCAT
>Ga0209254_10004389_pt1 | contig 12923 bp, 11 predicted proteins | sample FrelakmetDIP11DI_FD_187148 | JGI IMG/M metagenome (GOLD analysis project Ga0209254, IMG submission 187148) | Freshwater lake sediment microbial communities from the University of Notre Dame, USA, for methane emissions studies - DIP11 DI (SPAdes)... | ecosystem: Environmental > Aquatic >...
CCCCCAGCTCGGGAACGCGCTCGTCGCGCACCTTGACCTTGACCAGGCGGGAGCCGTTCTCGCTCTCGGTGAGCATGACGCTGTCCACCCAGCCCGTCTCCCCGGGCCGGCAGGTGATGGAGGTCTCCCGGCGCTTCTGCGGCGTCAGGAAGTCGGTCTCCTCCTCCAGGAAACGAGGCGGCGAGGTCTTTCCGATGAGCACGTCCCCGCCCAAGACCGCGGTCTCGGGGGAGATGAGCCCATCCTCGCCCAGGCTGCCATAGGAAAGGTCCGCGCGGGCCCCGCGCACGTCCGGGGAGGGTATCTCGAAATGATCCTCCTGGCCTCCGGGGTAGCGGCGCTCCTCGGCGCGATAGGTCCGCATGAAGCTGCTTCGGCCCAGCCCTCGGTCCACCGACGCCTTGTTCAATATGAGGGCGTCCTCCATGTTGTATCCATGGAAGGACAGGACGGCGACCACGAAGTTCTGGCCGGCCGGGCGCTCGTTGAAGGCCACGAACTTCATGGTGCTGGTCTGCACCATGGGCTTCTGTGGATAGTGCATGATGTGCCCGCGGGTGTCGGGGCGGCGCCGATAGTTGCTGGCAGCGAGCCCGAGCGACTGCTTGGCCATTCCTGACCCCATGGTGACACGCGGTGAGGAATTGTGTTCCGGGTAGGGCACGAGGCCAGAGCAGCATCCGAGGATGACCATCGGGTCCACCTCCATGTGGGTTTGATCCGGGGTGAGCAGGAACGCGGCCTTCAGGTCCGCGCCACAGTGCTTGCACTTGACGATGGCGTCGCGGTCCGGTGTCCCGGGGTTCATCCAGTCCAGGTCCGTCGGTGAGAGCGCGGTGGAGCAGCTGTTGCAGCGCTCCGGGGCAGCGTAGGCCTCCACGGCGATGAAGGTGTCCTCCTCTTCCTCCGCGTCGAGCCATTCGATGACGCCCTCGTGGATCAGGTTGGACCAGTGGGACTTGCCCTCGCGGATGTCCTCCATATGCTTGCGGGTGAGGACGGTGCGTCCTCCCTTGAGGACGAGCAACGGCCTGCGCAAACGTCCCTCGTCGCAGTTGATTATGACCTCGTCCATCTCGCGGTCGTAGCGGACGTTGATCTCGTGCGACAGCAGCCCGATGCGACGCCTCTGACGGACCTCCATCACCAGCTCCTGCGGGCGGTCGCTTATGCCCTTGAGGTCCCCGTTGACGTAGACGCGGGTCCCGACCGGCGGGCTCTTGACGTCCTTGACCCCCTGCTCCTTGAGCATGTAGGCCACGTCCTCCTCGGGGAATCCCTCGGAGACGTCGATGATGAGCGCGGCGTTCTTCACCAGTCCGCAGTTCTGTCCCTCTGGGGTCTCGTTCGGGCACAACCGGCCCCATTGGGTCGGATGCAGGTCACGGGCCTCGAAGTGAGGCTGGGACCTCGTCAGCGATGAAGTGACCCTCCTCAGGTGGGAGAGGGTGGACATGTTGGAAGTGCGATCGAGCAGCTGGGAGACGCCTGCCCTCCCGCCCACCCAGTTCCCTGTCGCCAGGGCATGCAGCAAGCGGTGGGTCATCAGATCTGGCCGGATGGCCGAGGAGATGCGCAGGTCCTTCTTCCTGGCGTATGACCTCTCCAGCTGGTACTTCAGGTCCTTCATGAGGTTGGTGAACGCGACCCGGTACAGGTCCTCCATCAGGTCGCCAGCGAGCTTCAGGCGCTTGTTGGCATAGTGATCCTTGTCGTCCTCCTTCCTCTTGCCCAAAGACAGCTCGAGGACGGAGCGAGCGATGCGTCCGAGGAAGATGGCCTTCTTCATCCGGTCCTCTTTGGTATCGCCGAGGTGCGGCAGCAGGGAGCGGTCGATGATGCTCTCCACCTTCTTCTGCCGATATTCCTTGGCCTGGCCAGTGGCAAACTTCCTCTCTAGGTAGAGGATGGCGTCGTCGGTGGTGAAAATGCCGTTGGGCGGGTAGAGCTTCTTGTCCTGGCACTCCTCGACGTTGGCGTAGACGATGTTGGACATGTCCTCGGTGGAGACGATGGCGTTGAATATCTCCTCGTCCGGCTCCATGCCCAGGGCCTTCATGAGCGCCACCAGCGGTATCTGCCCCGAGGCGGCCGGGACGGTCACCATGAGCATCCCGTCACGCTTCTTCTCCACCAGGGTCAGAGCGCGGTGCCCTTCCTTCTGGGAGAAGACCTTCGCCACCTCCAGCCTGGTCCCGTAGCGCTCGTTGATCTCGACCATGACGCGGTTGGGCGCGAGGTCCTCGAGGGTGATGAGGACCCTCTCCGTCCCTCCGATGATGAAGTATCCACCGGGGTCCATGGGGTCCTCGCCCTTGGAGATGAGCTTCATGCGGTACTCCTCCTCGCTCAGCTCCCTCTCCTCCTCCATGTTCTCCTTGTAGAGGGTGCAGCGCTTGGACTTGACCATGATGGGCAGGTCGCCGATGTGGACCTGCTCCGGCTCCTTCTCGATGCCGTCCTCGATGACCGTGAAGTCGATGAAAACTGGGGCCAGGTAGTTCAGGTTGCGCAGCCTGGCTTCCATGGGGGTCAGGTCATGCACATAGCCGTTGGCCTCGCGGATCTCCGGCAGCTTGATGCGGACCGTGGGCTTGGAGTGGGTGTCGGTAAGCCCGGTCTTCTCGTCGCGCTTCCGGCCCACGCGGATCTCCACGATCTTGCCGTCCGTCTTCTCCGGGTCGAGGCGGATGATGCCTCGGTCCACGTCCTCGGCGGAAACGCGCAGGTTGTCGACGATGTTCTGCATTCGGCTGTTCGGATTGTCCATGGTGGAGAGGAAGTCGTTGAAGCTGGAGATGTGATGGTTGACGATGCTTCTCTCCTTGAAGTAGAGTTCTACCAAATCACGCAAAGGATTCACCCTCTAATGACCAAGCGGTATGCGATCGCTATATCGGATGTGAGGGACTTGCGCACGACCTTTACCACCCGTCCCTCCTTTATTGCCGGCCGGCCGTTCTCCTGCTCAAGGGCGTCGAGGAGCCTGATGCAGGGGTCGCTCCTGCGTATCTTCGGGAGCTGGTCCTTGTTGACCTTGAGCTCCGCCAAGACCTTCTTTGCCTCCTCGTCGTTTAGCAGGTAGTGCGCTGGCACCAAATCATGACAGAATACGTTGAACTGGACGTCCTCCTCCACGAAAATCACCTCGCCCCTCGAACCGGACCGTTCCTTCTACTATGTAGTGGCCTTATAAAAATGCATCGAATGTTGGTTTTCGCGTTTGTGCTTTCCATGTGTGCCCTCACCCTTTCCCAAGGCGGGCCCGCGGGGACTTTCGGCCCCTCGGTTTTCCCGATGGCTTTCGAACCCCGGACCATCTGGTTAAAAGCCAGGTGCTCTTTCTAGGGACGCGCGCTTGCGCGAGCGTCCTACCTAGCTGAGCTACGGGCCCTTGGTAAGTGGTCTCCGGCGATGCGGATTTGCCAGAAAAGAGTACCATTATTTAAAGCTTGGTAAGCAACCTCCTGGTGAAGGCATGGTCCGCGGAAGGACCTCGCGCGCGACGAGGGATATTATCATACTCTGATAACTAAAGCGAAGCACTTAACCATCCCTGAGGCAGTGGCCCCCGACCTCTTGGGGAAAGCCCTGGCCTTGCCGAGGTGGGCGCCCTTTTCCGCTCACGTATAAATATATGAAGCATAATCCTGCCTCGGCGAGCGCCATGGAAAATGAAAAAATTTGCAGCTCCTGTGGGATTAGGTTGATCGGCAAGAGCACGACCTTCTTCCTCTGTCCCAACTGTGGCAAGACCGAGATCGGGCGATGCCCCAACTGCCGTGACCAGAGCGTAACCTACATCTGCGCTAAGTGCGGATTCTCCGGACCTTAGGTGGGCAACATGGGAAAGGTCGCGGTCACTTTCACCATCCTTCCAGAGGAGACCACCTTCGACATGGAGGGCCTAAGGAACCGGATCCCGAGCGTCCTTCCCGAAGGGGTTCAGCCCTACAAAGCGGAGGTCAAGCCCTTCGCCTTCGGTCTCAAGGCCTTGGAGATCGTCGTCATAATGGACGACGCCAACAACGTCATGGAAGTGCTCGAGGAGAAATTGCGCTCCATCGAGGGAATCCAGAGCGTCGAGAACACTGGCCTTACCTTGATCTGAAACGCCTTTCCTTCGACCCTTATTTGCTCTCAACGCCTGGAATGGGCTTGATGAACCCCTTTTCCATCATCACCTTCGTCTCACGCATGGAACGGTCGATAATGGCCTTGGCACGATCCAGGAGCTCCTGACGGGAGATCCTCTTGCGGGCCAGCCCCTGCTCTATGGCTTTCATGCCTATGGCGGCGGCCTCCCGGGGGAAGGCCTCCCAATCCGCCATGGAGGGGACGATCCGGTCCTTCCTCAGTCCCTTCTCCTCCGCTATCAGTGCCAGCTCCTTGGCTGCTGCTAGGCACATCTCATCGGTGATGTGGGACGCGCGTACGTCCAACGCACCCCGGAACACGGCTGGGAAGACCAGTGAGTTGTTGACCTGATTGGGGAAGTCCGAACGCCCGGTGGCCACGATGCTGGCCCCCGCCTCCAATGCCTCCCAGGGCCATATCTCGGGGACGGGGTTGGCGGTGACGAACACGATAGGGTCGTCCGCCATGCACCTGACCATGTCCTTGGTGAGCACTCCCGGGCCTGGCCTGGATGCGGCAATCACCACGTCCGCATTTTCCATGGCCTCCTTGTCCCTGCCCTGCTTGCCCTCCGCGTTGGAATGTGTGGCCATGTACCATTTCTCGTGGTAGTCCTGCTCCAGGTCCTTGCGAGAGGGGCTGAGGATGCCGTGGGAGTCGGTCATGACTATCTTGCGAACGTCCACCCCCGCAGCGATGATTATCCGTGCTATGGCAATGTTTGCCGACCCGGCACCTATCATGGCCACATGGGCCTCATCTATTTTCTTGCCGACCAGTTTGAGGGCGTTGGTTAGACCCGCCAGGACGATGGTGGCGGTTCCCTGCTGGTCGTCGTGCCAGACCGGTATGTCTAGCTCACCTCGCAAACGGTCCAGGATGGTGAAGCACTTGGGCTGGGATATGTCCTCGAGGTTGACGCCCCCGAAGGAAGGCGACATCCATTTCACCGCCTGGATGATCTGCTCGGGGTCCTTGGTCCCAAGGCAGATGGGGACTGCGTCGACGCCTCCAAGATATTTGAAGAGCAAGGCCTTGCCTTCCATGACCGGGAGGCCAGCCTGAGGCCCTATGTCCCCTAAGCCCAGGACCCTCGTACCATCAGAGACCACGGCCACGGTGTTCCATTTGCTGGTGTACTCGTACACCAAGGAAGGGTCCCTGGCGATGGCCTTGCAGGGCTCGGCCACGCCTGGGGTGTACCAGATGGCGAAATCGTCCACGCTCCGGACCGGGCATTTGGCGACGGTCTCCATCTTTCCCGCGTAGAAGGAATGATAGCTTATGGCGAGGCGGGCCGGCTCGTTCGCCTTCCTCAGTCGCTCATCCTCCTCCTTCGCCATCGGAACGGCGGCTTCGGGCTTCTTCTGAGAAGTTGTGGCATTCATTGGGACACCTCTCGAACGCCACTCATTCCTAGCCGTAAGCCAGCTATTTATAGATTGACAGACAGCGCCTGGCCATAGGCATTGAGCTGAGATACCACGGTTCACACTTGCATTCGGACAAGGCTTCGAATTACCTCCCTCCAGAAGTTCGGAGGTTTGATCCACGTCAATTATAAATTTGTTTTTTTATAATATTATAAGAATCTATTTTTTGTCCTTATCAGCGAGCCTGTTAATAGGGGTTGAGCGATGGTGAGGGATGATGGCGCGTGTGCTGGTCTTGGATGGTTATATCGACGAGCCAGCCTCGCTCGGGGTCCCTCCCTACAGCTCCCCGCATGTGCGGAGCGCCGTCGGTGCCGCGCTCGATGCTGGTTCCGATGTGCAACTGTTAACCATCGACCAGATCAGAAAGGGGGTGCGGACCGAGGGCGATTTGTTAGTGGTCCTGGCCGGCTGTGCGGTCCCTGGCCGCTATCTGCGTGGCATGCCCGCCTCATCGAGGGAGATAGCCTCGATCGCTTCTTGCTTCGAAGGAGAGAGGATGTTGGGCGGACCGGCGACCCTCGAGGCGGAGAAATATTCCGGCATGTTCGAGCATTTGGCCAAGCGGGATGCGGCCGCATTCACCTTCGACCTTCTCACCAAAGGGCAGGGTAAGGATCGTTGGCGAACCCTGGAGGAGTGGAACCGCTGGCTGATCAGAGGGGCGGACAGCATAACCATGCACCCAGATTTCCCGCAGCCTCTGATTGCTGAGATCGAGACCTATCGAGGATGTGTGCGCTACGCCAGCGGAGGCTGCTCCTTCTGTGTCGAACCGTTGAAGGGGAAGCCGGTGCACCGCCAGCCCAAAGACATCGTGGCCGAGGTGAGAGAACTGCATCGGCTGGGGGTGAGGAACTTCCGGCTGGGAGCCCAGACCTGCTTCATTTCCTATATGGCTCATGAGGACGGGACCGAGACGCCTCTGCCCAACCCCGAGGCCATCGAGGAGCTCTTGGAAGGCATTGACAGCCTGGGAGCAGACGTACTTCATCTAGACAATGCCAATCCAGCAGTCATCGCCTCCCATCCCCATGAGTCGCGACAGATCCTCGAAAGCATCGCTAGGCACTGCACCAGCGGGAACATCTTGGCATTGGGGATGGAGAGCGCGGACCCGGAGGTGGTTGAGGCCAACAACCTTAACGCTGCTCCTGAGCAAGTTCTGGAGTCGATCAAACTCATCAACCGAGCCGGAAGAGAAAGGGGGCCGAACGGCTTGCCCAAGCTCCTGCCTGGCCTGAACTTCATCATCGGCCTAGATGGCGAGGGCCCCAGGACCATCCAGATGAACCTCGATTTCCTGAGGAGAGTAAGGGACGAGGGGCTATGGCTGCGCCGGATAAACGTGCGACAGGTCAGTGGCATCAGGCGCAAGTTCCGCGGTAACGTCAGCCATTCGCAGTTCCTAAGGTTCAAGAACGCGGTGAGGGAGGAGATCGACAGGCCGATGCTCAAGGAGATTGCCCCCATAGGTACCCGGTTGACCCGGGTCTTCACCGAGCTCAGGGAGGGCAATCGGACTTACGGCAGGCAGATCGGGACCTATCCCCTCCTGATAGGGTTCAATTACCCAATCCAGACGGGTAAGTTCCTGGACTGCATGGTGGTGGATTGGGGCTTTCGCAGCATTACCGCGGTCGAGCATCCTCTGCCCGTCAACAGGTGCCCGCTGGCGGCTCTGGAGTCCCTGCCCCAGGTGGGCAATAAACGCGCGGTCCGTATCCTCATGGGAAGACCTTACCAGGGCCTGGAATCGCTCAGGGGGCGTTTGGATGAGCCGCAGGTCGCCGACGTCATCGCCCCGTTCATAACCTTTGGTTAAGCGAGGCCTTTATTTGGCGCCAGGCGTTAGCTTGTGGCGATGGAGGTCAGGGAGTTCGCTCGATATCCCTTCGTCCGAGGCGCCTCGGATTTCGTTAGGCGGTCCAAAGTGGAGCTGGAGGACCTGTTGGGCCACAGCGCCTTCTCCCAGGCGAGGATGAGGGGGAAGAAGCGGGTCCTGGATGCCATCGAGAAAGCGAGCATCGACGACAATTCCATGGTGACCGAGGAGGACCGGCTGCAAGAGGTCCTAAGCTATCCCATGGCGCGCATCCTCGTCTCCTGCGTGGGTGATGGCTTCCTCATCCGTCGTTATGCCCTGGCGGAGGCCAAGACCGCCTACGATCGCATGCAGACCGAGAGGGTCGAGACGTTGATGGAGATCGCTGAAGAGCTTGGAGTTGAGGCGACCTTGGTCGATGATGTGCCGAGCATGCACTTCACAGACTTCCTGCGCTTCACCTCGGGGCTAAGGAGCAAGGAATGGAAGCTGGTGAACACTGAGGTCAAGAGTGGCATGGTCTCACTGCCCAAGGTCAAATTCGCTCGGGTCCTGGAGCAGGCCTTGCATGACAGGATCGAGGAGGAGCTGCCCTTGCCCGTGACCAAGTCGATGCTCGGGGCGCTGAGGCCAGACGTCTCCGAGCTTAAGACTCTGGCGGAGCAGATGAAGGATCGCTACCAGGCCGAGGGCTTCGGGGAGGTGGACGTGGAGAGCTTCCCCCCCTGCATCAAGAGGCTGGTGGCAATGGCCCAGGCGGGAGAGAACATATCACATCCAGGCCGGTTCGCCCTCACCTCCTTCCTGTTCAACATCGGCCTATCTAGAGAAGAGATACTCAAGATTTTCGCCGGCTCGCCTGATTTTGATGAGGGCAAGACCCGTTACCAGATCGACCACATCACTGGTGAGATATCTGGCACGACCTACACCCCTCCCGAGTGCTCGACCATGAAGACCAACGCCGTCTGCTACAATCCCGATGATCTATGCAGGTTGGATTGGGTGAAACATCCGTTGATCTATTACAGGGCTAGGCTGAGGAAGAAGCGAAAGGCTGCCGCTCCCCCGCAAGCAGTCAAGGAAGGCTCGAACGCCGTCGAGGGCACGAACCGCCCTGACAGCCCATGAAGGCCGGGACGAACGATGCCTTCGGCCAATTTCCTATTTCAGGAACTTCCAGGTGCTGTAGGCACGCTGTATGGCCGTCAGGTTCCCGACCACGGCGAACCAGAGCATCATTATTTCGAAGACGGTGATGCTGACGAAATAGAGGTCTATCCAGACGATGCCAAACAGGAACAGGACCCATTGTAGGACGCAGGCCGCGACCATGAGCACCAAGCGGTCCGCCCTGCCCAGCAATCCAGCATAGTGCCGGCCTGCCCCCACGGCCTGCGCCTGCGTGCCCATATATGATGTCAGGAGAACCCCTATTATGGCCAGCATTCCCAGGTAGGGGTTGCACCAGGAGCTGACCGCCACCGCCCCGATCATCAGCACGTCGGCGTAGCGGTCGATGACGTGGTCAACGAAATCCCCCCTCCTGCCTGACTTCCCCGTCAAGCGGGCGATCTTCCCGTCCAAGGCATCGAGGAACCCGCTCACCAATATCGTAACTGCCGCCAACGGCAGCAATAGGCCAGTAAGGTTGTCATAGGCCAGGTAGACCAGAGCTCCGGCAACGCCGGCCAGGATGAGGGAGATGAAGGAGATGGTGTTGGGGTTGACCTTGATGAAGGCCCGGGCTGCTGGGTCCAAGATGAAATCGGCCCGCTTCCGCTTGGAATCTAGAACCACCCTAGAACCTCCTCGCTCCAGTCGATATGGCCGATAATATACTTCTCCCTTTCTCCGGCCAGTATCTCCTCCATCGCTTCCACGACCTCATCCACGCTCATGGTGGTGGTGTCGATCTCCAGCACCAGCCTCCCGGTCTCCGCTGCTTCAATCAGGATCACGTCCAAGGCCTCGGCCTCGACGTTCTCCCTCACCTTGCCCTCGGAGTAACCCCTGTCCGCTAGCCTAGCGGCGAGGATCGATGGACGGCAGCGCAGGATGACGATCAGATCCACGGTGAGAAGATGGGACAGGTGACCGACGAGGATGGCATCTTTCAGCCCCTCCTCATGAGAGACCGACTTGTCCAAAGCCGCAGCGTCTACCTCCCTTGTCGCCCTACGCCGGTCCATCTTGCCGAGAAGACCTTTGTCCTTGGCCAATTGGTTGACCTCGACCACGATGTGCCCGCGCCCCGCCAACGCCTCGCCTACAGAGGTCTTTCCCGTGCCAGGGGTACCGCTTAGTGCCACCCTCACGGCCGGTCAAGAGCAAGAGGAGAACATAAAGGATTCTAATGAAAAACATCGTACGGTCTGGCCCATAGGACGGGTTGGCGAATCCCCGTGGACCTCATCCCCATTTGTCCGAATGGACTATGGACACTCTGCCTGTACGTATAAAAAAGGTTTTTGAGCATGCTATGCTCAGATTTAAATATCATTTCAAAGCCCGAACCATGCTGGCGGGAATCTTGCTTCCTCTTAGGAATCGCCTTTCGACCGCAATTCCTCGAAGAATGCGAGCCGCATGAACGCGGCCTGCCTCCCATCCCTCAACCTTTGCTCGAGGTTCGCAGGCATATCCACATTGAAAGCGAAATCATATCTTACGTCCATTAGGTATAGATTCTCCGAGGGCGCGAGGCCGAACTGGACGTCCTGTCCTGCCAATGCCCTCTTGACGTCCTCGAGCTCTGCCCTGCCGTATCCGACCTCGGCCATTGCCGCCACCAGCCTCCTGACCATGTTGCGGAGGAACTCCCTGGCCTCCAGGTCTACCACGATAAGATCGCCGACAGGCAGCACGCTCACGCTCCTGAGCTCCTTGATCGTGGCTCGACCGTCTACCTTGCAGAACCGTCGGAAGTCGTGCTTGCCCTGGAACTCGCCCGCACATTCCTCCACCTTCTTAAGGTCCATGCCTTCAGCGTCGAGGAAGTATCGATACCAACGACCGGATGCCCGGCGAGGAGAGAAGGATTGCGGGACCTCCGCCACCCCCAGGAAGTAGACCTTGTCGCTGGCGGAGTTCAGGGCCTTGAGGATGGAGCCCTGACGGAAGGAGGTGTCGAAGGCCACGACGTTGCCCAGGGCGCTGACGCCCCTGTCCGTCCTGCTGGCCGCCCTGAACCTGGCAGAAACAGGATCCTCGATGGCTTTGATCCTCCTCAAGCTACGAATGACCTCGTCCTCTACGGTAGGAAGGTCCGACTGCCGTTGGGAGCCGAAGAAGTCCCTTCCATCATATGCCAGCTTTACCGCTGCCCTCCAGGTCATGGCATCATCATTAAGTAGAGCACAGCCATTTAGATTTCGGCTCAGATGCCTGAATTCCGCATTATCCTGGTCAACCCCAAGAACGATGGCAACGTGGGAGCAGTGGTACGCTCGATGGGCAATTTTGGGTTCAAGGAGCTATGCCTGGTCTCCCCCTGCGAAATCACCGAGGAGGCGTACAAGCGAGCCAAGCATGCGGGCGACATCCTCCGCAAGGCCAAGATAGTGGAGAGCCTGGACCAGGCCCTTGAAGGCTGCGACCTCGTGGTGGGTACCAGTGGCATCGTGACCGCCGGGGAGAAGCACTATGTCCGCATCCCTCTCTCCCCTCAGGAGTTCGCGGAGCGCATGAAGCAGTATGATGAGCGCGCGGCCGTCCTCTTCGGCCCTGAGGATACGGGATTGTTGCAGGAGGACCTGATGCGCTGCGACATACTGGTCAACATACCCTCGAGCGACGATTACCCGGTCCTGAACCTCTCGCACGCGGCGACCATCGTGATGTACGAGCTCTTCCAGGTCCGGCCGCGGAAGGTCGTCAGCGGTCCTCGGCCGACGAACGAGCAGGAGCGCGAGAAGCTCTTCCTCTTCTTCGACGACCTACTGGATGCGGTGGATTATCCGGACTTTCGCAGGGAGCGCACCAAGGTCATGTTCCGTCGCATGATGGGCAGGGCGGTGCCGACCAAATGGGAATTCCATACGATCATGGGCGTGCTGGGGGACGCGGCCAAGAAGATTAAGAGGCTAGAGTCGAGGAAGAATTAGACGGTGAAGCGGGAGATGGCCAAGTCCTCCACGCAGTCATCGGCAAGCTCGGCGATTCCGGTGACCACAGCAATGAGCCTTATGGAGCCCTCGAACTTCTCGTCCATCCGGGCACCGAAGATCACCTTGGCCTCTGGATCTAGGTTGGAAGTTAGAATCTTCATCACCTTGTTCAGCCTCTTGAGCGTGAGGTTGGTCCCACCGGTAACGTGAACCAGGGCGCCAGTCGCTCCGCTGATGGGCACGTCCAATAACGGATTGCTCAAAGCATCCTTGACCACGCCATCCGGGTCCGCGTTCTCGCCATAAAGAACAGTGGAGATGCCTCCCTGCCGGACGATGGTCTTCAAATCGGCAAAATCCAGATTGATGAGAGAGCTCTCAGTGATGGCCTCGACGGTTCCCTTGACCATCTCGGAAATGAGCTCGTCCATGATGGAGAGGGCCTGATGGAAAGGTAGATTGGAGACCATGTCCAGCAGGCGGTTGTTGTCGAGGACGAGGCAAGTATCGGATGCGCTGCGCAGCGAGCGCAGGCCGCGGATGGCGACCCGATTGCGCGACCCCTCCATCTCGAAGGGGGTGGTGGCGATGGACACCACCAAGGAGCCACACCTCCGAGCCACGTCCGCGACCACTGGGGCAGCACCTGTACCAGTGCCGCCTCCCATTCCCACGGTCACGAAGGTCAGGGTCGCCCCTTGTAGTAGCTTGCTGATCTCGGGGACGGCGTTCTCGGCGCAGAGGCGGCCCACCTCAGGGTCGCTCCCGGCACCATTCCCGTTGGTGATGCCCTGGCCAATGAGCAGGCGGCGATGCGCCTTCACCTTTGCCAGTTGAGGACGGTCGGTGTTGATGGCGATGGTTTCCACTGAGCTGAGCCCCAACTCGTTCATCCGGCTGACGGAGTTGCATCCTCCGCCGCCGCAGCCGACGATGACGATCTTTGGCTTACCTACGCTAGCCAGGTCGTCGTCGGTGACGTATTCCCATCCCACCTGAACATCCCATCCCGCGTTCAAGATACCTTACTTCATTTCCTCCATAGCACGGTTCAGGCGTTTGCGGACATACTCCCGGACCGCGTTACGTATCGCATCATCAATCGATACCGAATCCCCCTCTTGGACCAAGGCTTCCAGCTCCACCACGTTGCCCTTGGGGAGCTCGACGGTGATCCTCTCAATGTACTCAGGGGTGAAATGCTTCTCCACGAAGGAGTCAAGGGCTGCCCTTATGGCATCGGAGATGGTGGGGAACTTGCCCTTGTCCACCAGCTCCTGGAGGGCAGTCAGTTTGTCCGCTGGAATCCTTACCGTGATGCGTTCGGTATCGCCCATGACACAACTCCGCGCGCGCACGTCCGACCATTGTCGGACGATTTCTCAGTATTCACCTCATGGTTATATAAAGATTGGGAGC
>Ga0209254_10004390_pt1 | contig 12919 bp, 12 predicted proteins | sample FrelakmetDIP11DI_FD_187148 | JGI IMG/M metagenome (GOLD analysis project Ga0209254, IMG submission 187148) | Freshwater lake sediment microbial communities from the University of Notre Dame, USA, for methane emissions studies - DIP11 DI (SPAdes)... | ecosystem: Environmental > Aquatic >...
CCTTAGCGAAAGCAATGGCCGTCACCCCGCATTGACGGGACCCGCGTTTCCTGAAAAATCGACTCCAGATGACAGGCAACAAAGGGAAACCCTCGAGAAAGCAACAACCCGGAAACGAGGCAGGTCAACATCAAGCTATCCGCCAATACCTCAGCGCAAGGCCGTGTCGCACCTGCGTTGAACATGCATACAAAGTCTAGACGAGGATGTGGGAAAAAAAAGCCTACTTGGCCTCTTTGTTGCTTAAACCCCGATCCGCTCGAAATGCTCCACCCGTTTTCCAAAGTCGCGCCAAACAGCGAATCTCAAAGTTTCCAAAAATAGCTAAAGATCCTGCGGTCGACGCCGCTACAGGAGTCGATTGCGAAAACTCTGCATCCTTGGCGCCCGATTAACTGCCCGCCACGACTCCTCAAGATTTCCCAATCCGTGCCGTAACTCAGACAGCCAAGTCAAGATAGGTTTGCTTGCAACTAACCACTCGAAGGAGCATTAAGATGTCACAACAAGCTATCGAAGAATTGAAGCCTTTTTCTGATCCAGGCCTATACGATGAGATTTCGCCCCTTATTGCAGAATTAGAAGCAGTAGAAGAGCTAGACCAACAAGAAGACGTACCGGAATGGAGCGAAATTGAACTCGAACAATCAGCCCCAGATCCACAATATGACGCGACCCGTTTATATCTCAAGGAACTGGGCAGTTCTCAGTTGCTTACCGCGGATGAAGAGAAACATTTCGGACGTCTCGCCCAACAAGGTGTGGAGGCGGCGCGCAAGAAAATGATCGAGAGCAATTTGCGGCTAGTCGTAAAAATCTCCAGGCGCTATCTCAACCGTGGTCTGGATCTTCTCGACCTGATTGAAGAGGGGAACCTCGGGCTAATCAGAGCAGTCGAAAAATTCGAGCCAGACCGGGGTTTTCGGTTCTCAACATATGCAACCTGGTGGATCCGACAAACGATCGAGCGCGCAATCATGAATCAAACTCGCACCATCCGCCTGCCAATCCATGTCGTGAAGGAGATGAATGTCTACCTGAAGGCTTTCCGGCAGTTATCCAATACGCTCGAACACGATCCGAGTCCCCATGATGTCGCACAGCACCTCGACAAACCAGTCAAGACCGTAGAAAAGATGTTGAAGCTGAACGAACGGATCAGTTCCGTAGACGTACCCATCAAGAAAGATTCTGACAAATCGCTGCTGGACTCGATATCCGACGACGAGAAACCGACACTGACCGACATCTTGCAAAATGAGCGCATTTCCACGAGCGTTCGCGGATGGCTCGACCAGCTTAACGACAAGCAACGCGAAGTCATTTCCCGCCGTTATGGACTGCGTGGTTATGATCATTCCACACTCGAAGAAGTCGCGCTCGAAATGGGCGTTACGCGCGAACGTGTTCGGCAAATTCAGATGGAGGCGCTCAAACGCTTGCGGGAAATTCTCGAAACCGAAGGATATACGGCTGACGCAATTTTTCATTGACTTCGGGCGAGAGGTGCGGTGGTCTCGCGCGCCACTGTGCAGAAGATTGAACATTTGCCGCAATCACTGCTGCGGCAATTGGAATTGTCAGGCATAATTGTCACGAGCTTGACTGTTCCTACACAAAGCTAAAGTTGGTCTCGCCGGGCTGAACTGGGTCAGGAACCTGCTCCAAACACTGGCGTCAGCTTGCATCAGCAATCCTCAAGCGCCGCTGAAACTTCTTGAAATTTTATCGTCTTGCCCCTTCATGGGGGCAGACGGTGACGTTACATTCCATTTCCCCGAACATCCAATAGGTTATCCTTTGGTGGCCAGGCCAAATAGGGGCATCAACTTTTGGTCGAACGAAAATGAAATTTTTGTCAAAATCCTGCACACGGAACACTATTGTCTCGATGATTCTAAAGAGAGAACTTTAACGATGTCTGCCGAAAAGATTTACGAGATCCCTCCGGAAACTGCCGCTCACGCCCATATTGACGAGGCGCGGTATCGGCAAATGTACGACCTCTCAATCAAGGAACCCGATAGATTCTGGAGCGAGCAGGCCAGCCAATTCATCAGCTGGAGCAAACCCTGGACAAGAGTCAGGGACTGCGACTTCTCGACCGGCCACATCGAGTGGTTCCAGGGCGCCAAACTCAACGTCAGCCATAACTGCCTCGACCGGCATTTAGAGGCAAGGGGGGACCAAACGGCCATCATTTGGGAAGGTGACGACCCCAGCGCCGACAGGAAGGTCAGCTACCGAGAACTGCATCAAGAAGTATGCCGCTTCGCTAACGCCCTCAAAGCCCAAGGCGTGAAAAAAGGCGACAGGGTTTGCATTTACATGCCGATGATCCCGGAGGCTGCTGTCGCCATGCTGGCCTGCGCCCGCATCGGCGCCATCCATTCCATTGTTTTTGGTGGATTTTCGGCGGAAGCGCTGAAGGACCGCATCCAGGATGCCGATTGCCAATACGCCATCTGTGCCGACGAAAGCCGAAGAGGCGGCAGAAAGGTCCCGCTGAAAAACAACGTCGATACGGCGCTGGTGGAGTGCCCGAATGTCAAAACGGTTTTTGTCGTCAAGAACACCGGCGGCGACATCGCCTGGACTCAGAACCGCGATGTCTGGTACCACGAAGCGATAGCCAGCGCCTCCAGCGAATGCGCAGCCGAGGGCATGGACGCCGAGGATCCGCTCTTTATCCTTTATACCTCAGGCTCCACGGGAAAACCCAAGGGTGTGCTGCACACCACCGGAGGTTACTTGCTCTATGCGGCGATGACCCATAAGTACGTTTTCGATTACCAGGAAGGCGAAGTTTTTTGGTGTACAGCCGACGTCGGCTGGGTAACAGGGCATTCCTACATCGTCTACGGCCCTTTGTGCAACGGCGCAACCACCTTGATGTACGAAGGCATACCCACTTACCCGAAGCCCGACCGCTTCTGGCAGGTCATCGACAAGCATCGAGTCAATATTTTTTATACTGCGCCTACGGCCATTCGTGCACTCATGGGACTTGGTGATGAGTTAGTCCAACATACCAGCCGCCAGAGCTTGCGCATTCTAGGGTCGGTTGGTGAACCCATCAATCCGGAAGCTTGGGAATGGTATTACCACGTCGTGGGAGAAGCTCGTTGCCCCGTCATCGATACTTGGTGGCAAACTGAAACCGGCGGCATCATGATCACGCCGCTCCCCGGAGCAACCAGACTCAAGCCAGGTTCGGCCACGAAACCATTCTTCGGCGTGGTGCCAGCCATCCTCGACAACCAGGGCAACGAACTGGAAGGGCCCGCCGAGGGTGTGCTGGCGATTTCGGCATCTTGGCCTGGTCAGGCGCGCACCGTTTATGGTAATCACAAGCGATTTTTCGAAACCTATTTTTCGACCTATAAAGGAAAATATTTTACCGGCGACGGAGCGAGGCGCGATCGCGACGGTTATTATTGGATCACGGGGCGTGTTGACGACGTGTTGAACGTTTCTGGTCACCGCATGGGCACCGCCGAAATCGAAAGCGCTTTGGTGCTGCACGACAGCGTTGCCGAGGCTGCCGTGGTTGGCTATCCACACGATGTCAAGGGCCAAGGCATTTATGCGTATGTCACCCCCATCGTGGGCGCCACACCCAGCGAGGAACTGAAGAAGGAACTGATTCAGCTGGTGAGGAAGGAAATCGGCCCGATTGCGACGCCGGACATCATTCAGTGGGCGCCATCCTTACCCAAGACTCGGTCCGGCAAGATCATGCGGCGAATTCTGCGCAAGGTAGCCGCGAACGATATTAGCAACCTGGGGGATATCTCAACACTGGCCGATCCTTCCGTGGTCGATGAAATCATCCAACACAGGGCAAACAAGAATTAACAAGAACCACATGTCGGAGCCATTTAAATGAAGTTAATCACAGCGATCATCAAACCTTTTAAACTAGACGATGTGCGCGAGGCCTTGTCGGACATTGGCATTAGCGGTGTGACAGTCACCGAGGTCAAGGGATTCGGTCGTCAGAAAGGACACACCGAACTCTATCGCGGCGCTGAATATGTAGTCGATTTTCTGCCCAAGGTCAAAATCGAGGTCGCCGTCATTGATGACGTGGCGGACCGTGCCATCGACTCCATCATAAGAGCCGCCAACACCGGAAAAATCGGTGACGGCAAAATCTTTATCACCAATCTCGAGCAGGTGATCCGGATCAGAACCGGAGAAACCGGCGAACAGGCGATCTAACTGTCATTCAACAAGCGGGCGCTTAGTCAGGCGCCCGATCCTTCTTAAACTATGTGGGCATCATCGCCCCGAGTGTGCGGGTATCCCGTGTTCGCGGCAGATCTTTTCAATGTCTTCGAACTGCAGCTGTTCGCCCGTCAAAGCACAAGTTCGCGTCTCATCCGCAAAGATGCGATGGTGCCGACAGGTCTGACACACGCCGAAAGTTCTGAGCTGATTGGCTTGTTGTAGGGCCCGCAGAATCTGGCTCAAGACACCGACGGCGACTTCCTGATCTGATGCCGGGAGAAGTTCGACCGCACTCCTGAGCATTCTTGGCGGGATGGACCCGGCAATGACCTCCCACCCCTGCTCCGTCAACCAAAGATGCACCACGCGTCGATCCTTCAGATCAGGCCTTTTTTCGACCAGCCCTCCCGCTTCGAGCACTCCCACGGTCTGCGACACGGTACCCTTAGTCAAACCCAAATAGTCCGCAACTGCGGCGGGCGTGTTGCTGTAACGATTGCAACGGCTCAAGTAATGCAGGGCCTCCATTTGCACTGGTTGCAGCCCCTTACCGATGCCTGATTTGCGGGTGTCCGTCCTCAGCAAATTGGCAATGCGTTCGAGATGTTCGTAGATCTGTTCCGTTTTCATCGGGCGATGGTATCGAATCACAATATTATTGACAAGACAGAGACGATCCTATAGGGTGGACATGTATCGGCACGATACCGATCAACAAAAAGGGTCCTCCTTCAAAAGGGGTGATGGTAGTATCCATTGTATACACAATCCAGGCCGCATCCCTTCACTCCTTCTTTTTAGTCGGACCCCCAAAGACCAATCAGAGCCCACCGGGCCGGCAACCAACGCACCCAGGAAAACTAACGTGCCGAAAACCATATCTCCGATGGGTGCACCATAAGGAAGGAGTTGAGGCGAGGGCACAAACGAGCAATAATCTGAAGCAGTGCGTTCAGACCGGCGGCTGCTAAGCAGCCTGAAGGCTATTGCGTTCCCCCTTCAAGCATAGCGATACACGCAACAATAGGAGATTCACCATGTATGAAAAACGAAGGTATTTTGCTCTAGTCGTTGGGGTAATTGTGAGCAACGCCGCCCTCGCAGCCAACCCGGATGCAGCCAAGAATACCGCGAGCAGCGTTTGCGCAGGCTGCCATGGCCCGAAAGGTATAAGTGCCGCCGGCACGTTTCCAAACCTAGCTGGACAAAAAGAAGACTACTTGGCCAGCGCGCTGAGAGCATATCGCGACAAGACCCGGACTGCGCCAATCATGAACAATATGGCGGCCGGTTTGAAAGATGAGGATATCGCCAATCTCGCAGCCTATTTCTCCAGCTTGAAGCCCTGCGAATAACGCCGTTCTCTGGACGAGGTATGATCGCTCCCAGCGCCCTGCCCCGGCTGCCGTTTTTCAAGCGACCAAGCCCATAGACCTGAGAAAGAATTCCGGAGCCGCAAATGCGGCTCGGTGGATTTCGGCGTTGTAGTAATTCGTATCGAACGGCCGGTCTCGAGCTGCTTCCTCCCGGAAATACGAGAGATCGCCCTTGCCCGCCATCGTGCCGGTCCACCAACCGGAAGGATAAATGAACTGTGGAAAAAACAGGGTCTGCGTCTCGGGAAAACCCGAAGCCCGCATCGTCTTGTGCATAGACTCGATCAGCGGAAGGTGGAATAAAGGCGATTCGCTCTGCTGAGCCAGAATGCCATCCTTGCGCAAACAGCGGAAACAATCCCGATAGAACGCCGCATTAAACAATCCCTCCGCCGGCCCCACGGGGTCTGTGCTGTCGACGATGATAATATCGACGCTGCCGTCCTCCGCATCTTGCACCCACTGAATGCCGTCGACGAACAGCAACTGGGCGCGCGGGTCGTGATTGAACGCGCAGAGATCCGGGAAATACTGTTCCGCCAGACGAGTCACCCGCTCGTCGATTTCAATCTGTACGGCGCTCTCAACCTCAGGATGTTTTAGGACCTCCTTGAGACTGCCGCAATCGCCGCCGCCAATGATCCACACCGTTCTTGGGTTGGGATGGGTGTAAAGGACTGGATGCGTCATCATTTCATGATAGAGGAAATTGTCTCGCTCGCTCACCATCGTGCACCCATCGATTACCATGAGCTTGCCGAACCAGTCCGTTTCGAATATTTCGATGCGCTGGAAAGGCGTTTGCTCTTCGTGCAGTTTGGCATTCACCGCCAGGGAAAGCGCGCTACCGTTCTTGGGATAGATTTCGGTAAACCAACTTCGATTGTTCAGCATCGGGAAATATTCCTCGGTTGGAAAACTCGTGTGATTCTCCACATAATCTACATCTTTTAAAAGAGATTTCGATGACAATCATGTCTTGGAACTTGCAACAAGCTCGAGAAACCTACGCGATCGAACACTGGGGAGATGGCTACTTCAATATCGACGAACGCGGCCGAGTGGTCGCCTATCCGAAACGCGATCCACAAGCCGGCGCGGTCGACCTCTATGACATCGCCCGAGCAATCCGCCAGGAAGGTTTGTCGCTGCCGATTTTGGTTCGCTTCACCGACATCCTGCGCGACCGCGTCCGCGTGCTGCATGATGCCTTCGCCAAAGCCCGGACCGATCTGGGTTACGGAGGCTCTTACACGCCGGTCTATCCGATCAAGGTTAACCAACAGCGAGCGGTGATCGAAGGCATCCTGGACAGCGGTCGCGCTGACGTGGGGCTCGAGGCCGGCAGCAAATCGGAATTGCTCGCCATCCTCGCTCTGGCCAAGACTGGAATGATCATTTGCAACGGCTACAAAGATCGCGCCTATATTCGGCTTGCGTTGATCGGCATACGCCTTGGTCTCAACGTGTTCATCGTCATCGAGAAACTATCCGAGCTCGCGCTGATCCTTTCGGAATCCCGATCCTTAGGGATACCCGCCCAACTTGGCGTGCGCGTACGCCTGTCATGTATCAGCGCCGGCAAGTGGCAAAACAGCGGTGGAGAAAAATCCAAGTTCGGACTGCATGCGAACGAAATCCTCAAGCTCGTTGAAGAGCTCAGAGGAGTCGACGGATTAGGCTGGCTCAAGCTCATTCACTTTCATATGGGCTCCCAGGTCGCCAACATCAATGACGTCAAGACGGCGCTGCGCGAGGCTGGACGCTATTACGCGGAACTGTGCCAGCTGGGCGCGCCGATTAGCCATGCCGACGTTGGCGGCGGATTGGGCGTGGACTACGAGGGCACCCATTCCAGCAGTGATTGCTCCATCAACTACAACATCGACGAATATGCCCACAGCATTGTCCGGGCCTTTGGCGAGATATGCGCGGAATACATGCTACCTCACCCCAACCTGATAACCGAATCCGGTCGCGCCATGAGCGCTCACCATGCTGTATTGATCACCGACATCATTGACGTCGAGTCAGTGCCGGAACAAACGCCGGTTGCGACTCATTCGAACGCCAAACCGCTTAAGGACCTGAGCGATCTATTCCCACGCCTGGGCAAGGAGGCCGTACTCGGCCTTTACCTCGATGCCCAGTTCGACCTGTCCGAAGCACGCGCCATGTACGTGCAGGGGAGACTCTGCCTCGCCGAACTGGCCGAAGCCGAACGGTTGAACGCGGCCATCTGCCACGCCGTGCGCAAGCGCCTGGATGTCCGACTGCGCGCCCATCGCGAGGCGCTGGATGACCTGAACGAACGATTGGCAGACAAAGTGTTCTGCAATTTCTCGGTGTTCCAGTCCATTCCTGACGCCTGGGCCATCGACCAGATTTTCCCGGTCATGCCGCTTCAGCGACTGAATGAAGAACCCACGCGGCGGGCGGTTATCCAAGATCTGACTTGCGATTCCGATGGCCAAATCAGTGCCTATCTCGACCAGCAAAGTATCGAAACCACCATGCCCTTACACGCAGTCAGCGCCGGCGAGCCTTATCTTCTGGGCATCTTTCTGGTCGGTGCATATCAGGAAATCCTGGGTGACATGCATAATCTTTTCGGCGACACCCATTCGATCAATGTCGAACTCGACGGCAACGGCGGCTTCCGCCTCATTCAGCCCATGCGCGGGGACGGAGTAGACGATGTGCTCCGCTATGTCCATATCGAGCCGGAAGAGCTGGAGCGCGCTTACCGGAAAAAGCTGATCGAGGCGGAGGTCCCACCCGAACAACGTAAACTCTATGAAAGCGAACTGATCGCTGGTCTTAGCGGGTACACCTACCTGGAGGAATGAGCGTGCCGGTCATACAGACAGGCTTCATCAACCGGCCGGGTTGGCCCCGGTTCGATTCTCGGTCATGGCTTAACCATGACTTTCTTTCTCAATCGCCCAGTGAAAACTACTTATCTGCCGATCAGGATCGAGTCAAGGGGAGCCATGAATACCTCGGCCCGATAGAGAATCTGGTCACCGTGCACGAGACCGAGACAGCGATAGAGCAACCGGGTCAACTCCGATTTTCCCAAGCCTTTTCCCCCTTCGATGATTTCCGGCCCTTGCACCAGCATGTGCAGCACATCGTTGCTGCGTAAACATCTGGCAAGGCGGCGATCCACCGAAATGTTGTGGGCCACGTAAACCATTGGATTAGCCATGAAGTCATGGTTTTCCTTCCGGGCTTTTTCGAGTAATGCGCAGGACAGGAGTGCGGCGGGAAACATATCCGGAAAATTGACGCGGTCCGCGAGTTCGTCGAAATAATAACCCTGGTCGCACAGGGAGCCAGCGAGGAAATTCTTGGCGTGACCGGTGCTCATGAACTTGCGTTTCAGGAAATAGGTCGAATGAGGAAGAAACGTACGATCGCCTACCTGCTGCAAATCGGGGAGCGGAGACGGGTAGTTATCGGCGAGAAACAGGGGTTGGGCCGTTTCCCGTTGGTAGCCGATCATCACCATGACGCCCCGCTTACGGATTACCACCCGGTTGGAAAGACCGGGAGGCGCGGTTCTTACGAGTGTCGGCTTGACTTCAACCTGAAACGGTTCACCGGGCAGCAAGGCATCGGCGAAAGTGAGTTGGTAATTACTGAAATGCAATGCGTGCCGAACGATAAACTCATTTTCGTCATGGGTAGCTCGGTGTAGTGTGACCAGATGTTCGATCAGACACTCCAACTGGAAGCCCAAGACGATCGCACCCGGATAGGGATTGCCGAAAATGTCGCGGCATTTCCGGGGCTCGTGAAATGGATTGAAATCGTCTGTGGAATTGCGAGCTGCGTCGATGTGAATCTGCTGAAAGCAGAAACCTTTGTCCGCCATCATACTTGCCATGAGTATCTCCTTGCTTTGCTCTGGGAGCATTCAGCCCCTGGCACCAATCCCATCAACAAACCTCCAAGAGTACAGCGGCACCAGGCCAACTGCCGGTTCCTGAGCAATCGGTTAGAATGCTTCCAAGATTAGCAGAGGACAATCCGTACCATGAAAATGAGTCCCCAGGCGTTTCTGGCATGGCAATCCAAACGGATCACACTGCTTGGCATGTCCGGCGTCGGCAAGACCACCCTGGCCAACAAACTGCCCAAACAGAAATGGTTCCATTATTCGGGAGATTACCGCATCGGCACCAAATACCTGGAAGAGCCGATCCTCGACAACATCAAGCGCCAGGCGATGGACGTGGCATTCCTGCGCGATCTCCTGCGCAGCGATTCCATTTACATCCGCAGCAATATCTCAGTGGATAACCTGGCGCCGGTTTCGACGTTCCTCGGCAAGCTCGGTGATCCCCAGAGGGGGGGGCTGAGCCTCAGTGAATTCAAGCGGCGACAGGACTTGCACCACCGGGCGGAAGTCGCCGCCATGAGGGATGTGCCGGATTTTATTGAAAAAGCGCGCGAGATTTACGGCTATCAACATTTTCTCAATGACGCGGGCGGCAGCGTATGCGAATTGGACGACCCGGAGACCCTCTCAATCCTGGCCGAACACACGATTATCGTCTATATCAAAACCACGCCTGAACTCGAACAAACTCTGATTGACCGGGCCGCCCGGGATCCCAAGCCGCTTTACTACCGCGAGGCTTTCCTGGACGAACAACTGGCCGTTTTCATGGCCGACAAAGGCTATGCCGCCATCGACGACATCCCGCCCGACGAATTCGTCACCTGGGTATTTCCCAAGCTGTTCCGCTCGCGGTTACCCCGCTACCAGGCGATCGCCGATGCTTACGGCTTCACCGTAGATGCACGGGACATCGCCAAGGTCAGTAACGAGGATGATTTCATTCATTTGTTGGCTCGCGCCCTGAGCGCCAGCCAGACGTAACCAGGAGAGTTCAGACCATGCCACTGGTCGCCCACACCGAGTTGCCCACCTTCCAGCGTCTGCGTGAGGAAGGGCAGGAAGTACTTTCCGTCGAGCGCGCCGCACATCAGGATATCCGCGAAATGCACATCGGGCTGTTGAACATGATGCCCGATGCTGCACTCGCCGCCACCGAGCGGCAATTTTACCGGCTGGTAGGCGCGGCCAACCCCATCGTACAATTCCACATGCACCCATTCACCATCGATGGGCTGCCGCGTAGCGCCAAAGCTCGGGAATACATTTCTCATTATTACGAAAGCTTCGAGCAAATCCAGCGCGACGGCCTCGACGGCCTGATCGTCAGCGGCGCGAACGTCACCCACCCGAGTCTGCCGCAAGAGTCGTTCTGGGAACCCTTGACCGAAGTCTTCGACTGGGCTAAGCAGCATGTCACCTCGATCCTGTGCTCCTGCCTCGCCACCCATGCCCTGATCCACTATTGTTATGGCATCGAGCGTACTCACCTGGGCGGGAAACGCTGGGGCGTATATTCCCATCGCGTGGTCGAACCCCGTCATCCTCTGGTCGCCGACATCAATACCCGCTTCGACGTGCCGCACTCACGCTTTAACGAGATCTTCCACGAGGACATGGAAGCTGCCGGCCTCAAGGTGCTGGTGGAAAGTGAGGAGGCCGGCGTCCATCTGGCCGTGAGTCAGGATCTCTTCCGCGTGATCTTTTTCCAGGGTCACCCGGAATACGACACCATCAGCCTACTCAAGGAATATAAGCGGGAGATCATGCGTTACTTCCATGGCGAACGCGAAGACTACCCGGCGTTCCCCGAACATTATTTCAGTCTCGAAGTCAGCGGTCTCCTCAACGAATATGGACAACACCTGAGAAGCGCCAAGCGCGCCGGTCGGATGCCGCCGGAACTCCCTGAGGATTTGATCATCAAGCACCTGGACAACACCTGGCGTGACACTGCCAAGGCCGTGTTCAACAACTGGCTGGGCAAGATTTATCAGATCACCGACACGGATCGCCGCAAACCGTTCATGGATCACATCGATCCGTCTAATCCGTTGAGGCTGACGCTGTAAAGCGGCCGCTCAAGACAAGGCATCTCAGGAAGTGCCGGGCTGATGGTTTTTTCGAGCATGATTACGGGTTATTATCACGGCGAGGCGTGCTGCGCCGCGCCGGTTCAACGACTTTCCCATACCTAAGCACTGAGGACATACCCATGAACGAACCCGTCAGCCCGCAGAAAGCCCCCTACGGACTGGACCTCGAACCAGGAAAGTACTGGTGGTGCGCCTGCGGCCGTTCGGTCAAACAACCCTTCTGTGACGGCTCTCACAAAGGCTCCGAATTCGAGCCGGTGGGCTTCGAATTGACCGAGAACAAAAAAGTTTGGCTCTGCGGCTGCAAGCAAACTCGGAACCCTCCCTTCTGCGACGGAACCCATAGCAAGATTTGATTGGGTGCGGCCCGCTGGCCGCATCAAGCTAGCGCGCCGGGAGGGCACGCCACCAACAAGTCATCCGCTAGTCGCCAACATAAACATTCCACACCAGCAACTGGTCGCAGCCGTCCTTGCTGTCGCCCGTCACCTTGATCCAGACCCGACCTTTCGTCACCGACTCCTTGAGCCCCCCCCTCACGGCCAGTCTCCCGCTCCGTTCCTCGGTAATGGTCACTGGCACCGGTTCGTTATTGACCCATACCTTGACCGTATCCCGCTCGGTATTATCGGAGGCCGTGAAGCCAAAATTCTGGAACGAGGACACCCTCGCATCCTTGCCCGGCGACACGTCAAAAAACTGCGGCGGATCGCAACTGAGTAGAGGTCCGCCATGATGGCTGACACCAGCAGCCAGCACGCCAGAAGATAAAAGCGCCGAAGACAGGAAGGCCACTAACACGAAACAATTTTTTATCATCTGATAATCCTCGAATTAATTTCCAAGAATGCATGCCCCTAGACGCAGCAGGACTTTGCGCTGGCCACCCTTTATACGCTAACGCAAAAACGAGGCGGGGCAAAGCCTGCTTGGCGCTTTGACAGCGGCTGCGCCATTGTTTAGTCTGTTCAGAAATTTTTATAATCTAGAACACTTTAACTGCGGGGAGCCTATGTCCACTAATAAACCTTTGCCAAATGATCACACGTATTCGCCTGTCGGCACCTGGGTTCTGTTGTGCCTGGTCGCGCTTGCCATGACTGCCGGTTGGCTGTTTCTTTACTTTGGCGTATTCCTGCCACGCGGCGAAGTCAGCTGAGCCGATGTCAAAGGCCGTAATCCCGCTCTCCGTGGCCGATGGGCCGCGACCACAGGGATCAATCAAGAACAACACGAACCAAAGGTAAATCCATGCATATCGATATCCTGGAAAAGAGGTGGCTCTACCTAGCTTTGGCCATGATATT
>Ga0209254_10004392_pt1 | contig 12917 bp, 5 predicted proteins | sample FrelakmetDIP11DI_FD_187148 | JGI IMG/M metagenome (GOLD analysis project Ga0209254, IMG submission 187148) | Freshwater lake sediment microbial communities from the University of Notre Dame, USA, for methane emissions studies - DIP11 DI (SPAdes)... | ecosystem: Environmental > Aquatic >...
AGCTTCTGGGTGATTGGGTTGTAAATACTGACGGGCAGGTATTCGATCCGGCAAAAGACAGGGAAACCTATACTCCCTGTCCCGGGATATTGGATAACAGATGGGAATTTGTCAAAAAAGATGACAGGATGGTATTTACAGAACATAGCCCCCTGAAGGAACTTTCCGTTGTGGAAGGACTGGCTGCCGGCTCCAGAATTATGAAAGGTTATAATGACGAACTTGCGGTTCAGTCGTTGCAAATAGCTGAAGAAATGTATCATAGGATCAATCTCGATGATGAATCTTCAATAGACAAAACCGCTGCCTTTGTAAGTGCAAACTCAATGAACATAAGAAGATACAAGATCAAGGCCGCCATTGAATTGTTTATCTCCACAGGAAAAGAAGAATACAAAAATGATATTCTGAAGCTGGTTCAGCCCGAGGTGCTGCTAAACAATCAATCAACCACAGGGCAACATGGTTACTCATCACCCCAGGGAATAGCAAATGCTTTAGAAACAGGTAAAATGGCTGCTTATCTTTCAAGAGTAATTAAGGTGATCAATGACAAGAAGCTTACACAACTTACAATCGAGGCAGCAAAGGCTTATAAAAAAGAGGTTGATGCCTTGTCCGGTTCAACTCCTTATGGTGTACCCTATCCGGAGAAATTGGGTGTTTCCTGGTTGGTCCAGGATTATGCGGCAACCAATTATTTTTTATATAAAGCGTTTCCTGGTATTTATGACGGCACCGTCGTTCTGAACGCCCTTCATTTCATCCTGGGCTTGCATCCGGGTGATAATAATAGTTCCTATGTGTCGGGCGTAGGTTCAAAATCAGTAACCAACGCATATGGCTTCAACAGGGCAGATGGAGGATATATTCCTGGCGGGACAGTCATCGGCACTAACCTGATCCAGCCGGGTTATTTCGAGTTAAAAGACTGGCCTTACCTGTGGCAACAAACAGAGTATGTTCTTGACCAGCCTGTTTACAACTGTGGTGGAGCCGCACATTTTATGATGCTTGTGCTGGCGGCCCAGGATATTCTGAAACAAGACCTTCGTGTGATAAAATAATAGATGCATTAGCTGTGATGGACCATCTTTCATATTCCAAGGCCTTGTTCCCGTTAATATTAAACAGGGCCTGGCTTATAATGCTCTGGACATCCATAATGGCCACATTCCATGTATACTCCCAGGAAAAAAACATTCAGGTGAATACCGACTGGGATCATGAAAGACATTCCTGGATAGCATCGTGGATCACGCACCCTGCTGCTTCTGTCAGTGACTACGGGGTATTTAACTTCAGGAATACATTCGAACTAAAGGAGGTCCCTGCCTCCCAGGCTGTTTATGTTTCCGCAGACAACCGGTACAGGCTTTTTATCAACGGCCGGCAGGTAAGTTCAGGCCCCGCCCGGGGTAGTCTGAGCTATTGGCGGTATGAGACCCTGGATATTGCGCCTTTTCTGACACGCGGAATGAATGTCATTGCCGCGGAAGTCTTTAATCTTGGCATGTACCGGCCGGTGGCCCAGTTTTCGCATCAGACTGCTTTTATTCTGCAGGCTGAAGGGGAGTTCGGTGAACTGATCAGTACCGGCCGCAGCAGGAATTGGAAAGTAAATGAGAACAAGGCATTCAGGGCAATACCTGTTACACGTGATATGGTGCGGAAGTATTATGTGGCCGGACCTTGCGATACCCTCTATGCGGCAAAGTACCCCTGGAACTGGGAACAACCCGGCTTCAATGACAGCCATTGGACGGCACCTGCAATTGTGACCCTGGGTGTGGGACGGGGTTATATGCACGGAGTACCCTGGCTGCTGGTACCCCGGAATATTCCACCGATGGAGGAGCGCCGTGAAGAGATCGGCAGCCTGATCAGAAAAGACGGGACGGATGTTCAAATTTCCCTGATGAAAGAAAAAAAGCCCCTCATCATACCGCCACGGACAAAACAGGTTTTGCTGCTCGACCTGGCCCGACTCACAGTCGGGTATCCGGTAATGTCAACCAGTCAGGGTACAGGTTCAACGATCAGGGTGATCTACTCTGAGGCCCTTTACAATCCTGACGGTTCCAAGGGAAACCGGAATGATACGCATGGCAAGCATATCGAGGGCTATTATGATGTGTTTATCCCCGATGGCCGTGACAACGTATTCCGGCCTTTGTGGATCAGGACATTCCGGTTTATTCAGCTGGAAATTGAAACTGCTTCAGAGCCGCTCGTTATACATGACTATTACAATATCTTCACCACCTATCCTTTTGAGCATAATGCCGGTTTTATAAGCGATAATCCCCTGCTTTCCGGGATCTGGGATGCAGGATGGCATACGGCCCGGCTTTGCGCCGGTGAAACCTATATGGACTGTCCCTACTGGGAGCAATTGCAATACCTGGGTGATACAAGGATACAGGCTTTGATATCCCTTTATAATTCAGGGGATGACAGGTTGATGCGCAATGCCCTTCAATTGGCGGACCAGTCACGTATCCCTGACGGACTCACCCTGGGAAGGGGTCCGTCTTTCATCCCACAGGTGACACCTCCCTTCTCCCTGTATTGGATTGACATGGTTCATGATTACTTTATGCATTGCCCGGATGATGAATTCACCAGGCAATTTCTGCCGGGTATTCAAAGCGTGCTGACCTGGTTTGAAAACCACATGGATTCGAATGGCCTGCTTGGTCCTCTTGACTGGTTTAATTTCACGGATTGGACACCCGGATTTCAGGTTGGTGTTCCGGCCGGGGCAGATACAGGAAATTCCGCCCTGATCTCACTGAATTATGCCTATGCCCTCGACAGGGCTTCAGAATTGTTCGGTCATTTCGGAAATACCGTCTTATCGGAAAAGTACAGCCGGGAAGCAGGGGAAATAAAGCAGGCTGCCTATCATCTGTGCTGGGATCCTTCCAGGGGATTGATTTCTGATACCCCTGAGAAAACAATTTTTTCGCAGCACACGAATATTTGGGCCATCCTTACGGATGCGGTCAGTCCTGAATTGCAGAAAGGCCTCATGGAGAAGATTCTTATGGATACTTCACTGATACAGACTACGATCTATTATAAATTCTATCTATTTCAGGCGTTACAGAAATGCGGCATGGGCGACAGGTATATCAGCCTTCTTGGACCCTGGAAAGGAATGCTGGATAAAGGACTCACCACATTCGAAGAAGGTGATTATGATGAGCGGTCCGATTGTCATGCCTGGGGTTCCAGTCCATGCTATCATTTTCTTTCACTGGTATGCGGCATCACTCCGGAGAGTCCGGGCTTCAGATCAGTAAGGATAGAGCCGGAACCCGGAAGCCTGCAGTTTATACAAGCTTTTATGCCTCATCCGATGGGTAAGATTCATCTGGATCTCAGGCGTTCGGGGGAAAGCGGTCTGCAGGGTTCCGTTACGCTGCCTGAAAACATCTACGGCACATTCGTCTGGAAAGGGCGCTCCGTTAAGCTGTTCCCCGGTAAACAAAATGTAGTATTATGAAACAAAAGTCACCATACAGCTTGCTGAAATTCATTTTTCCCGTGGTCATGATCCTGGCCTGGGCTTACACGCTGGTTTCCTGCAACAATGAGCGAAATCAGGATTATAGCCGGTCAGGAAATGAGATTGACCTGTCCTCACTTGACTGGAAGCTTTGGATCGATTCTCTGGCTGCATGGCAGGATGACACCCTCTACCTGCCACCGGTGGATATTGGATTGATCAAAGAAAGTCCTCCCGGTTGCGGCTGGGAAGAACTGTATTCCCGGGGAATAAACATACATGTTCCGGCTACTGTGGAGGAATACCTGTGGAATGACGATAGGGACAATAACCGCATGGAAGGGGATTACCGCGGAGTTTCCTGGTTCTGCACTTCAATACCCATACCGGAACAATATCGGGGCAAAAGGGTGATCCTGGCATTTGAATCGGTTCGACTGAGAGCGGAAGTATATGTGAATGAGATGCTCGCCGGATATGATGTCATTGGAAACACGCCTTTTACGGTGGATATCACCAAATTTATTCAAGCAGGAGAAAAAAACCAGCTGGCCGTGAGAATAACCGATCCGTCAGGAAATTTTGACTGGGGGGACTACCATCTGGATCGCTGGGGTAAAAAATATATCCCACCCAGTCATGGTTTTGGCGGCATCACCGGCAGGGTGAGCCTGTACGCCCTTGACAGTGTTTCCATCCATAAGGTCTTTATCATGAACAAACCGGATATCACTTCGGTGGATATCAGCATAGAAATGCAGAACCTGACCGGTAAAAACACCAGTGGAGAACTGACAACAAGAATATATAAGAGCAGATCAGTCCGGTGCCTCATGAAGGATAAGAAGATCATTGAGATCAACGATACAGCATCGTTCTTTAAAATACCCGTGACGCTTGAAGAGGCTGAAGCCTGGTCTCCGGAAAATCCTAACCTGTATCGTATTGAAATGGAATGGAAAGGCATAGACGGCAGTCAGGATTCCCGGGAAGAAAGATTTGGATTCAGGTGGTTTGAGGTTCGCAATGATAGCGGTGACAGGCAGTTCTATCTAAACGGGAAACGGATATTTCTTTTATCCGCGATATCCTGGGGATTCTGGCCCGGGAACGGAATATTCCCGCAGCATGACATGGAAATAAAACAGGTGAAGAATGCCAGACAACTGGGATTGAACATGCTGAACTTCCACCGGGCCATTGGCGATCCGATGACTTTCAAAGCAGCCGATGAAGAAGGCCTGCTGATTTACGAAGAACCGGGGGGATACAGGTGCCCGGATGATAATGTCTGGTTCTGGGATCTGAGCGGGGATTCAAATACAATATCACATGATGAAATTAAACTTGCATGGGAATGGCGCAGGATCAAGCTCATGAGAATGATCGAACGCGACCGGAACCATCCTTCCCTGGTGATCTACAGTCTTCAGAACGAGATATTGCATGATCCCGACTCAGTGAATACCCGGGACATGCTGGCTGCACATCAACTGGATCCAACCCGGTTCATTACCTATTCCTCCAATTCTTTTGAGCCTCCTTTTATGCAAGGAGACTATGTTGGTGTTTGTCCTGAAACGCCTTCCAAAGCCAAAATGTACATGGAGCCATACAGCAGCGATTTGAAGTACATGGGCTGGTGGGACCAGCATTTTGCACCGGGACCGGGTTGCTATATCGATAACAGGCATTATGAGAATCCGGGCAACTATTATCATCATACGGATCATAAAGAAGAAATCATTTTTTATGGAGAAGACGGTGCGATTGGAAGTCCTTCCAGGGTTAGCCTCATCAGAAAAACACTGGCATCAGGAGAGGTTCAGCATGGCTGGGATGGATCCTTTTACCTGGCATTTGCCGATGCTCTTGAGAAATACCTGGATACCCATGGGTTTACCCGACAGGGAGTAAGCATGGATGACTACATCCTGAGCATGGGGAATGTTGCCTATTACTACCAGGGCAGAATTATAGAGAACTGTCGCATCAACAACCTGGTGGATGGGTACGTGATCAATGGGTGGGAGAACTCAAGGGTCTCCAATTTTTCCGGAATGGTCGACATTTACAGGAATCTCAAAGGGGATCCCGGTCTCCTTTCCCCTTACAACCAGCCCGCCTATGTGGCGGTTAAGCTTCGCAACAAGGTTCTCCCTTCAGGCAAAGAAACACAGGCTGATATTTATGCAGTAAACCAGAGTAATTTCCAGGGCAGCTGCAGATTGCTCATCCAGGTTACAGACCAGTCCTCCCTGATATCAACTTATGATACAACGGTAAACCTTATCGGAGGCAACACCTATGGCCAGTTACTGGCTGAGGGCATTGCTGTGAAATCTGTGCCACCTGATTATTGTGGTTATATCAAAGTTAATGCACAGATAACGCAATCTGACAACTTCGTTCTGGAAGGAAGTGATGAGCTTTTCATGGTCCATATTGGCAAAGATCAACCCTTGACCGGAGAAGTTTATGATGAAAGCCTTACGTTGATCAAGTATCTTAAATATCACTATAAACTTAAAGAGTATAACGGCGGAATACCTGAGGGTAAATTGCTTGTCCTGGGTGCCATAACCAGCCCGGTACTCGATGAAGGATTAGTGAACTGGATCCGCAATGGAAATACCCTGCTTATTGTTCATGATGCAGACCGCTGGATGCAGCATCTTCATCAGCTTGGAGCAGTGCCTGCAAATGCAAGAATGAACCTGGACAGCATGTGGTTTGGAGGACATTTCTTTGTCAAAGATCATGCATTATTCCGGGATCTGCCGGTAAATACCGCGTTCAACTGGGAATACCAGGTGCTGGCACGTTATTCAGCCAACCGGTATGGTCTTTTAATCCATGGTGGGGAGTCAGTTGCAGGCACCATTACCCGGGAGGATCCTGAAATAGGAACCGCCGTGGGTATTATCCCCTGCGGGAAGGGTGAAATTATTTTTTCCACTTTGGACATCCTTCCAAACCTTCATTCAGAGGAAGCAGCATCCGTGGTGGCACGGAAAATCCTTCTTAACTACCTGGTATATGCATCACATTAAGAACCTTTATAACCTGATTCTCATGAAAACCATTTTTACCTGTTTCTTCATTGCACTTGGATGGTTCGCCGGCAGTCATCTTCATGCCCAGAAAAAAGCATACGTTCCCATGGCCTCTCAGCCCCCTGTTATTGATGGAATAAGGGAAAGCATTTGGGATGAATCCGCTTTCCATACCTTTCAAATCCTTCCCTATGACGGAATTGTGAACAATCCGGCCGATCTTACCGCAAACTGGAGCGCGCTGTGGGATACAAACCATATTTACTTCCTGGCGCAAATCACGGATGATATCCTTAAAAATGGCGGAGCAGGAGCTGATAAGTTCTGGATACACGATTGCCTTGAGATCTTTTTTGATATGCTGAATGAAAAAAACGAGGTAAACACCGGCGATAGTCCCACTGACGAAAAATACCAGTACCGTTTCATATATGGACTTGATAACGAGCCAATCTGGGAGCAACCCCCGGTGGCCGGAATGGAAAATGTTTCCATGGCCACAGCCGACGGGTATCTGATAGAAGTCAAACTCCCATGGACAACTCTTATTGATAGCCATCCTTTCGGAGACGTGATTATTGGAAGGGCCCTTGGCGCTGAATTCAAGGTTGGGGACCTGGATAATAATCCACAGACCTGGATGCCTGACGGAAGTATTCTCTGGAACAATCCGGGGATCGGGAGTGATGATGCCATTGGGCTGAAAAGGGCATCGAGTTTTGGCACGCTGATCCTGGTAAAGGACAATTCACCTGACACCATTGCACCTGCTGCCGTTACCGATCTTACTGCCTCCTCTGTACTGGCCATTGAAGCCCAACTGGAATGGACATCGGTGGGCGACGACACAATAACCGGACTGGCTGAAACCTATCAGATCAGGTTCAGCACGGATAGTATTACTTCGGAAAACTGGCAGAATGCAACCCTGATGAATACAAGCCTTGTTCCCCAGATTGCTGGTACTGTGCAGAATATCACTGTTCCCGGACTACAGGCAGATACAAGGTACTTTTTTGCCATCAAAACCGGTGACGAAGCAGGCAACTTGTCGAAGTTGTCAAATATTGCTGAAGTTACCACTCCTTTGAGGGATTCCATTGCACCTTCACCCGTCACTGATCTTGAATGCACTGTTACGAGGGTTGGCTCGATTGAAATTGCGTGGACAGCACCGGGTGACGATAACCAGGAAGGAAAGGCATTGTATTATGAAATCAGGTATCAATCATCAGCCATTACTGCAATGAACTGGGACCAGGCATGGCTGCTGAACAATCCGCCGGATCCAATGACTGCGGGGACAAAGCAATCAGCCAATATCATTAAACTTCAACCTGCCACTCCCTATTATTTTGCGATAAAAACAACAGATGAACAAAATAATACTTCCGCTCTTTCCAATATCGCCGCAGACACTACGCTGGAAGCAGATATTACCCGGCAAACTCCCATGGACCAGTTCATCGGAACCAATGCCTTTATTGATGATCCGCTGGATAAAATGAAGGCGGCTGGATTTATCCGAGAATACCATACATGGGATTGGGATGCCGGAGGAACTGCTTTTCCGAATAACAAGATTGCTCTGAATCCAAGTTATGCAGGAGGCGGATGGAATTTTGACGGCTATTATGAAAAACTTCAGGAGGCAGGTATTACAGTAAGTCCATGCATCATGAATAGCACGAATTGGTTGGCTGAACCCGGAGATACCTATCCTTATGAGGCAAAACCTGTGTCTTCGGGCATGGATACTGAAGATCCCGGTTCATACAAAGCCCATGCTGACCATATGTTTCAGTACGCAGCCCGGTATGGAAGCCAGGTGGTTGATGATCACCTGTTAAAACTGGCAGCCAATCAAACCAGGGTTTCCGGCCTGGGTTATCTGCAATACCTGGAAAACTGGAATGAACCCGACAGGTGGTGGGGATCAGCGGATGATCATTTCTCCCCGGAAGAGTATGCGGCCATGGGAAGTGCTGACAGGGATGGTCATGAGGGAAGCATGGGATTTATTTACGGAATCAAAAATGCCGATCCGGAAATCAAACTGGTAATGGCCGGGTTGTCAGAAGCAGATACTAACTATATCGAGGGTATCCGGCAATGGTGTCTGAAAAACCGTACCGATAAAAAGTTTGTATATGATGTGATCAATATCCACCGGTATACTTTGAGCAATAGTCCCGAACAGGGAAACCTCAAAGGAATGGTGCAGGCAATAGTGGATTACCGCGACCAGTACCTGCCCGATGTGGAGGTTTGGATCACTGAATTTGGCTGGGACAGCGGCATCCCAAATACTCCTTTCTCTTGTCCTTCCATTGGCAGCTATGGCAAGGAAGAGGTTCAGGCCCAGTGGATAGCACGGTCATACCTGCTTCTGTCTTCCACAGGAATAAACAGAGCCGCCCAGTTTATGCTGCGGAACGTAAAAAATGACGGAACCACACAGTTCGACAATTGTGGTCTGGTGAATGAGAAAAATGACTGGACACCAAAGATTTCATGGTATTACACCTATACTCTGAAGAATCTGCTGAAAGGAAAGTACTTTGCGGGAGAACAGTCATCAGGCAATCCGAATGTGATGATCTACAAATATGAAAATGCCACGCATGATACAGTTGTATACGCGGTGTGGGCACCAACCAGCAACGGAACAATTGTGGAAAACTATAAGCTGAACTTATCTGCCCCGGTTTATGCAGGATGGATAACAGAGCTAACGGAGGATTCAATCCGGGGCACAACGAGTGATCTTGCTGTGGTGGGCAACAAGGTAAGTATTCAGGTCACGGAAAAACCGGTCTTTGTTTTCACCAGCAAAACTCCGGTTACAACCATCAGTGAAACTTCCGTTGGAAGCTCACTGGAGGTATTTCCCAATCCTGTGCTCGACAGGCTGACCCTGGGATTATCCCCGGACCTGCCAGCCGGTATTTATATTGTTAGAATCCATAGTCCTGCCGGTCAGGTATTGCTTCAGGAACAGTTTGTAATGGTTCCCGGTCAGACTAAGTGGCATACAGATCTTTCCGGACTGGCTGAAGGATATTATATTATCCAGGTTACTGCACCAGGGCATTTAATGAACCAGAAATTTATAAAATCAAAATAGTTGTCTGCTAACCAGATCTCCGGATTTATACCATGATGACTTCGAACACACCGGCCTTCTTTTTCAGCATTATCTTGTCCTGCTTTCTGCTGGCTGGTTGTTCAGATTTCGCGGACAGGCAGGCAATGCAGATCATCCCGGTCTCTTTTGACAATATTACAGATGAATCCGGCATTGGTAATTGTATTTACTGGTTTGATGAACAGGATGTTACCGCCACTCCTGACACACGCTGGGAAACTCCGGAGGATACAGCCTGCTGGCCTGCAGGAATGGTTATTGATCTCGGGCAAGCCTACCAGATAAGTAAAATAGGTCTGTATGATGCTGTTAATAAGGGATCCGGAAGTGCCGGCGGGTATTCACAGGGCATCATGCAGGTATTTACGGGTGAACCATTCAGGTGGGATCTTGAGTGTGAATACCAGGCAAAGCAAGAGGGATGCTGGACCTACTTAAAATCAGGATTCACAACCAGGTACATCAGGCTTGTAAAAAAATGTGCCCGGGACTGGGTACAAGAAGGTCAGTTTTCATGTGATCTGAGCATCAATGAGGTTGTGTTCTTTGGTGTCCCTGTGGATAAAGCCTTTTCGCCCGGTATAACCCTGGTTGAACAAACGAATCAGAAATACAGCATGGATGACATGATGTTGATCAATACCTCCCTTACTGCCAGGTCGGAATGCCACAACGCATCCGACAGTCTGAGGACATGTGAACCGATGAGGATGATTATTGAACAGAAATCCGGAACACAGAGAATTACGGAGATGGCGCTGGTCGATCCTCAGCAAGCAGGTTCCGGGATGATACGCTTCATGGAAGTAGGAAATCGCGATGGCTTGTATCCCGGTGTACCTTCCTGTCAAGCTAAACCCTTCCGGGCGGCGGCTCTGGCCAGTGTTGCATATGAGGGGCAGAGGGGACAACCCGGTGCTTTCGCGGGGATCAAGCAGGCTGATCCTTCCACGATGTTGGTATTGACGGGGATTCCTGCGCTTTCAGTTCATTACCTCAAAGCGATCCGGCTTTGGTCGTGTGCGTTCAGAAAAGATTCATTCCCTGCAGATGTGATCGGACTTTACCGGTTCTGTAACACAGACAATGGGAAAGGGGGTCAAAGCCTTCATGGGATCTCACCGGAAGCAGACAATCTGAAGGCCCGGCTGCAGGAACTGGTGCGTTGGCGAAACAGGGAACTTCCCGGGAAAGAAATATGGCTTACTGAATTTGGCTGGGATACCCGGGATGATTCTCCCTGCTCGGCCACAGGGCATACCCGGTATCCGGAAGAGGCAGGTATCCTTGAGCTCCAGGCGCTTTGGCTGGTAAGGGCCTACCTGGCGGGATCAGCTGCCGGTTTAGAAAGGATGTTCATGCCCAGGTTAAAGGACGGGACAGGATCCGATCCGCTGAGTTCAAGCGGTATGTTAGATATACATGGTAATCCCAAAAAGAGCTGGTATTATGTATCGGCGCTTGGTAATGTCCTGAAAGGGATGTATTTCAGCAGGGAGATCATGTCGGGGGACCCGGATGTTTGGATATACCAGTATATGAATCCCGACAGCTCCCGGTCTGTCCTGGTGATGTGGTGTCCTACCAGTGATGGTACCGAGGTGAAGAATTATAAGCTGTCGCTCGAAGGTTCACCTGACCGGGTAAGTATGGTTGAACTAATGGACGGTTTTGAAAATGGCCTGGTACGGGATATCCAGCTTACTCATGGAACACTCATGGTTCATGTTACCGAGAAACCGGTCTTCCTTGTCATGGATAACGAATAGTCACTTTTATAACTTTATGTAAGAACTATGATAAGAAAGATTTTAAAAGGAGAATATGCATTCTTCCGGCAGCAGCCCAAAAATGTCAGGATCCTGCTCATGACAAACCTGATTTATGCCCTGGTGCTTCCGGTACTCGAATTATTTGTCGGGGCCTATATTCTGAGGCAATCCAATAATTCGTCCTTTGTGGTCATATATCAGCTCATGGTCTATGCCGGGATACCCTTTACCTTTCTTCTCAACGGTTACTTGCTGAGGATTATTCCCATAGCCAGGTTATACTCTCTGGGCATGTTGATGAGCGGGATAGCCATGTCGGTTATGATGGTCCTTCCGGCCTTGAACGTTTACGGAGTAGGGCTTGTGGGATTCATTATGGGGTCATCCTATGGCTTTTTCTGGGCAAACCGGGATTTCCTTTCCCTTTCATCCACTACGGAAAACAACAGGAACTACTATTTCAGCCTGGAGACCGTATTTTATACCGTAACCTTTATTATCATGCCTGCCGTTGCCGGTTTCTTTATCGCCTCAGGTGAGAACTACGGCTGGTATTCAGCACGTGCAGCATATATTGCGTTGACACTTGCCGTTTTTGTCCTCACCATCACGGCAAGCTTTGTGGTGCATCACGGAGACTTTATCAATCCCCCCAGGATTCGCTTTGTATATCTGAAATTTCACAGGGATTGGTACTGGATGCTGGTGATGGGTGCAGGCAAGGGAATTGCACAGGCAGCAATTTTTTTCTTTCCTATTCTGCTGATTATGAGTTTTGTCGGCAAAGAAGGATCCCTGGGTGGTCTGGTGGCTGCCAGCTCATTGATCACAGCCGGGATTCTTTATTTTATCGGAAGATTTTCCAAACCACAACACCGGATTATGGTTTTCGGAGCAGGTTTGCTTGTATTCCTCATCGGAGGCTGCATCAATGCCTTTTTCTTCAGTGCCCTGGGAGTGGTTTTATACCAGTTGTGTAATTCCCTCTCCCGGCCATTGCTCGATGCAGCCTATTTTCCCATACAGCTGGGAGTAATTGATCATATCAGTGCCATTGAGACAAGGAACAAGTTTGCCTATATTTTTAATCATGAGGCCGGTTTGTTTGCCGGTCGCCTGACCGGTTGCCTGCTGTTTCTGATTACAGCCAGGTATCTTACACCTGAATTTGCCCTGCGTTATGTGCTTCTGATCATTGCCCTGGTGCAGGCACTTTCCATTCCGGTAGCCATATACCTGCAACGGAAGATCAAAATACCGGTTGAAGCAAATCATTAAACCTTTCTGCCAGCAGGCAAATCATCAAATCATCAAATCATCAAATCAATTAATATGACATATCGCTATGGACATTTTAATCCCGACGGAACGGAATTCATCATTACCGATCCGAAAACACCACGTGCATTTGATAATTTTCTCTGGAA
>Ga0209254_10004393_pt1 | contig 12914 bp, 8 predicted proteins | sample FrelakmetDIP11DI_FD_187148 | JGI IMG/M metagenome (GOLD analysis project Ga0209254, IMG submission 187148) | Freshwater lake sediment microbial communities from the University of Notre Dame, USA, for methane emissions studies - DIP11 DI (SPAdes)... | ecosystem: Environmental > Aquatic >...
AGATAAATAGATAAAAAGATAAAAGATAAGAGATAAAAGTGAGTTTCCGGATAATGTAAAACAGGTAAAATTTATTTAATGTCAGGTAAAAAGTTTTCATTGGTGTTGTATAATATTCGGTTATGAAAAGATTGTTTACTTAAAACAAATATTTAGAATCAATTTACTAATAACCCTATCTGGTAACTATTAGATTTTTTTATCTTTTTATCTTTTTATCTATTTATCTTTTTTTCTGTTATCTTTTTTTCTTGTATTTATTTTTGAACTAATTAATTTCCATATGCCAGACGCTAAAATTCCTGCAGGGCCGCTCGAAACCAAGTGGAGTAAATATAAAAGTACCGTACGCCTGGTCAATCCTTCCAATAAAAGGAAACTGGAAGTAATTGTGGTGGGTACCGGTTTGGCCGGCGCCTCTGCAGCTGCCAGCCTTGGCGAACTGGGTTATAAAGTAAAGGCTTTCTGCTACCAGGATTCTCCAAGACGTGCACACTCTATAGCTGCTCAGGGTGGAATCAATGCTGCCAAAAATTACCAGAATGACGGTGATTCTGTTTACCGTTTATTTTATGATACCATTAAGGGCGGTGATTATCGCGCACGCGAGGCCAATGTGTATCGCCTGGCAGAAGTAAGTAATAGTATTATTGATCAGTGTGTGGCCCAGGGTGTACCTTTTGCCCGTGAATACGGCGGGCTTCTGAGTAACCGTTCCTTTGGCGGTACACAGGTTCAACGCACTTTCTACGCTGCGGGCCAGACTGGCCAGCAACTGCTGATTGGCGCTTACCAGGCAATGGAACGCCAGGTTGCACTTGGAACTGTTGAAATGTTCAGCAGGCACGAGATGCTGGATGTTGTAGTGATCGATGGAAAAGCAAAAGGCATCATTGCCCGCGACCTGGTGACCGGTAAACTGGAACGCCATTTCGGTCATGCGGTACTGTTATGTACAGGTGGTTACGGTAATGTATTTTATCTGTCCACCAATGCCATGGGTTGTAACGTCACCGCTGCCTGGAAAGCCCACCGCCAGGGAGCCTATTTTGCAAACCCCTGTTTTACACAAATTCACCCAACCTGTATACCTGTCAGCGGCGATCATCAGTCGAAACTGACCCTGATGTCTGAATCACTCCGTAACGACGGCCGGATCTGGGTGCCCAAAAAACAGGGCGATAACAGGATAGCAACCGATATTGCAGAAGACGAAAGGGATTATTTCCTGGAGCGCCGGTACCCGGCTTTCGGTAACCTCGTACCCCGAGACGTGGCTTCCCGTGCAGCAAAAGAAAGATGTGATGCCGGACATGGCGTAGGCACTTCTAAACAGGCAGTATACCTCGATTTTGCAGATGCCATACAGCGTTATGGTAAAGCAGAAGTAAGTAAACGGAATCTTGGACAGCTGGATGCTGATTCGGTTACCCAACTGGGTAAGGAAGTGATTAAAGAGAAATATGGTAACCTCTTTGATATGTATGAAAAGATAACCGGCGAAAATCCATACCAGGTTCCCATGCGGATATATCCTGCGGTGCATTACACCATGGGCGGACTTTGGGTGGATTATGAATTGATGACCACAGTCACCGGTCTGTATTGCCTGGGTGAAGCCAATTTTAGTGAACATGGCGCCAACAGGCTGGGTGCATCTGCACTGATGCAGGGTCTTGCTGATGGCTATTTTGTGATCCCCTACACTTTGGGTAATTACCTGGCTGATGAAGTAGGCAAATCTCATATAAGCATTGACCATCCCGGATTTGTGGAAGCTGAGAAAAAAGTTGGTAAACATATCAGCGAGCTCATGAAAATTAACGGCAAGCAATCCGTGGAAAGTTTTCACAAGCGGTTGGGCAAGATCATGTGGGATAAATGCGGAATGGCAAGGAATGCAGAGGGATTAAAACAAGCTATCCAGGAAATCCGTGCATTGAAAAAAGAATTCTGGAGCGACCTGAGAATACCGGGCAGCGCAGATGAAATGAACCCGGAACTGGATAAAGCCGGACGTGTGGCTGATTTCATTGAACTGGGCGAACTGATGTGTATCGATGCGCTGGAAAGAAATGAAAGTTGCGGCGGACATTTCAGGGAAGAGTTTCAGACTCCTGAAGGTGAGGCCCTCAGGGATGATGCAGAATACATGTATGTGTCTCAGTGGGAATATTTCCACGATCAATGGAAATTACATAAAGAACCATTGAATTATGAAGTGGTGAAGCCGAGCCAAAGAAGTTATAAATAAGAGGATAGAGGACAGAGGGAAGAGGGTAGAAAAAGAATGAGAAAGGTGATTATCATTTAATTCACTAATTCACTAATTCGCTAATTCGTTAATTGATTATATGCAGCATTATAACATGGACCTTACACTCAAGGTTTGGCGCCAGCGGAACACAAACGACAGTGGCCGTTTTGAAACCTATGAGGTAAAAGAAATTTCCTCTGAAATGTCTTTCCTGGAAATGATTGACGTACTCAATGAAAGATTGATCCGCGAAGGTGCTGATCCCATTGCATTTGACCATGATTGCCGCGAAGGGATCTGCGGTACCTGTTCGATGGTGATAGACGGTCGTCCGCACGGCCCATGGAAAGGTACAACAACATGCCAGTTGCACATGCGGGCTTTCAAAAATGGTGATACCATTGTGATTGAGCCGTTCAGGGCAAATGCTTTTCCGGTGCTTAAAGACCTGGTAGTTGACCGGAAAGCATTTGACCGGATCATACAGGCCGGTGGTTTCATTTCCGTGAATACTGGTAATGCGGTTGACGGTAACGCCATACCCATTGATAAGGATGATGCAGATGATTCTTTTGCTGCGGCCAGCTGTATCGGATGTGGCGCCTGCGTAGCCGCCTGCAAAAATTCTTCCGCCATGCTCTTCGTTTCTGCAAAAGTTTCTCACCTTGCTTTACTGCCACAAGGTGGTCCGGAGAAAAGCCAGCGTGTTGCTTCCATGATCGTACAGATGGATAAAGAAGGATTTGGCAGTTGCACCAATACCTATGCCTGTGAGGCAGAATGCCCTAAAGAAATTTCTGTAATGAACATAGCCAGGCTGAACAGGGAATACCTGTCGGCTTCGCTGAATGCCGGAAAATAAATTGCCAATGGCCATTTTGAAAAGCTCCCTGGATCGGGGGCTTTTTTTATGCATGCATGCCGGAAAACTTTATCTTTAAGGATACAAAAATATAATTGCATGCCATCCTCTTCACGTCGTAAATTTTTGCGCCAGCTTGGCGGTACAGCCGCATTATTCACCGGTGGAAACATGGCCGCCATGGCCCTCGATGAACAAAAAATTCATTACCTGCAGCCTGAAAAAAGATACGGGCCTAACGATAAGGTACGCATCGCCGGTATTGGCATGGGGCTGATGGGATTTGGTGATATGGAAACCGCCCTTAAAGTGCCGGGCGTGGAAATCGCCGGTGTGTGCGATCTGTACGACGGTCATTTCGAACGTGCGCGTGAACTATGGGGAAAAGATGTTTATTGCACCCGCGACTACCGTGAGTTGCTGGAAAGAAAAGATATCGATGCCGTTATCGTTGCTACACCTGATCACTGGCACGATCATATTTCCATTGCGGCTATGCGTAAGGGTAAGCATGTGTATTGCGAGAAGCCCATGGTACAGAACTGGGAGGAAGGGCATGAAGTGATCAGGGCTCAAAAAGAAACAGGAAAGGTATTTATAGTGGGATCCCAGGGTGTAAGCAGTATCGCGCTTACTGAAGCAAAGAAACTGATTAAGTCCGGGGCACTGGGCGAGATCAACCTGGTTGAAGCAGTAAACGACCGCTACGGAGCGCTGGGCGCCTGGCAATATTCCATTCCAACTGATGCTTCGCCTAAAACCATCGACTGGGATCGTTTCCTGGGGGATGCCCCTAAAAGGCCATACGACCCGGTTCGCTTTTTCCGCTGGCGCAATTACCAGGATTATGGAACCGGCGTGGCGGGTGATCTTTTTGTACACCTTATTTCTGCCGTGCATCATGCGCTGGACTCAAATGGTCCGGAAAGAATTTTTTCCAGTGGCTCTTTAAGTTATTGGAAAGATGGTCGCGATGTTCCGGATGTGCTTACCGGTATCATGGACTATCCAAAGACGGCCACTCATGGAGCCTTCCAGATGCAGTTGCGCGTAAATTTCGCGGATGGTTCCGGCGGAAGTAACCGTACCCGGTTTTATGGTTCGGAAGGAATGATGGAGTGGAACGGCGACCGTTTTATCCTGAGAAAGCAAAAATTATCTGCTGCGCCAGGATTTGGCGGTTGGGATACATACAATGTTTTCTCTTCTGCCCAACAGGCTGAATACCAGAAATGGTATAATGAAAAATATTCTGCAGAAGACAAAAAACGAATTGCACCGGAAGAAACCAAGTTTGCAGCACCGATGGGTTATGATTCCAGGCTGGAGCATTTTACCAATTTCATGGAAGGCATACGCAGTGGGAAGCCCATTGTGGAAGACGCCAGTTTCGGCCTGAGGGCAGCCGGACCAGCACTGGCAAGCAACCTTAGTTACTTCAAAAAGAAAATCATTAACTGGGACCCTAATGGAATGAGGGTTAAGTAGGGAATTTTTTTATACCTGACATGTTGTGCTTTTACAATTTATATCAGTGATATTGGTTTTGGAATAATTTGTTTAGAGCAAAAAAAAATAATGAAATGACAAAGCTTAAATTTTAATACAGGCCACAGAGGGCAACGGAGGGATAGAGAGCCACAGAGAAGAACAGGATATACTCTGTGGCTCTCAAATTCTTCTCTGCGGCCCTCTGTGGGCTAAAAATTTTCGTGAACCTGAAATCAATATTCGTTTAGGAGGATATCTTAAAATAATGCAACAATTACAAAAGAGAGATATATCAAGCTTGTATTTCTGATTCCTCAGGAGTGAAGTAAGTACCTTATTCTTTACAGCATTGAATTAATTGAAGTAAAATTTTAAAAGTATTTCCCCTTTTTTCTTATAAAAAAATAGACTAAAGCTTCAGGTATCACCGGGCCTTTTTTTAAATCTGCTACAAACTTTAAAATAGCCATACCATTAGTTGTTACCTGATATCGGCTTTTACCCCTGTTTTCTCTCCAAACTCTCACATTTTCACTGTCTTATGCAATAAATGCTATTTTTGGGCATTTATATAAAAACGGCAATCTTATTGTTCAGGAAGCGGTTTATATGGATGCTAATTTTGGGGGGTATGAGTGTGTCGGGTTGGTCGCAGCCATTAACTCAATCAAACCTCCGCAGGAAATTTATATCCGCCCGGGACTCAGTTGTTCAGATCGACTCACTTAGTATAATCGCCCATTCCTTTTTCATCACCGGCATCTCAGATTCCACTTATAAAATCGACTATATCAATGCACGCCTTTCCTGGCGGATAAAACCCGGTTATGATAGTGTGCCCGTTGTTTACCGTGTTTTTCCGTATAGATTGAACAGTACCACGCAACGCATGAAGTTTGATACCGTAATGGGAAAGTTTGTAGTCACGCCCCTGCAAATGCAAACCCGGAACGAAACTGAGGCACTGTTTGACTTCGGCAACATAAGTTATAATGGTAGCTTTGGGCGTGGGCTTGCTTTTGGCAACCGGCAGGATGTAGTGGTCAATTCCAGCCTGAACCTTCAACTGAACGGATATATTGGCGACAGTATACAGCTTGCAGCGGCCATTACGGATAATAATATCCCCATTCAACCAGATGGGAACACACAGAACCTGAACGAATTTGACCAGGTTTTTATCCAGTTTTCAAAAGACAAATGGCGATTCAATATTGGTGATATTGATATCCGGCAGAACCAGAGTTATTTCCTGAATTTTTATAAGCGATTACAGGGTGCAGCATTTGAAACAGAAACAAGGGTCAATAAAAATACAACTAACAAGGTACTGGCCAGCGGGGCCGTTGCCAAAGGAAAATTTACCCGTAATGTATTCGATGGCCTGGAAGGGAACCAGGGGCCTTACCGTTTACGGGGAGCCAATAACGAACTATTTTTCATCATTCTGGCCGGTACGGAACGGGTTTTCATAGATGGAATGCTGATGCAGCGTGGAGAAGACCAGGATTATGTGATCAACTATAATACGGCCGAAGTTACATTCACCCCCAGGCAGATGATCACTAAAGACAGACGTATCCAGATAGAATTTGAATATGCCGACAGAAATTACCTTAACGCACAGTTATATCTCACAGACGAAGTAAACTTCAACAACAAATTAAAGATCAGGGTTGGGGCATTTAATAACAATGATGCAAAAAACTCGCCCATCAACCAGACACTTAATACTAACCAAAAGCAGTTTCTGGCAGATATTGGCGACAGTGTGCAAAATGCTTTTTATCCATCTGCTGTGCTTGATACACTTTCTGCCGGGAATATTTTATATGAGCAGGTTGATACAGTGTTTAATGGTGGTATGGTTGATACTATCTATGTTTTCTCAAACGACAGCAGTAAAGACCTGTATAGCTTATCATTTACGGAAGTAGGATTTGGAAATGGCAATTATATTCAGGACCTTAACAACAGTGCTAACGGTAAAGTATACCGCTGGGTAGCACCGGATTCTATAACAGGTTTGCCCCAGGGGCAGTTTCAGGCAGCGATACTCCTGGTTGCGCCCAGGAAGCAACAGGTCTTTAACGTTGGGGTTGATTATGCCATCTCACCGAAAACCATGATAAGAACGGAAATGGCCATGAGTGTGCTGGATGTAAATACATTTTCATCTAAAGACAAAGAAAACGATAAGGGCTTTGCAGGCAGGGTGTTCCTGAATAACGTCAAAGCATTCGCAGGGGAAAAATCACTGGAAATGAAAACTGACCTGTACTATGAGCATGTACAGGCCAATTTCAGGCCTATTGAACGATTGCGAAATGTGGAGTTTAACCGAGACTGGGGCCTTCCTTATGATGCCACACCGGCCAATGAAAATATCTTCAGTGCGGCAATTGGGCTGCAAAATAAATTCAACCACACCGTTAAGTATATTTTTTCCGGTTACCTGAGGAGTAATAATTACCAGGCATTCCGAAACAGCATCATACACCAGGGCAATGCAGCCGGATGGAAATTCAACAACCAGTTCAACTATACCCGCATTGATGAAAACAGGCAGTCGGGATATTTTCTTCGGCCAATCGTTGACGTTAACAGGCTGTTACGAAAAATGAAGAACTACCAGGTTGGGATGAATTATTCGCTGGAGCACAACGAACTGAAGTATAAACAATTTGACTCGCTGAATCCTACCAGTTTTTCTTTTGATGTCTGGCAGTTGTATTTCAAATCACCGGATAACCTGCCCAATAAGTGGGGCGTAAGCTATTTTACCCGTTCAGATAAGTACCCTTTTGGAAACAAGCTGGTGCGCACAGACAGGAGCCAGAATATCAATGTATTTACAGAACTCATGCGTAATGAAAATCATCAGTTGAGATTCAATACCACTTTCCGGAAACTGAATATACTGGACGAAAAATATTCTACCCGGAAACCAGACGAGACCATCCTGGGCCGGGTGGAATATAATACCAATGTCTGGAAGGGTGGTATCAGTGGCAATGCGCTGTATGAGCTTGGAACAGGGCAGGAGCCACGCAGGAATTTTGCCTACCTCGAAGTGCCGCCAGGCCAGGGCGAATATACCTGGATCGATTTTAACAACGATGGGATACAACAGCTCAACGAATTTGAAGTTGCCCGTTTTCGGGACCAGGCAAAATTTATCAGGATATTTACCCCTACGACTGATTTCGTAAAAGCAAATTATCTGCAATTCAATTACAGTGTGACTGTTAATCCCAGGTCAGCCATTAACGTGGCCAAAGCAAAGGGGTTTCAGAAAATGCTAACGCGTGTTTATTTTCAAAGTTCACTGCAGATCGGACGCAAAGAAATTGCAGATGGCCCGGCATCTTTCAATCCGTTTGACAATTCATTCGAGGACACAACTTTGCTGACATTGAGCCAGTTATTTAGCAACAGTTTTTCTTTTAATCGTTTCAGTTCCTTATGGGGCGTAGATATCAATAATATCCGGACTAGTGGAAGGGCTTTCCTTTCGTATGGTTATGAAACAAGAAAATTGAACGACTGGAATATGAAAGCCAGGATCAACATTGGTAAAAAATTTACGATTGACATGATTGCACGAAAACTGATAAATGAATTGCTGACTCCTGAATTCATTAACCGGAATTTCAGGGTTGAAGGGAATTCATTAGAGCCAAGGTTCACTTATACCAAAGGAACGGTCTTAAGAGCACAGGCCGGATATTCGTTTGACAAAAAGAAAAATACATCAGGTCCGGAAAAATCATCAACTAATTCATTGAATACGGAAGTTAAGTACAACGTATTGTCTAATACTTCACTCACGGGGCGGTTTACATACAGCCAGATAGACTATAATGCATCACCAAACACATCGATTTCCTACATTATGCTTGATGGTTTATTGCCAGGTAAGAATTTTCTATGGACCCTGGATCTCACACAACGGCTTACCTCTTTTCTTGAACTCAGTTTCCAGTATGAAGGCCGTAAAGCCGGAACAAGCGGTGTTGTGCATATCGGCCGTGCACAGATCAGGGCGCTGTTTTAGAAGAAAGTGAAAAATCGAAAGTCGAAAATCGAAAATGGAATACAATAAGCTTGATTGTAAAAAAAAGTCAGCAATGAGTTGATCATTGCTAACTTATTCTCTGCGTTCTTCTTTGCGGTTATTGTATTGTGCCTTTCGCTTTCGATTTTCGATTTTCCACTTTCGATTTCTCAAAAAAAAGGCCGGACATTACTGCCCGGCTGGTTGTTTTCTTTTTGTTTTCAGACTAGCTGAACAAGCCACCTTTTTTCAGGGCAACTGTGTTTTCGCCAATTTTAAATCCATTGTGGTAAACTTCAACTTTGTAGTTACCTGGAACGTATTTATCAGTTTGCTGTAAGTCAAAACTTACATTCTTAGCAGCACCCTGCTCATAGTTTACAGATACTTTGTTAGTGAATTGCTTTTCACCATCTTTACGGGTTGTGAATGAACCTGAGTTCAGACCTTCTTCGCTTATAACTTTTCCGGAAGGATCGGTTACAACAATGTACAGATCTTTATTGCCACTTGGAGCGATCATATTCTCGTCCAGGTTGAAAGAAATCCTGAACTTATCAGCACGCTTTGCAGTGCTGGTAGATTTCTCTTTGCCGCTACCTTTAATGTTAACTGCAGCGATCTTAAAGCTTGAAGCATGCAGGGTAGAACCTATGTCAACTTTTTCTTCAGCAGCTTTCTTTTCTGATGTAGTGGTTGACAGGTTCGTTTCCAGTTCAGCTTTCTGTGTAGTCAGGTTTTGCTTGTCCACGGTCAGTTGCTGGTTTTCTGCCTGCAAGCGCTCGATCTCTACCAGGTAGCCATCGATCTTGCCATTCAGTTCACCAATAAGCTGGCGGGCTTCTTTCAGGTCTGCAGCAGTAGCATTTTGTTTGCCAACCAGTGTTTTGATCCTGCCTTTCAGGCCGTCAAGTTCTTTGTCTTTACTTTTTACCAGGCTGTCCAGGCGGCTGTTGCTGCTGGTCATGCCGTCAAGACGGAGCAATGCGTCCTCATATTCTTTAGAAATCATATTCTTGGAAGAATCGAGTGCAGCATACTGAACATCTTTTTGCTGAATAACCTCTTTGGTCCTACTTTTATCGAAGATGATGTATCCCCATGTACCCAATAAAGCGGCAATCAGGACACCATAGATCAGGCCCCTGTTGTCTTTTTTTGGTTCTTGTGCAGGGGGTGTTGCGGAAGGATAGTTTGCAGAGCTCATAATGTGCGTTTTAATATTAAATGTTGGTTTTAAAAAAGCCATGTTGTAAGAACATGTTTCACTCACAGATCTTCTCGTCATTGACATTGAAACAGTGCCCGGAGTCTCTCATTATCAGGATCTTCCTGAAGAATGGAAAAGCCTCTGGAAGGGCAAGATTTCCAAAACCGTGCCAGAAAATTTAAACGCGGATGATTCTTATCATGAAAGGCCGGAATCATGGCTGAATTTAGCAGGATTATTTGCATTTCCGAAGGTTTTTTTCCCCGCAAACAGGCGATGAATATGCATTCAAGGTGAAATCTGTTGCCTGTGATTTGGAAAAGCAGGGTTTAACTGAATTTTTTGAACTGGCGGACAAATTTTATAAAAAGAAACCCAATTTCGCTTTTGCGGGGCATAATATCCGTGAATTTGATATCCCCTTTATTTGTCGGAGGGGCCTGGTCCATGGTTTGAATATTCCTCCTTTTTTGCAGTTTTCAGGTAAGAAACCTTGAGAAGTTAATATGTTGGACACTCTTCAGTATTGGAAATTCGGGGATTTTGAAAATTATACCTCCCTGAGTCTTTTATCTGCCGTTCTGGGTGTGCCCACTCCAAAAGACGATATCGACGGATCCATGGTTCGCCAGGTTAATTACGAAGAGAAGAACCTTCCCCGGATTATTGAATATTGCCAGAAAGATGTGGTTGCCGTAGCTAATGTTTTTTTGCGATTCCGGAATTTGCCATTATTAAAGCCTGAAAATATCTTCGTGGCGGACTAATTGAAGTGTTATTTTACACTTTTTTTATAAGCCGGAAAGAACTTTACTTTACATATATCAACCTGACAAATAGTGATCGAAAAAATTTTAAGTGATTGGAAGAAAAAGAAATTCAAACCCATTTACTGGCTTGAAGGTGAGGAGGAGTATTTTATTGATGAGGTGATGAAATACGCGGAGCATCACATTCTTAACGAACAGGAGGCCGGTTTCAACCTAACTGTCTTTTACGGCAAAGATGCTCAATGGGCAGATGTGTTGAATGCCTGCAGGCGGTATCCCATGTTTGCAGAAAAACAAGTGGTATTACTTAAGGAAGCTCAGCAGATGAAGGATATTGAGAAACTGGAATCCTATGTTGAACACCCACTGGAGTCTACGATATTTGTGGTGTCATATAAAGATAAAAAAGTAGATGGGCGGAGTAAGCTGGCCAAAATGCTGAAGCAGAAAGGGGAGATGGTAACTACTAAAAAGATGTATGAGAACCAGTTGCCCGACTGGACCAATAATCATGTACAATCTCTCGGCTATACGATCAGCCAGAAAGGGTTGATGCTCCTGATAGACCATATCGGAAATGATCTCAGCCGGCTGGTTAATGAAATAGATAAGATACTGGTGAACCTGCAGGGGCGTAAAAACATAACCGAAGACGATATTGAATTATTTGTAGGAATCAGTAAGGAATACAATGTTTTTGAACTGCAAACCGCGATGGCGCAAAAAGACCTGTATAAGGCCATCCGGATCATCACATATTTTGAAGCCAATCCTAAAGCCGCGCCAATACAGCTTGTACTACCCTCACTCTATGGTTTTTTCAGCAAAGTGTACATGTTATACGGCATTGAATCAAAGGATGAGAAAACAGTTTCATCAACCCTGGGCGTACATCCTTATTTCATGAAGGATTATTTGGCTGCGGCCCGTAAATACGATTTTAACGGTGTCACGCAGGCGCTGCTGTTATTGCATCATTATAACCTGAGAAGTGTGGGTGTAGGTGATTCGGGAACCTCTGATGCAGCCTTATTAAAAGAGATGGTTGTTAAGATGATGTATAATTAATCTATTTCAGCGTAAAAATTCCATTGCATCCTGCTGGTCTTTCTTCAATTGTGCCTTCAATGCATCTAGACCTGAAAATTTTTGTTCACCGCGTATTCGCTGCACCAGGGAAACTTCCATTTTCTTTCCATAGATGTCCTGGTTGAAATCAAAAAGGTTAATTTCTATCATATGGTTCAAGCCGTCTACGGTGGGCCGGAAACCAATATTCATCATCCCATTGATGATGCTTTTACTGTGATTGTCATGCATCCTTACCCTTACTGCATATACCCCGTCTGCAGGGATCAGTTTATCCTGGTCGGTAACTTTCAGATTAGCTGTTGGGTATCCAATGGCCCTGCCCCTTTTATCGCCATGTATCACTTCTCCTTCAAAAAAATAGGGATACCCTAGAAATGCATTTGCTGTTTTAATATCACCCCTGGTGAGGGCCTCGCGGATCCGGGTGGAACTGATGGTAACTTCATTCAGTACCTGCTCGTCAATTTCCTTAACGGCGTAATTATATTTTACTGACATATCTTCCAGCAGGTGATAATCACCCTGCCTGTTTTTTCCAAAACGGTGATCATAACCAATAATAATTGTATGGGGATGAAAAAGATTAACCAGGAAATCCGAAATATACGCAGATGCGTCCTGTGCTGAAAAGGCATCGGTAAAAGGTACAACAACCAGGTGGTCAATTCCGGCCGACGCCAGTAAACGGATGCGTTCATCCAATGTGGTAAGCAGGTATAATTTGCCGGATTTACCGCCAATGATTTTTCTGGGGTGGGGGTGAAAGGTTATAATGACGGTTTCGCCGTTTATGGCAGCAGCTTCCTGTTTTAGCTGATCAATGATGAGCTGGTGGCCTTTATGAACCCCGTCGAATGTGCCAATGGTTATCACGGCATTTCGGAAAGCAGGAAGATTATCTGTGCGATGGTGTACAAGCATGTTCAGGCGGGCAAAAATAACATAAATTCAACTAACCTTGAACTGGATTAAGGTGCATTTAAATCCTGACAATCTGTGTTAAATTATTTCACATCCAGATACAGCGGGAATTTATATTATACCATAAGTCATTATAAGGGAGGGAAATAGCGTTTTAAGGCTTTAATGGGGGGTGTTAAATGTGATTTTAAGCCTATTTGCCCTTATCTTTATGCTTGTAAAAGCAATTGGCACCAGTACTATAAAATATTGAT
>Ga0209254_10004394_pt1 | contig 12913 bp, 15 predicted proteins | sample FrelakmetDIP11DI_FD_187148 | JGI IMG/M metagenome (GOLD analysis project Ga0209254, IMG submission 187148) | Freshwater lake sediment microbial communities from the University of Notre Dame, USA, for methane emissions studies - DIP11 DI (SPAdes)... | ecosystem: Environmental > Aquatic >...
GAGGTTTCGCAGAGGATTCTTTGTCCTTTACGGTTAAAGGCTGTTAATCCCCGCCACCACTGCAGCCTGAACTGCAGGAACTGCCACTGCTGTCGCCACCACTACTGTCGCTGCTATTTCCGTCTGATCCATCGCTGCCCCATGAATCACCGGCACCGCCGCCACCAAAATCACCGGCATTAAATTCCGGAAAATCTGCGCTTTCCTGTATCTGGAGTTCAGTATCAAAATAAGTTATAAGCGGAGTACTGTCATATAGGTAGATACTATCGCTTGCGCCAGCATATTCCTTTTTTTTCTGCGACTTATAAAGAAGCGGCAACGATTGGTCTGTATCAAATTTTGGGATTGCCCATACCTGTTCGGGCGGATCGATACCGAATTCTTTTTTATAGAGTTCGAGCGTGTCGAGATACTGTGCATAAAATATGCCGGTCATGGCATCATTGGGCATAAGCTCCGGATGGTGGTCAAAGGGATATTGTATCACTTCATCACAGAATTCACGGTAAGCTTTACTGAACAATACATGTTCGTGCCAAACCTGGTCGATCACCTTAGATGGCGTTACCTGGAAATCGCTGATGATCCCGAGGTAAACAAATTTTTTATACTCACCAATGGCTGCGAGTGCAAAACGTTTATGCCATTTGTGTTTTCTGGCGATCTTGCTGGCAAAGGCTTTTACAGATGCATCATGGCCGTCAAAGAACTCAGATAACTGATGCCAGATATTGGGTGGGACCAGGTTTTCGAAATGATAATTCTTTATGCGGAGCCAGCGTTCTTTCTTATGCATATATCGATGATTGGATTTCAAGATAAAAAATCCCTGCCGGCTGGCATAATATTTTAGTGTGAATAAATAGGAATGGCGGGCGATGACAATGAATATGCTTGTTTTTCAACGCAGAGAAAGGAGGGCGCAGCGTTTCGCAGAGAATCTTTTAAAAATCTATTAAAATCCATCCTCCCAATTCATCCAATCCTCAGAATTCTGCTTTAATCGCAATGAAACGAAGAGCGCAAGGATCAGTATATCAACTTTATTCCCTCCTCCAACCTGCACGCCACCAGCACTCCCCCTTTCGCTACAGAGTAATCCAAACATACTGCATTGGGATTTTCGATCCGGGGTGTACCCTTTAACCAATAGTGTCCAAAAAATACCGGCTTATTCTTCGTGTAAGCATAATAGTCATCATCCGCTGATAATTTTATTTCGGCAATTTCTTCCGGGCAGGCAATGAGCACGTCTCTCAGTTTCTCCCTTGTAGCAGGATCGCGCCACCACCGGATCCTGCTTTCAGATCTTTCAAAGCCTTCTTTGTCGGTAAAAGTATGGCCATCAGGGAGATTAGTTTCTTTGCCTTTAAGGGTTTCTTCGATTGCCGTATAAAAACCGGTATGATCATTTTTATCGTTGCCCTTGCTGAGAAATTCTGCCGTGATGCCCCTGTACTGGTGTTGCAGAAAATGTATATGCCCATCATCCCAGCAGGCATGCACCACGCGGAATGTATCAAATTCCAAAAATAGCGGCAGGGTCTTGAACCAGTCGAGAAAGGCTGCCCACTCAGCATCGTAGTGCCGGAACTGTTCGAGGGTTTCGATATGTTGTGTGATTTCTTTTAAACTATGGTCCCGAAAGAAACCGCCTTTCTCCGTATGCGGGGTGTGAAAGGAAATGGCATTGAATTCGTGATTGCCCATCACGGCCTGTGCGTTGCCGGAAAGCACCATATCGCGAACGAGATGCAGGGTCTCGCGGATCTTCGGGCCACGGTCTATAAAGTCGCCTACAAAAACAACCTGTCTTTTTTCCGGGTGGCTGTACACACCATACCTGCGGGTATAACCGAGTTTTTGGAGGAGGCGTTCCAGGGCATCTGCATGGCCGTGGATATCTCCGATGATGTCGTAGTTATTGTTAACCGCCATGACGCTAAGTTAACGAACAAAGTCTAACTCACCCCCGGCCCCTCTCTTTTAAGAGAGGCCGCGGTGAGTCAATAATACAAATACCACGGTACCCTCTTCAATACTTCCCCCGCAAACGGCAGCCAGCTTTCAGAAAATTTCAGGTTATTTTCCAGCATATACTTCGCACCGGGGTGACCGAAATCTGCCGCATACCGGAGATCATCACTGGCTTTTTTCTTGTCTTTCAGATTCAACCAGGCAATGCCCCTCAGGTAATACGCATTCATGGAGCCAGGATGATATTTTATCGCTTTATCAAAACAGGTTATTGACTCCGGGAATTTTTTCTGGTGCATAAGCATGGCGCCTTTGCCCAGCCATCCTTCCAGCGAAGTTGAATCCAGCGCAATCAGTGAATCCATTTTCAGCAGTACACGGTCGTACAAACCAAGGTTCATGAACTGTTCATTGACCATTTTCTGCACCTGGCCATCATCCGGATCAATATCCAGCGCTTTTATGAAATAAGCCATGGCTGCCGCGGTATCTTTTGCATGAATGCGCAGATTGCCCAGCAGTACATAAGGCAGGCCCCTGGTGGAATCGCTTTCTATGGCCAGGTTATAATAAACCACGGCTTCATCGTACTTATTCACATTATTGGAGATATTGCCGAGAACCACATAGGACTTATAAAATTTGCCATTCGATAGTTCAATGGCTTTCTCCAGGTTTTTAATCGCTTTTTTATAAAATGATTTCATGGTGCCGGCGCCGTGTGGCTCTATCTGGTTTTTTTGTATCAGCCCTTTCAGATACCAACCCTCAGGGTCCGATGGTGTCAATTTGATATAGTCATTGATATCGGCCAGAGCATCGTAGTAGCGCTTCATTTCGAGATTGGTGCATGCGCGTTTATAGATTATATCCGCATTGCCGGGATAGGCCTGCATGAGATAATTAAGATGTTTGAGGGTTGAAGCATACATCCCGAGCTGATAGAGTGCTTCACTGATTTTAAAATTTGCGGTAAAATCTGCAGGCTGTAATTTGAGTACGGAATCATAATAAATGGCCGCCCACTCGTACTCTTTTTGTTTAAGGAAATATGATCCGTTTGCTTTCCACTCCTGTATTTTCAGGGAATCTGCTTCTGTGAGTACCTGCGCAGAAAGACGGTATGGTATAGTGATGCTTAAAGCCAACACCCAAAACAATATTGTCCTGGTGTTTTTCACGCTGATGTTTTGTTAAAGGTATGATAGGTCTATTGGCAGGAAAATGATCTATGTCACATTCTTCGTTTCTTCCCGTTTACTGCCTGCAGACCATATCAGCTATTCTAAACCAGTGATTTACAACAATTTTTATAGGTCAATTACGTTCTAAAGCCGTAACTTCTCTTTTGGTATTTTTAATTAGGGGAAATAGGTAAAAACTTCAACCGATTTTATATGAAATCAGCATGGTATAGGCTTGTCATAATACTCATTTTATCACTGGGCGTAGTATCCTGTGATAATGTGGAAAAACCTTCGCTGATCAATACCGGTAATACGGCAGGGATGCAGCCTATGCCTGTGGCTCCGGGAACTTCGGCCGGCGCTGTTTCTGCACAGCCAACCACAGCGGCACTTAATCCCAAGCATGGCCTGCCGGGACATCGTTGTGATATCCCTGAAGGTGCTCCGCTGAATCAACCTGCTGCCAACACAACACCGGTTCTTAATACCACCCAGCCTGCTGCGTCAATGCCTTCAATCAGTTTACCACAGCAATCAGTTTCCGGTGCTACGGCTAAGCTTAATCCAAAGCATGGCGAACCCGGGCATCGGTGTGATATTGCGGTTGGAGCACCCTTAAATGCAGCACCTGCTGCTGCAACGCCTTCGATAAATGCCGGTTCTGCTACTGCTGCACCGTTATTGAAATCAACTGGTTCGGTGAAACTTAATCCGCAGCACGGGCAACCGGGGCATCGGTGTGATATTGCCGTGGGGGCGCCATTATAAAATTTCAACGCAGAGAAAAGAGATCGCAAAGTCTCGCAGAGAATCTTTATAAATCCTTTAAAATCCACCCCAATCCATCCAATCCTCAGAATCCTGCGCTAACCGCGAAAGGAGGACGCGAAGTTAATTTAGAGAAGGTTTTTCGCAGCATTGGCCTTTTCCCCTGCCCATACCTTTGCCTTGATCACTACTAATGATGGCGTCAAATTCTGCTTTCCCCATCACCACAGGGGTATAGTCTACGCCAAGCCTTTTTAAATTCCGCACAAAAGCCCGCAGGTGATTTTCGGATGCGCGCACCAGGTAGGTATAGGTACTTTTAATTTCCTCGTTATTGGCCCTCGCCATCGCTTCCTTTAAATCTCGGATATCCACTTCCTCCACTTTGGCGCCGGCCCGGAAAGCCGCTTCGAGACTGGAGTTTCCGGACAAAGTGAGTTCATCATAGAGTTTTTTGAGTAACTGGTTTTCATATACCCCCCGTTTGTCTCCATTCATTTCTACAGGATCTTTCAGGTTATACTTATCTATCAGCAGTTTCATCTGTGCCATGTGGTTGATCTCACTTTCGCTGATATGGACAAAGGGCATCTGGTCCCATTTTTCATTCAGGGTTTGATAAACATCCCGGGCCATTTTTTCTTCTTCCCGCATAAGCAGGATACCCGCTTTTTCATTTTCTGAAAGGGTTTGTGCATTCACTAATGCTGAAAACATAACAGCTAATATGAACAGAATCTTTTTCATAACTAATCTTTTAAAATGCTATTGACCACTTTCCATCGGGCTGTTGATGATGGCATTATACTCAGCCTGGCTTAGGTATTGCGGTACATACGTAATGCCCTGATTCTTCAGCACTTTCACAAATGAACGCAGGTGGTTCCTGGAGCCCTTGAGCAGGTTTGAAAAGACCAGTTCGATATCCTGGTTATTGATGTTGTCTTCATTGAGCAGATTCTGCAGGTCACGGATATCCACTTCTTCTATGGCAGCACCGGCTTTCAGTGCTTCGGTATAGGAAATATTCCCCTGGGCGATAAAGGCATTGTAGAGAGCCTGTATATCCGTGTTGATGAATGTACCCACCGGGTTTGTTCCAACGGGATCGGTCAGGCTATATTTATTAACCAGCAGCAAAACTGCGTCCATATGGGTTTGTTCCGCTTTGTAAATATTATTAAAGATGGGCTGTGGCCATTTTTGATAGAAAGTGATATAAGCATCCCTTGCCATTTTTTCTTCTTCCCGCATGAGCAGGATGCTTTCTGTTTCGTCCTGGCTAAGCGGCTCTTTGGGCAGGGCATTTACCTTTTGGCCAAGCAAAGTGTTATTAATATTGGTAGTTCCATCTGTATCTGTATTGATTATGACAGAAGGCTGTTCTTCATCCTTATTACAAGCGGTGAAGAAAGTCAGCAGGAGTGTTACCGCAAGGAGGTTTGCAAACTTTTTCATAGATCTTTTTTAAGTCTATGCAAAGTTCAATGAGAAATAAACGAATTTTCTGTACTATTTGTTACTTAAATGAGACGTCTGAAAAATTTAACTTTACCGATCAAATTAAGCAGTCAAAGAAATTGTCAAAACCTTTGATCCAGATCGAGTGGTTCAACTTTAATTACTTTGACCTTTTTGTGGTAGTCTCTGTATTTTGGATTGAAGATATAATTATACTGTGTGGGCAATACAGCGGAACGTGCTTTGATTCCAATAAATTTTCCTGTCGAAAGGATTTTTTCACCCAATTCTTTTAATGCAAAATTTTCCGGCGTTCGCCAGTCTTTGGGAAGTTCCTTGTCTTTTATTTCATATATCGGTATATCGTCATCAACTTCAATAGTCATGATGAACATGCGTGGTGGTAATTCTGACGACCCGGTATGAACCAGCAATTCGAGTAAAGCCAGTGAAGGGTTTTCGCTGGTATACAAGGCAAAACTGCCTTCATAGTTCCATCGTCCACCGGCAAAAAAGGCTCCCATGCCTGTCAGGTCCCTGGTTCTGTTTTTGCCTTTCACAATACGGAACACGATCATACTACATAGTTATGCATAAATACCTTCTTCAATTCTATAAAGCACCCGGTTTACGAGTTTGATACCGGTTGGTGTATTAAACAGGTCAATCGGCTTCTTGCCTTGTAATGATCTGTTGTCCTTTTTTAACCATCGCCTCAGCACAGACTCATTTTCAAAAACAGCCAGGCCTTTAGCCAGGGTTTGGGCAATCTCAATAGTTAATGAAGAGGAAATGGTATCCATTAAATCACCAGAATTTTTTCTTGAGAATGTTTTATAAGACATATTAAGCATGGCGGCAATTTCCTTGAGGGGAATATCCATTATTTCAGCAAGCTTCATCACCGATAGTTTGGAGATGCCTTTATGGCTGGCGGTTACATAATCAATAGAAGAAACAGGTTCACTTACCATGGATAATTTACCACCGAGTATGTGCCAGGTATTATGATCAACTGAATATTTATTACTGATTGGATCAGGCTTTACAGATTTTGCCATAGTGGACAATTTTCCTGAAGTTACAGGTAAAATGTCCATTGTAAAAATTTAATTGAAATCCAGGAGGGACGAAAAGTTTTTCGCTGCGGCCTGCTTTCTGCTCTTGCGGTTAATGGCTGTTTATCACAGTTCAGCCTATCTAACCGCAAAGAAATAGGACTGCAAAGAAAAACCGTATAAATACGGAAAACTGTGGTAGTTTTTGCATTGACAATGAGTTTCCACCGCCGTATTTTGTAGTCAAATCCAATACTATGAAACTCGTTATGTACATCGGTAACGACCTCATCGAGGCCGTGCCAGTAGAGCCAGGAGGCGTATCAAAACCAGGTTACCTGGGAAATTTCAAACGTGTACTGAAGCTTAAATACAAAGACCTCTTAAGCCAGGTTCCTGAACCACCTGAATTTTTTGTGGTGGATCCGGCACCAAGGCCGCAGCCCACTGCCCGAACCTAGTGAGCAGGATTCTGAGGATTGGATGGATTGGCAGGATGGATTAGGGTGGATTTTTTGAGAATTAGATCTTCGTGTCTTTGATTCATTACGGCGAGGTTTTATTGCAATACCTCCTCTAAAACATAAAAGAGCCCGTTTCGTGCGTACTCGGGATTTTTTGTTGGTCTTGCATTGCCAATAAACCAACGGTTATTTTTTCTTTGAACCGGATAGATCTTGCCGTTTACAGATGGAGGTAATACACCTTTTGTAGCAAGCAATTCTTTATCCAGTACGCCGGCATAAATATGTGATTCAATTATAGATAGTAATGTTGCACTATTCTCAGGTTTCTTTAATTCCTGCAATTTATTGTTTCCCAGTTTTTCAAATGCTTCATTGGTAGGTGCAAATAGCGTGTATTGGACGTCTTTGTTATTGAGTTTATCCGCCCAGCCGGTGGTTTTAAGCAATTCTGCCAGTATGCTGAACTGCCTGTCATTGGCAACGCCCGCCCATACCGTAGATAGCGGGTTGGCACCGGCAAAGGTTTTGCAGCTTTGATTGGAAACGATCAGTAAAAAGGCAATAAGAGGTAACGTAATTCTTCTGAGCAGGATTACGGGGATTGGATGGATTTGCATGATAGATTGGTGTGGATTTTTTAGGATTAAAATCTTACACACCAAATGTAACAAAATTCTTTGCTTCTTCGCGTCTGACTTGCTGCTGTTGGTTCACCGAAATTGACTTACCCCCCGCCTGCTTGCATTCGGGCTCTTCTTTTTAAAAAAGAGAGGGGAACAGCCAACAACCTTAAATGATTATTTTTTAATTGCTGCAAATGATATTTTCTAAAAATGGCTGCACCGAAGGGCTGTTTATCCCCTCTCTATTTTATAGAGAGGGGAAGACCGCGCTTTAGCGCGGGCGGGGTGAGTCAGTATTTAATGACTGCTTTGAGATACCCCCACAGCTCATTGTCAAAACTTGATAGTGCCAGCTGCACATTTCCTGCAGCATCACCCATCCTGATCACCACCAGTTGCTGCGAAGGGACCACATACACTTTCTGGTCGTTCTTACCCAGGGCGGAGAACATATCCGCGGGTGCATTGGGAACCATCATGCCGGGAAATACAGCCTGCAGGGTCGGCAACATATAACTCGATTTTCCATTCAGCCAGGTAAGGTATCCGTAGGAAAGATTGAATGACTGCGATGTTTTCGTTTGTGCGTTAAAGTAAGTTGTGTCGGATAAAATAGTGGTTTGGTCCCACTTGCCTTTGTTCAGCATCAGCAGGCCAAATCGCGCCATGCTCCTGGGAGTGCTGAAGTATACATTGTTATATCCTGTTTTGATCCAAATGCCATTCATGCCAATCCGGTCGCGGATCTTTTCCTGGAAATAAGTGTTATAGGTTTTCCCACTGGCGCTTTCCACCACTTTATCCAGCAATGTATAAGGTGCATTGTGATAGGACCATCTTGTACCGGCATCAGCTTTGTATTGTAAACAGGCTGGCAATGTGCAGTCGTTTTCCGGCTGTACGTTATCATCCAGACCCGTAGTCATGGTTAGCTGATTTTTGATGGTGATGAGGTCTTCCTTTCCCTGGGTTAAGGAAGTCCAGCCATTGCCGAGATATTTGGATGTTTTATCATTGATATTCAGCAAGCCTTCAGTTTGCGCGATGCCCACCAGCATGCCGGTCATGGTCTTCCCGGCCGAAGCCCAGTACCAGTTACTATCGGCTGTAAAGGTTCCGAAGTATTTCTCTGCCACGATCTTCCCGTTCTTCAGGATGATGAAGGCCCGGGTATTTTTCTGTTGCAGGTAGGTATAGAGGTTATTGAGTTCGGTTTCGTTCCAGCCCAGGGAGGCAGGAGTGGTGGTTTCCCAGGTGGTTCCGGTTGTGGGGGGGAAATACATTGTTTCAGATGGTGGCGTAACAGGTGGTGTCACCGGGTCTGATTTTGAACAGGCGGAAAGGATTATAAGAAAAAAGATAAAAAAGGGAGAAAGCAGTTGTTTCATAATATGGATTGAACTCGTTTGACTGGTAAAGTATGCAAACGTTTAATCCTTGCGTCCATTGTTTCTTTGCGGTTAAGCTTTTATTTAACCGCAAAGGAGAAAAGGAACAATGTGTCGATGTGATATCATCAGAAAAAAACAGGAAATGAATGAGGAAATACCCGTTTCCCGGCTTTCCGTAACTGCTACATTTGGCTTTTCAACAAGCCTAAAAGTTTGCTATTAGCAAACTTTTAGGTAAATTGCATAGGGGGGGGAATGTTCAATATCATTAATCGCAGAGCCAAACTGGAATATTGTAAAAATTATCCTGCAGCTAATCTGGCATTGCTTGTTTAGTATCAGAAAATGTCAAAAGCAGGATATCTGAATTTCAATGAATTAAAAAAACTTTTCCTGACGCAAGCCTGGTTGGTGATGACAGGGTGATTTTTAATATAATGGGCAATAAGTTCAGGCTTATTGTCAGAATCGTTTTTGTATATAAAGTCATACAGGTAAAATGGTTTGGTACCCACAAGGAATATGACAGGATTGACCCACTGACAATAGATAAAAAACACTGAAAATGGAGATCAGGCCGATAAAAACCAAAAAACAATACCAGCAATATCTTGATTGGATTGATTTGCAATTGGAGAAGAAGATTCCGCCAAATTCACCGGCAGGTGAAAAACTGCAAGTGATTCTCATCCTGGTTAAGCATTATGAGGATATACATTTTCCCATTCCGAAGCCTGATCCTATTTCTGTTATAAAATTGATGATGATGGAGAAAGGATTGAAGAGCAAAGACCTTGTAGGTAAAATTGGCTCGAAAGGACATGTTTCTGCCATACTTCAGGGAAAGAAACCATTGACTTTACATACAGCTAAAATATTACATGAAGAACTGGGGATACCGGCAGAGGTATTTTTTAATACCTGATCAACAGGTATTATATAACCTCTTCTTTTGATCGCTGTGCAGCATTTATTATCATCTATTTTGTTAATTATCTGTTGTTTCGTGAAGGTTTTTAAACTCTACAGGTAATTATTTCCATATTTATGCTGATTTATTACGGCACTTTGGTCTGCAATTAATAGCGGCTTATGGGAAACATCATTTTTACTTTATCACTGCTTTTTTTAATTCTTTTTTGCACCCACTCTTCAAAGGCTCAATTTTCCACAAAAGGCTTTGATTCACTTCCCATATCAAAACTTAACAGCAGAGAGTTGACATATCAATTTGATCAGCCCATGATAAAAATAGTGGGTGTAAAATTTGGATTGCCAAATGCAATTTATAAATCAAATAAATTTTTACTTTCAGTATACATTCAAAATGATGATCCATCATTTTTTTGGGAAGTTTCATTTTATGGCAACCAGCATCAACGATGGGATATAAGCCCTGGAGACTTCCCCCAATTGGGGATAAACTATATAAGGTCACTATCAAAAATGAATAAAGGCATAATCAGTTTGTCTTTAGATCCACAGGAAACTATCTTCCTTTACACAGAACCGGAAAACGAAAAAATATTTATAGAATTGCTACGGACTGTAAACTCAGACCCGGAATCTCAACGGCCTCTGCTTGGGTATAAAAAATATGACCCTTCCGCAAGAGATGTTGGTCTCACCGGTACATTATACGGTCAGTCTTTTCTGATACTTTATAGTGGCGGACAAAGACGGGCATGGATTTTTCTGGATAAGCAACTTGTGGCCATGTTTCAGGCCGATAATGATTATATGCCTTCTTTATCCTACCCTCCCTTGTCGACTTTTAAGATAAAACCTTACCTGTTACTAAGACCGGGTTACTCGCGGTTAGAGCAGGCTAATTACATTCGGCTAGCCATGTTGGCCAGGGCTGCTGCAGAATTTGTCCGGATGAAGATATTTTTAAGCACATGATCCTCTTCATTCCTTTGCGGTGAAACCTATCAAACCGTTGAAAAAAGGCTTGTGTGACCATACCTGCTTTCACCTATAGTGCAAATTGACTAATTTTGTTGTCAATTGATTTCAATATGCCCCGGAAAAAAAGCTTGTTTCATCTTTTGATATTGATATTTCTAATGGCACCTTCATGTATCATCGGTCAGGTAAAGAAGCCGGTAAAGTGGTCCTATGCTGCTAGAAAGCTTTCTGAGTGTAAGTATGAATTGCATATGACTGCTACTTTAGAAAAGGGATGGCATATCTATTCTAAAATCACACCAGAAGGGGGTGCAATTCCAACAAGTTTTACTTTTATAAAAAACCCTTTAGTTACTCCTTATGGGATGGTGAAAGAATTTGGGGAAATGGAAACACATTTCGAAAAACTTTTTGGGGTGGAAGTAAAACAATTTTCCAATCAGGTGGATTTTGTTCAAATGGTTACGGTAAAGTGTAATGTAAAAACAAATATAAACGGGAAAGTGGAATTCGTACCTTGTAATGGTAAAGAGTGCCTCATGCCACAGGAAAACAACTTTTCCATTGCAATTCAGTAATCAATTTTTTAGATTTCCTTTTGTTTCCTTGCGATTAAACCTATCAAACCGTTAAAAAAAGCTTCTGTGACCATACCGACTTTCACCTATAGTTCAAATTGACTAATTTTGTGACCAATTGAATCAATCATGCCACAGAAAAAAAGCCTGTTAAACCTTTTAGTATTAATATTATTACTGGTGCCTGCCGCAATAATGGCCCAGGTAAAGAACCCGGTCAAGTGGACCTATTCCGCCAAAAAACTGTCAACCGGTAAATATGAACTTCATATGACCGCTATCATAGAGAAGGGCTGGCATATCTATTCGCAGAACACACCTGATGGTGGGCCCGTGCCAACAGCCTTCACTTTTACTAAGAACCCATTGGTTACCCTTAGCGGCCCGGTGAAAGAAACAGGCAAGCTGGAATCTCATTTCGAGAAGTTATTTGATGTGGACGTAAAACAGTATTCTGATAAAGTGGATTTTGTACAAACGGTTACGGTGAAGGGTAATGTAAAAACCAATGTGGCCGGTAAAGTGGAATATATGCTTTGTAACGATAAAGAGTGCCTTCCGCCGAAAGAAGTGAATTTTTCCATAGCGCTCCAGTAATCTTTTAAACCAGGCTGATGCTTCGACTGCTACGTTTTGTAAGCGCCTTGGCGCTTTTTGTTTTGCCGCTGCTTATACAAGGCCAGGATAAAGCACCTGTTTCATTGCGTTATGATAAACAACGTATCAATGATTCCACGGTCGTACTTTCTTTTCATGCAGCGGTAAATCCCGGGTTAAGGCTTTACCACCTTCAGCAAACAGCAGACGAGGCTTTATATTCTGAAATAGCTTTTGACAGCGCCTACCTTAAATACTTAACAGGCAGCATAACCGAAAAGGGGAAGCTGCAAACTGAAAAGGATGCCGCCCTTGATGCTATGGTTTCTTTCTTTACGGATTCCGTGGAATGGCAGCAAATGGTTAAGGTCAGATCAACCGACAGTGTGGTCCTGAAAGGGAACCTGCGGTATATGTATAAATCGGGTGATCAGTTCCTGAACGGTGAAGAGCCCTTCACCTTTTTTCTGCAAAAAGAAAAGGCCAAAACAACGGTGGCAGCTGGAGAAAACGGCGGCGGAGGATTGAGCAATATTCAGACACAATCACTCTGGTGGATATTTATAGCGGCATTTGCCGGCGGATTATTAGCCCTGCTGACACCCTGTGTATATTCCATGATACCCGTGACCGTTAGTTTCTTCACTAAACGCAGCCATACCCGGCAGCAGGGTATCCGTAATGCATTACTTTATGCAGGATCAATTGTAATCATTTTCACTTTACTGGGATTTCTCATTACACTCATATTTGGCCCGGCGGCCCTGAATAATATGGCCACCAACTGGATCGCCAACCTGGTGTTCTTTGTGTTGTTCCTGGTCTTCGGTATTTCCTTCTTAGGGGCTTTTGAAATCAACCTGCCTTCTTCCTGGACCAATACATCTGATTC
>Ga0209254_10004395_pt1 | contig 12908 bp, 14 predicted proteins | sample FrelakmetDIP11DI_FD_187148 | JGI IMG/M metagenome (GOLD analysis project Ga0209254, IMG submission 187148) | Freshwater lake sediment microbial communities from the University of Notre Dame, USA, for methane emissions studies - DIP11 DI (SPAdes)... | ecosystem: Environmental > Aquatic >...
CTCTGCGGCAATTCTGAACTGTGCCATTGATCTTTGCTGAGTGCCGACCTGAAGTATCACTTTCTGTCTTTTTACAACATCGCTCAGCAGCCTGCCTTCACTGATTGTCAGTGAGGTGGGCTTCTGCAGATAGATATCCTTGCCGGCAAGGGCAGCTTCAATAGCCGGCTGAGCATGCCAGTGATCGGGTGTGGAGATTATAACTGCATCAATGTCACGATTCTGAAGCAATAACCTGTAATCTTCATAAACCTTCACATCAATGTAACCGGCATTTCCGAATTTACTGGCATAATAGCTTTCGATGAATTGTTTGCCTTTGACTGCCCTGTTTGAATCGGGATCGGCAACTGCAACTATCCTGGCTGCATCATAACTGAGAGTCTCAGCCAGATCATGAGTCATTGCAATCCGGCCGAAACCTATCTGGCCTATGTTGATCTTGTTGCCCGGGGCATTCTTGCCGATGATTCCTGATGGAATAATTGTCGGGAAACCACTGATGGTAATTGATGAAGTAAGTGCAGCTTTTAAAGTTGTATCAATGAAGCATCTTCTGGTTATTTGTTTATTGAATCTTTCCATATTCACAATATTAAGAGATGATCTGAAGCCAGGATTCTACAATATGGGAAATTACGATATTTTTTGTTAAACGGTTTATCTGTCAGGTATAAAAAGCTTATATTTGAGTTCTGTGTTACTTTTATTAAGTCCTGCCTAAGCGGGATTGGGGGGCAGATTGAACAAAGGGACACGATAGGTTCACAAAGAAGAAAGATAATAATAATTGATATGCTTTTACTTGGAATTGATCTGGGAAGCTCTTCTGTGAAGGCTTCGGTTATTGATGGAAAAACAGGCATCTGCCTGGCAACTGCTTTCCACCCCTCTGATGAGATGAAGATCATCTCACTGAAACCCGGTTGGGCAGAGCAGGATACTGAGATATGGTGGACAAACCTGAAATCGGCTATAAATGATTGCACCGGTAAGCTTGGACATACAAAAGATGATATTGGAGCAATTGGAATATCCTACCAGATGCACGGACTGGTTACCATTGACAAAAACCATAAAGTGCTGCGCCCTTCAATTATCTGGTGCGACAGCAGGGCAGTAGGATACGGAGAGAAAGCAATGAAGGCTCTCGGAAAAGATTTCTGCCTTTCTCATCTTCTTAATTCACCGGGCAACTTCACTGCGTCAAAACTGGCCTGGGTCAGGGAGAATGAGCCGGAATTGTTCGGAAGGATCGAAAAGATAATGCTTCCGGGCGATTTTATTGCCATGAGGCTTACAGGTGAAATAAGTACCTCCATTACAGGACTTTCAGAGGGGATATTCTGGGATTTTATGAGAGATAAGGTTTCAGAGGAATTAATGAATTATAATGGATTCAGTTCAGGGATATTGCCCGAAGCTGATTCCTCATTTTCAATAAAAGGCAGACTGCTAAAATCAGTTGCTGCGGATCTTGGACTCCCGGCAGGCATACCAATATCATACAGGGCAGGAGATCAGCCAAATAATGCACTTTCGCTCAATGTGCTTAACCCTGGCGATGTTGCTGCCACTGCAGGTACATCAGGCGTGATATATGGAGTAACGGATAAGAAGAAGTTTGATCCCCTGTCAAGGGTAAACACTTTTTTGCACGTGAACCATAGCAGCGCCAAACCGAGACTGGGAGTTTTATTGTGCATTAACGGGACAGGCATACTTAATTCATGGCTGAGAAGGTATAGCGGAGCAGGGATGTCGTACAACGATATGAATATACTCGCGGAAAAAGTGGCTCCGGGATCAGATGGACTATCTGTCCTGCCTTTCGGCAACGGCTCCGAAAGAGTGTTGGGAAATAAAGACACAGGAGCCTCTGTTACAGGATTGAATTTCAATACGCACACAAATGCCCACTTGTTCAGAGCAGCGCAGGAGGGTATCGCATTCTCATTCAAATACGGACTTGATATAATGAAGGAGACCGGAATAAATCCCCAGATTATAAGGGCAGGTGAAGCAAACATGTTTCTCAGCAGGATTTTCCGCGAGACATTATCAGCCATTACAGGGACTGAAATTCATCTTTGTAATACTGACGGTTCAGTTGGAGCTGCAAGAGGTGCGGGAATAGGCTGCGGATATTATAAATCCGAAAAGGAAGCTTTTACCGGACTCGTCACCCTTGGAATTACAGAACCGGATATGTCGCATTCAAAGGTACTTGAGGAGGCATATCAGAAGTGGGAAGGGCTTGTAAAGTCTTTGTGAGACATAAATTTTTTTTTAAGGCGCAATTATTAATCAGATATTAAAGAGTTATCATTAAAAAATATTCACTATGATTTATAAAGGTAATAAAGAGGCATATCCCGGTGTAGGGAAAATTGAATACGAAGGCAGGAATTCCAGGAATCCTCTGGCATTCAGGTGGTATAACCCGGAAGAGATTGTTAACGGGAAAAAGATGAAGGATCATCTTCGTTTCGCAATTGCCTACTGGCACTCATTCTGCGGAGACGGGTCAGATCCGTTCGGGAATGCGACCAGGTTCTACCCCTGGAAGGATGCGGGCAATGATGATAAGATTAAGCAGAGGCTGGATGCTGCTTTTGAATTTATCACAAAAATAGGTGCCGGATACTATTGTTTCCACGATACAGATATTGTTGGAGATGGTACTGTATTTGAAATTGAGAAGAAACTTGAAAAAACTATTCCTGTTATGAAAACAATGCAGGAACAAACCGGTGTGCAGCTGCTCTGGGGTACAGCAAACCTGTTTTCAAATCCCAGATATATGAACGGTGCAGCAACGAATCCGGATTTTACTGTGGTCGCAAATGCTGCTGTCCAGCTGAAGAACGCTATTGCTGCAACAGTCGCCCTCGGAGGAGAAAATTATGTGTTCTGGGGAGGAAGGGAAGGATATATGAGTCTCCATAATACCAGTATGAAAAGAGAACTCGAACATATGGGAAGAATGCTTTCGATGGCGCGTGACTATGGCAGGAAGATCGGCTTCAGGGGTACCTTCCTGGTTGAACCGAAACCGATGGAACCTTCAAAACACCAGTATGATTTTGATGTTGCCACTATAATAGGTTTTTTGAGACAGCATGGACTGGATAGGGATTTTAAACTGAATATTGAAGTGAACCATGCTACCCTCGCGGGTCATACTTTCCAGCACGAACTGCAGGTCGCTGCCGACGCAGGACTGCTTGGCAGCATTGATGCAAATAAGGGTGATTATCAGAACGGATGGGATACAGATGAGTTTCCTACAAATATTTATGAGATAACAGAGGCTATGATGGTTATCCTTCAGGCTGGCGGGTTCACAACCGGTGGTATTAATTTTGATGCCAAAATCCGCCGTAATTCCACCGACATTGAAGATATATTTATTGCTCATATCAGCGGAATGGACACGTTTGCGAAATCTCTTCTTATTGCTGATAAAGTACTGAAAGAGAGCGATTACCTCAAGTTCAGGAAGACCAGATACGAATCCTTTGACCAGGGTGCAGGTAAAGATTTTGAAGATGGCAAAGTGACTCTTGAAGAGCTGCGAAACGTTGCCTCTGAACTTGGTGAACCTGAAATAAAAAGCGGGAAACAGGAACTTCTCGAGCAACTTATAAATATGTTTATTGTTTAAAATATACATCCATGATGGAAAATAAAATTGTTGTTGAACATAGAAGCCGGTTTGGTTTCGAAAAAACCGTGGAACTGCTTGTTGCCGATGCAGAGAAAAGAGAATGGAAAATCCCGGCGGTGCACGACCTGCAGCAATCTCTGGCAAAATCCGGAAAAGATGTCCGGCCCGTAAAAGTCATTGAAATTTGTAAACCAAAGTATTCCGGACAGATGCTTGAACTCAATGATGAACGGATCATCTCAGTAATGATGCCATGCCGTATTTCAGTATATGAAAAGGAAGACGGATTGACTTATGTGAGCCTCATAAATGCAGGCGAAATGGCTTCCGGATTGCCTGCCAATATTGCCAGAGTGATGAAAGAGGCTTCCGATGAAACTTCTCAAATTGCAAAAATCGTCTGCTGACAGATCTGCATTTCCAACTGATGGATAGAATTATGTAAGGATCTTCTGGATGGATGACTTTTCAGTGTCGGTCAGAGAATCCATCTGGTCAATTGCATTCCTGATCTTTGTCTTGAAATTCCAGCAGGTCATCTGACGGAGAGACAGACGCCGGGCAAATTCATACGTTGAAATATCTTCTTTGCCCTTGCAGACAGTGTAAGCAATGTAAAAAGCTTTGCTTATTGGGAATTTACAGTTATGAAAAATGGTTCCGGCTGCAGGAGATTCTTCGGTTTTGCATCTGGTGCAGCGTTTTGAATAAGTTGTTTTTCCAGGGCAGTAATTGGTGTTTCCACATTTTCTGCAGATGAAACCCTTACTCCATTTCAGATCTGCCAGAAATTCATAGCACTTTTCTTCACTGTTAAACAGTTCTTCAAGTTTTTTATCATCTAATTCAGCTTTGAAAATGGCGCTCATTATCAGAGGATTTATTTTGCAAAGATATATATTTATTAGTGATACTAAAAAGATTCAGGTGATGTTATTGCGATTTATAGAATTTGTCTCTATATTTGCAGCGAAATTAATAAAATGAGATGGAAAGCAGTTGCAGTGTAACGTCCCGGCCAAGAAATGTTAAAGAGTTTTTTACAACGTGGTATTTCTGGAAACCCTTTCTGGGGATTCTGGCAGGAGTTTTAGCGGGCTACATATATTTTCATTTTGTTGAAAGCAGTTCAAAATCATGGCAAATCACAAGTGAAGCCTTTAGTTCAATAGCGTTTGGAGGATTTTTGGGATTCTTTGTGACAAGCAGTCCATGTTCATGTTTCAGCAGAAAATGCTGAAGTTTATTTATCCATGAGGCAATACTAATTAATAGAGGATGGCTTATACAGAGATAAACAAAAGATATAGTGAACTGGCTGAATCGAGCTGTTGTCTTTCGTGTGGCGGAGCTCTGAATTATGCTCAGGCAGCCGAAGGAGAAGTGTGTGTGGACCTTGGAAGCGGACGGGGAACGGATGTCCTGCGTTTGGCTGAGACTGTTGGGAATGATGGTTTTGTTTATGGCATTGATATTTCAGAAGGTATGATCCGGAAGGCAGTCAGTACTGCTGAAAAGCTTGGAGTTACCAATGTAAAATTCATACAAAGTCCTCTTGAAAAATTAAAACTGACGGATAATAATGCCGATCTCGTTATTTCCAACTGCACTATTAATCATTCAGACGATAAGCAGGCTGTATGGAATGAGATCTTCAGGATCCTCAAAAAGGGCGGACGTTTTGTTGTTAGTGATATCTATTCTTTGATGCCCGTTCCGGAGGAATTCAGAACTGATCCGGTTGCAATATCTGAATGCTGGGCAGGATCGGTAACAAGGGAAGAATATCTTGATCACCTTAAATATGCCGGATTCTCTTCGGTAAGCATCATCGAAGAATCAACTCCTTATGAGAAAGGTAAAATAATGGTTTCAAGCTGGACAATTTCCGGGAAGAAACCAATTAAAGAATAAATTGTGTTTAAAAACTGAAAAAACTGTAAGATATGAAAAGAAAATTGTTGTTATCATTACTTATTTCTTCATTATTCTTCGTTAATTGCATATCAGAAAAGGGGAATAAATCTGAAGCAAATAACCCCGGGGCAGCAAATGTGGTTCATCTCACTGCCGCTGAATTTAAAAAAATGGTTTTCAATTATGAAGTAAATAAAGATTGGAAATATGAGGGTACTCAACCTGCGATTATTGATTTTTATGCAGACTGGTGTGCCCCTTGCCGTCAGCTTGCACCACTCCTTGAAGAGGTTGCTAAAGAGTATAATGGTAAAATAATTGTATATAAGGTAGATACTGAAAAGGAGAGAGAACTCGCTCAGAATATGAATATCACAGGATTACCTACACTGCTTTTTATACCAGCTCAGGGAAAACCACAGATGTCGATGGGACTCATTCCGAAGGAGACTCTGGTAAAAGCGATAAATGAAGTTTTATTATTAAAGTAATAATTAAGTTATGAAGAGCGTAATTAAAAAGAAAGAGAAAAGAGCTGAAGTTAAAGTCGCACAGTGTTGTGCAAAAACATCCAAAACAGTCGTTGGCTGCCACGATTAATAAAAAATTTATATCCGTTACCATAATCATCCGGACTTTTCAACCAGCTCTCCTTAATAATATTGAAGAAGGAAATGATTTATTCAAAGCATAATATCTTTTCAAAAATAAGGGATTCAGAAAGCTATTTTTTAGTAAATCCTCTCTCAGGGAATGCAGATATTCTTAATGAAGGTGATGCAGAAAAACTTGAGATACTAAGGCAGGGAGGGGAAATACCGGATCAGAATTTCAGAGATGAACTGACTGAAAAAGGATATCTTGCAGATGAGGCTGCAGAGAACAGGTTGTACAGGAATAAATATCTTGACTTCCTTGATTCACGTGAAAAGGATGAGATCCAGATTTTCTTTGTCACAAATTACAGCTGCAATTTTGCTTGCTCATATTGTTACCAGGATCAGTACAATAATAATGGGAGTGAACTAAGTAATGAAATAATTGATGCTTTTTTCAGTTTTGTTCTGAAGAAATTCGGTGATCGCAGAAAATATATTACAGTTTTCGGCGGTGAGCCTCTTCTCGGAGGTCCAAAGCATAAGGAACTGATAAGTTATTTTATTACCAAATCAGTTAACGCAGGTTTGGAACTGAGTTTTGTGACAAATGGTTACTCTCTTGAACAGTACGCTGATACACTGGGTAGAGGAAAGATCCGTGAGGTGCAGGTAACTCTCGATGGAACGGCTGACATTCATAACAGCCGGCGTTTTCTTAAAGGAGGTGAAGGAACATTTGACAGGATAGTAAGAGGCATTGATGCATCTCTTGAAAATAAGATTGACATAAATCTCAGGATGGTCATTGATAAAGAGAATATAAATAACCTTCCTGACCTGGCCAGGTTTGCAGTTGATAAAGGATGGACAAAAAGCAGGTATTTCAAAACCCAGATCGGACGGAATTATGAACTGCATCACTGTCAGTCTGCACCATCAAAACTGTTTGACAGAATTTCTCTTTATGAGTGTATTTATGAACTGATCAAAGAATACCCCCATATAACTGAATTTTATAAGCCGGCATATTCAATTTCAAAATTCATCTCCGAGCATGGAGAACTTCCTGATCCATTATTTGATGCATGTCCTGCCTGCAAGACCGAATGGGCATTTGACTATACCGGACTGATCTATTCCTGCACTGCCACAGTAGGTAAAGCTGATGAGTCACTCGGTACTTTTTATCCTTTAGTCACCCACAAGGCTGAACTTATTGATCAGTGGGAAAAGCGGGATGTTACAGCAATTAATGAGTGCAGAGAGTGTTCTGTGAGGCTTGCCTGCGGTGGTGGATGCGGTTCTGTTGCCAAAAACCGGACAGGAAATATTTGTTCAACTGACTGCAGGCCGGTAAAGGAATTGCTGGAGCTCGGCTTCTCAGCTTACCTGACAAAATAAATTATATTATTAATGAAAGAAATTAATGCATCTGAATTTGAGAAGGAAGTATTACAGTCGGACAAGGTGATCCTTGATTTTTATTCAACTGAATGTCCTCCCTGTGAAGCACTTGCTACTAAATTTGAAGACCTTGCCGGACTTTATGGTAAGGATATTAAATTCATAAAGATATTCCGCCAGCAGAACCGTGACCTGGCAGAAAAATTGGCCGTAAAATCTTCTCCAACACTGCTTTTTTATAAAAACGGAAAGGAGGTGGCTGACAGGCTAACAGGTGGTATAAAGCGAAGTGATATAATCCGTAATCTCGATAGTATGATTCCGGTGGAGAAGGTTGCACAAATCAAATCACAGATTAAACCTTCGGTATCCGAGTACGATGTGATCATTCTGGGGGCAGGACCGGGTGGCCTCACCGCCGGACTCTATCTCTGTCAGGCAAAGGTCAATACGGTGCTTATTGACATTTCTTTACCGGGCGGACATGTTTCAACAACTCATGAAGTCTCAAATTATCCTGGTTTTATTGAACCTCAGGCCGGTTATATGCTTTCTCATAATATGAGTGAACAGACAAAGCTATGCGGCACAGTTTATAAAGTTGCCGTAGACATTACCAGTGTTGACCTTGATAAAAAAGAGGTTGTCATTGATGAATATGAAACTGTCAGGGCAAAAAAAATAGTTATTGCAACAGGCACCACTCCAAATCTCACAGGCGCCCCTGGTGAGAAAGAACTTAAAGGGAAGGGCATTTCATACTGCGCGACATGTGATGGAAAATACATGGATGGTAAGGATGTAGTTGTTATTGGAGGAGGTAATTCAGCTGTTGAGGAGTCGGAGTACCTAACGCGTTTTGCAAATAAACTTACTATAGTTCACCAGTTCGCTAAGTTGACTGCGAACAAGCAGGCACAGGATAAAGTATTTAATAATCCCAAAATATCACTCCTTTTTGATACAGAACCAAGGACATTTATCAAGGAAGGTGAAAAGATAGTTACCGAGATTGAAAATATTAAAACCAAAGTCCGCCAGAAGCTGACCAGTGACGGAGTATTTATTTTTATTGGGATGAAACCCAATATTGACCTTTTCAGGGATAAACTTGAACTTGACAAATGGGGTTATATCAAGACCGATGAGGATATGCGGACCAGTATATCCGGTGTATTTGCGGTAGGAGATGTGATAAGCAAAAAATACCGGCAGATTACAACTGCAGTTGCAGATGGTACAATAGCTGCCATGGCGATTGCCAAAGAATTGGATTAGACTTTATTGGGATACTAATTTAAAAAAAGACTGATTATGAAAAAAAACATGGGAACAATTGACAGAGTTGGCAGGATAGTGATTGCAGTCCTGTTGGCAGTGCTTTATTTTACAAATGTAATATCCGGTACCCTGGGGATTATTCTCCTTTTGCTGGCCGTGGTATTTGTTGCGACAAGTCTTCTGGGTTTCTGTCCGCTTTACCTGCCGTTTGGATTCAATACATGTAAAAAGGTTTAATAGAAAGCCGGATTCTCTGGATATTTATTTTTCTTTAAGTTAGTTGTGACTGCAATTATGGCCATGCTCATGACCATGTTCATGATTATGTTCATGATGAGCACTATGCTTATGGCAGCTACTGCCCTTGTCTTCAACCATTCCGGAAAGATAGAGTTTAACTACCTCTATTGCATCGCCTGCACACCCTCTTATAACTTCGATTCCACTATTATTCAGAACATTAGTGGCGCCTCCGCCAATCCCTGCTGCAAGCATGACGGTTACCCCATCAGAGGCAAGCACACTTGCGATATCGGATTTGCATCCGCATCCTTCAGCTGAATCAACGCTCTTAATATCTGATATCTCTTTGTTATCTGTTATTGTAAAAACAGAATAAGAGTCACAATGACCAAAATGACCGTCTATCTGGTTTTCTTTTGTTACTGGGACTGCAATTTTCATAGTTTATATTTGTGAAGTTAATATTTTAAATACAGGAGGATTAGCTATCGATTTTTTAACCTTACATAGCCCGGCAACATTGACCACTGATTCCCTGTATTTTTCAGGAAAATCAGCGGGAAGTTTGATATCAAGCGTTATGTCAACAGGTAAACCGGTTTCCTTGTCATAGATTATCTTCTGCATGATCCTTATATTATCTGTCGGGATCTTTCTGTTATCACAGAATGATTTGACATATATGCCGGCGCAGGTTCCAATGGATGCCAGATACAGGTCGAATGGCGCCGGAGCGGTATTGGTGCCTCCGTTGTCCAATGGCTGATCGGTTTTGATAGAATGCCCGTGATAATGCGCTGTTACAACTTTTCCTTCCTCAAATGTTATTTCCATTTTCTGTAATTGTTATTTAATACTGACAACATAATTGCCGGCATCAAACTGATTAACTAACAAATTTTTATCTAAACTGTTCAATATTATTAGAACCCTGATCAGTTATTTGTTACCAGGTTCTTTTCTTCATAAATTCATCAAGCTGCTCTCTGGTCATCTTGCCAAGAGAGGGATTCTGCTCCAGCCATTTGATAAAATAGTCCTTTATTTCATTGGTCCACTCAGCATCAATCTGTCCTGCAGTATAACGGTTCTCTTTCAGAACCGCCTTGCTGAATTTGTCTCTGACGGTAATGAACTCAGCAGTGGCTATTACCTTTTCAGCCATATGTGCCGGGATGAAAAGAACACCCTCTCTTTCTGAGATCACGAGGTCGCCAGGTAAAACTACTGCACCTCCTATGCGGGTCGGAGTATTTAATCCGGATAAAACCACTTCTTTTAAAAATGAGGGATGAAAGTCACGTACAAATGCATTAAACCCGTCTATCATTGCAAGACCCTGCAGATCACGGGCTGCTGCATCAAATATTACTCCGTTGCCGGTTTTGTTAAAGATCGATGTGCCAAGATTATCACCTATCATTGTTCCACCATCTATTTTGCCAAAACAGCTTGCAACATAAACATCACCTTTCTGAAGAATAGAGATCGGCCATGCATTTGTATTTCCGGCAAATCCGTTTTTCCATCCTCTTTCCTTGATGTTTTTTTCAAGATCAGGACGGGTAGGTATAAATGTGGCTGTAACAGCACGACCTATTACCGGTACATCATCATGTATCATTTTCCAGTTTCCCTCGAATTGGTTTGTATATCCTTCGTTGTTCAGAATCTGCCAGGCCTCTTCTATACCAATTTTCCTGGCCCGGGCAATCAGGTCATCAGAGATTTTCGGCCGGCCATCAGGAAAACGTTCCCCCTTCCATTCTGAAGTCAGGAATATAATTTCATCTTTTGTAATTGTCTGTGCTGATGCCTGATGGGCTAAACTAAACAATAGACATAACAATGTTAACAGGGGAAATCTTTTCATGGGTTTACTTATTTAAATAGTCAGCAAATATACTCTTAATCCGGCTATGTTAAAATAGCGGAACCGAAATGATCAGATGCTTTTGGCAGTTATCAGGAATACCGGGAAATTCCTTGTTTCGGATTCAGATAATACACGGTTTATTACAAAACACTGCTTATGAGAAATATTATTGAACTGTTTTGCCTGCAGAATTGCTGCCAGCTCTTCAGGATCAAATCCCCGATGTCCATCAAAGCCTTCTCCGTGGAACGAACCGTCTTCTGAACAGAGATCTGCTACGGCAAGATACCCTCCGGGAGAAAGCATAGTATGGAATTTGCTGAAGATCTTTTCAATATCGGCGACATGATGTAGAACCATCTGCGTGAATATCAGATCGAATTTTTCAGCATTGAGATCCGAATGTTCAAGATCGAAAAACTTTGTATGCAGATTTACCGTTCCTGATACTGCTATCTTTTCATTTGTGAGTCTTATCATTTCAGAGGAGTTGTCAATGAGGAGGATCTCCTTCAGATGATCTTTAAGCAGAAAGCTCAGGATACCTGTCCCGGCACCGAATTCCATAGCCCTGAAAAATGGTTTTACAGGCACATTCTTCAGGATCTCTCCTGCAATTGCTACCGAACGATCCCAGTGCATGGGATTTTTATCCCAGTCGGCTGCTTTTAAGTCAAATTCGCTCATATCAATCATCTCTGGTATATACAAATAATATTACTGACTTAGTTTAAACCATTGAGAATATTCTTTGTTCACTTCATCGCGGAATCCAATGTAATGAAACTCATTGGTATGCTTGTCATAGCAATAATCTTTTTTCCACTCTTCGATATTTTCCACAGTATGGTTAATGGCACCGATTATTTCAAGTAATTCGTCATTGGTCATTGTTTGATGAAGTGATAATCTTATCCAGCCGGGCTTCATAGAAAGATCGCCTGCATCAATCTTATCGGTGATTTCTTTTGATAGTTTGGAGTCTACATCGAGCAGAAAATGGCCATAAGTACCCGCACAGGAGCATCCTCCACGTAGCTGAATCCCAAACCTGTCGTTGAGAAGAATGGTTAAAAGATTGTGATGTATATTGTCAACGTAGAATGAGAAGACTCCAAGTCGCTCCTTAATGTCTCCTGCAAGAATATGAAGGTTCCTGATCTTAGATAACTCCCTGAATGTTATTTCAATAAGTTCATTCTCTCTGATCCGGATCTTTTCTGTATCCATATTTTCCTTGAGGGTCACAGCCAGGGCGGCTTTAATGCCCTGAAGGAATCCGGGAGTACCTCCATCTTCTTTTACCTCAATATCGCTTATATAACTGTAACCACCCCATCTGTTGGTCCATTTTACCGTACCTCCACCGGGAGTGTCTGGGATCTCATTCTTATACAGATCTTTGCTGAAAATAAGAACACCTGCGCTGCCCGGTCCTCCCAGGAACTTATGAGGTGAAAAAAAGATAGCATCGAGCTGCTGCATTTTATCAGCAGGATGCATATCAATATCAACATATGGAGCTGAAGCTGCGAAATCGACAAAACAATAGCCGCTGTTTTCATGCATTATCCGGGCCAGTTCATAATATGGGGGATAATACCCGGTTACATTGGAACATGCCGAAAAAGAGCCGATTAGCAATGGACGGTCTCTGTATTTCACTATCTCTTTCCTCAGGGAATCAGGATTAACAGTAAGATCAGAAGATGGGTCCAGCACAACGACATCGGCCAGAGTTTCAAGCCATGAGGTGTGGTTTGAATGGTGCTCGGTATGAGAAATAAAAACTACAGGACGTTTTTCACTGTGGAACTCGCTGCATTTCATATTATTCACAAGAGTAATTGCACAGTATCTTTTTGCCTGTTCAGGTACTTTTAATCCAATGATTCTCTGAAGTTTGGCAATTGCAGAG
>Ga0209254_10004396_pt1 | contig 12907 bp, 14 predicted proteins | sample FrelakmetDIP11DI_FD_187148 | JGI IMG/M metagenome (GOLD analysis project Ga0209254, IMG submission 187148) | Freshwater lake sediment microbial communities from the University of Notre Dame, USA, for methane emissions studies - DIP11 DI (SPAdes)... | ecosystem: Environmental > Aquatic >...
CTGCTATGGGGTTGGCGCACCTGGCCGACAGCAATCGTTTGGGGTGACCGCAACAGCGTTGCGGCGATGGCGCCCACGCCCCGGTGCGAGAGTGTTGCAGATAACAGCAGCACCTGCTTGCCAACGGGGCAGAAACCGGCGACTTTCACCACATCATCGCGAAAGCCCATGTCCAGCATGCGATCGGCCTCATCCAGCACCAGGGTCTGCAGTCCGTTGAAATCGACACTGCGTTTCTGGCAGTGCTCCAGCAGGCGCCCGGGAGTCGCGACCACAATTTCCGGGTCATTGCGCAGCTGCGCTTTCTGGTACTTGAAGTCGGCCCCGCCAGTGATGGCCTGGACCTTCAGCGGTGACATGACCAGCAATTGGCGGCACTGCTTGAGCACCTGCCGGGCGAGTTCGCGGGTAGGCACGAGAATCACCGCCAGGGTGCCGGGCCGCCTGGTCGATGGTGCGGCAAGAATTTTTTGCGCCAGGGGAATCAGGTAGGCCAGCGTCTTGCCGCTGCCGGTCTCGGCGCTGACCAACAAGTCCGCGCCCTGCAACGCCGCGGGAATGGCCAGTTTCTGGACTTCAGTGGCTTCGGTTAATGCAAGCGCATCGATACCAAGGCGCAGGTGACGGTCAAGCTGTAGTTCTTCGAACACGTTATTGCGCTCCGCTGGCTAATTGTGAGAATTACTTTTAATCGCCCTCAAATGTAGTCTGGGAATAAACGCTTACTCCGGCGCGTTCTATTTTTTTACTACCTCCGATATCGGGAAGGTCCACAACCGCGGCAAACTCAACGACCTGTGCGCCGAGTTTTTTCACCAGGTTGATAGCCGCCACAGCCGTTCCACCAGTAGCAATCAGATCATCAATAATCAATACTTTTTGTCCTGCTTTTATCGCATCCTTGTGAATTTCCAGGGTGTCGGTGCCGTATTCGAGCTCATAGGTTTCAGACACGGTCTCTGCTGGCAGCTTGCCCTTTTTGCGCACCGGGATAAAACCCTTCTGCAGCAAATAAGCCAACGCCGCGCCAAAAATAAAACCGCGGGAATCGATACCGACCACCAGGTCAAAATCCATCTGTTTATAGCGCTTGGCAAAATCATCCACGCATAAGCGCAGGCCCAAAGGGTCGGCAATCAACGATGTGACATCCCTGAACATAATGCCCTTTTTGGGAAAGTTCGGTACGGTCCTGATTTTACTTTTGATGGGCATGATTAGTCCCCTGCCGCCAGCTTCGGAATCGTGTTGACCAGCAGTTGCGTCACTTTATCAACGTTGGCTTTGAAAACCTCGAGAATATCGTCCCACGATACCGGCGCCTCGTCCTCCTTCCAGCAGTCGTAGTCGGTAGACATGGCGACGGCCGCATAGGGGATAGCAGCTTCATTGGCCAGAATACACTCCGGGGCGATACTCATATTGATGACATCCGCACCCCAGGCACGGAACATGTGTGATTCGGCACGTGTTGAGAAACGGTTACCTTCGATAGTAATGACTGTGCCGCGCTTATGATGCTTGATATGCATGTCCTGCGCAGCGCTGATCATGGCATTGCGTATGCCCTTGTCAAAAGGTTCTGGCATGGCAGTGTGCCGGCCTCCCTCGGGAAACACATCGTCAAAGCTGAGCGACCTGAGGCGGGTAAAATCGATAAACTGGTCAAGAATCACGAAATCACCACGCCCGATCTCCTCGCGCAGGCTGCCACAGGCCGTCGTGGCCAGAATGTGGGTGCAGCCAAAATCGCGTAACGCAGCAATATTCGCGCGGTTATTCACATGTGTCGGAGGAATGGTATGGTCGCGACCATGGCGTGCAAGCAGCGCCACTTCGATTCCTGTTATCGACCCGACCTTCAGGGGTGAAGTAGGCTTGCCATAAGCAGTCTCCACTTCGACATCACTGGCGCCCTTGAGAATATCGGGGTTATCCAGGCCACTACCGCCGATTATGCCTATTTTTATCATAGATACCCCACGCCATTTTTTAACCAATGGCCTTGTTATTGAGTTTAGAATTTTCCGCTGCAACTTTCCGGTCCCTCAGGGGGCTCCGGTACAGCATGTTCCGATGTAATATATCACCTGAACGGGCGCGGCAGTTACTTTAGACAGGCAATGGACGTCGCTGAAAACAGCTTGCCATGGATTGAACAGGGAGAGAGTTGCATGGTGCAGGCGGTAAGAATACATAGGACGGGCGGTCCCGAAGTGCTGGTATTGGAAGACGTCGAGCTGGACGCTCCTGGTCCTGGCATGGTGACTGTGGCGAACCGGGCGATTGGACTCAATTTCATCGACACCTATCATCGCAGCGGCCTGTATCCTCTGCCACTCCCCACTGGTATCGGCCTGGAGGGCGCCGGTGTGGTACAAGCCGTGGGGGAGGGTGTTGATCTGCGCAAAGGTGATCGTGTGGCCTACTGTTCGGCCGGCTTTGGTGCGTATGCGCGAGCGCTCAACCTGCCCGCGTCTCGTCTGGTAAAAATTCCTGACGGCATTGATTTCGAACAGGCGGCGGCGTGCCTGTTGAAGGGCCAGACCACGGAGTACCTGTTGCAGCGAACCTATCCCCTGAAGGCGGGTCAGACCTGTCTCTTTCACGCGGCGGCCGGTGGCGTGGGTCTGATTTTTGGGCAATGGGCGAGCAGTATCGGCGCCACGGTGATTGGCACCGTGGGGTCACAGGAAAAAGCCGAGCTGGCACTGGCTCATGGTTTCGCGCATGTCATCAATTACCGCACCGAAAATGTGGTGCAGCGGGTGCTGGACATTACCGGCGGCCAGAAAGTGCCGGTGGTGTATGACGGTGTGGGTAAGGATACGTTCGATATTTCTCTGGACTGCCTGCGGCCGCGAGGGCTGATGGTCAGTTTCGGCAATGCCTCGGGTGCGCCCGAGCCGCTGAACCTGCAGACGCTGGCCAACAAGGGCTCGCTGTATATCACTCGCCCCACCATGCTCACCTACACCATGACCACCGCGGAGTTGCAGCAATCCTCCAACGACTTGTTCGCGCGCATCCTCGGCGGCGCTATCCAGATCGAGATCAACCAGCGCTATGCCCTGGCGGATGTGCAGCGGGCGCATCGGGACCTCGAGGGGAGAAAGACCACCGGTTCCACGATCTTGCTGCCCGACGCCACCACAGTCGGGGGAGCGTAGGACATGTCGCTGCGAGTCAGACCGCTTGTGCTGGAGGGCGCCGCAGTGCGCCTGGAGCCCCTGTGCCCGGAGCACGCCCATGGCCTGTACAACCGCGGTCGCGCAGGGGCTGACTGGGCCTACATGCCCCGCGGCTGTTTTGTAGACCTGGCGGACACGCGCCAGTGGATAGAGGAAGCCCTGGCCGCGCCGGACCATTTAGCGTTCGTCATCGTGGAAAGCGCCAAGGGCAGGGTGGTCGGCAGTACCCGCTACCTGAATATCCGCCCGGAACATCGCTCGCTGGAAATTGGCTGGACCTGGCTGGGCCAGGATGCTCAGCGCACGGCGGCCAACACCGAGGCGAAGCTGCTGTTGCTGACGCACGCGTTCGAGGTGCTCGGGTGCGTGCGGGTGGAGTTCAAGACCGATGCACGCAACGAGCGCTCGCAGCGGGCGCTGCTGCGGATCGGCGCCACGCGGGAGGGCATCCTGCGCAACCACATGATTGTGCAGGGCGACTACGTGCGCGATTCCGTCTACTTCAGCGTTATCGCGGCGGAGTGGCCGGACGTAAAGGCACGCCTGCAATCGCTCATGGATCGCGCCCCTCCACCGCTCAGCTCACCGTCGCCTGCACCGTCTCGTTCTCGGAAAAACTCTCGGCAAACAGCGCCGAAGTGAGATAGCGTTCGCCGGAGTCGGGCAGGATGGCGACGATCATCTTGCCGCGGTGGGCATCCTGTTGCGACAGACGGTGGGCCACCGCCATGGCCGCTCCGCAAGAGACTCCCGCCAGGATGCCCTCCTTCTGCATCAGCTTGTGCGCCCAGGCCATCGCCTCTTCACTGGACACCTGTTCGACCTGGTCCACCATGGTCAGGTCCAGGTTCTTCGGTAAAAAGCCCGCACCAATACCCTGGATCTTGTGAGGCGCATGGCGGGGCGTCTCGCCTGACTTGGCCGCTGTGATCATGGTGGTGGAGTCGGGCTCTACCGCGACGCTCAGCACGGCCTTGCCCCTGGTGTGCTTGAGATAGCGGGAAATGCCGGTGAGGGTGCCGCCGGTACCTACCCCCGAGACCAGAATGTCGATTCCGCCATCGGTGTCCGCCCAGATTTCCGGTCCGGTCGTCTGCTCATGGATGGCGGGATTGGCCGGGTTCTCGAATTGGTGGGGCCCCCAGTACTTTTGGGGATCTGCAGCAATGATGTCCTCGGCCCTCTGAATTGAGGCAGCGATACCCTTGCTGCCATCTGTGAGAATCACCTGAGCTCCCAGCGACTTCATCAGCATGCGCCGCTCCAGGCTCATGGTGTTGGGCATGGTGAGTATGCAGCCGTAGCCCTTGGCCGCTGCCACGAAGGCCAGGGCTATTCCGGTATTGCCACTGGTGGGTTCGACAATAGTCATGCCGGGTTTGAGGCTGCCATCGCGCTCCGCTGCGGCCACCATACTGGCGCCGATGCGGCACTTGACGGACATCGCCGGATTACGGTTCTCCAGCTTGACGTAAATATTGCCGTCACTGATGTGATTGATTTTGACCAGTGGCGTCCCGCCAATGGTCTCGGCATTGTTGCTGTAGATTTTGCTCATAGTGGCTTCCTTGGTATTCGCCTGGGTGCGTGCCTTGTCCGGAACAAGATTAGTCCGGCCATGTGCCGCTGTCCATTACCAGCCGTCAGGGCTTATCCATTGGGGAGATGCGTAGAACTTTTTTTAGGTTAGCTGGAACTCCCGGCTGGAGTGAGGGTCAGATTCGGCACACATGGTATGGCTGCATTTATTTGTAGTCAGCGTTTAACACCATTGTTGTAATACTGGATGCCTTCCGAATCTCCTCCTGGCGTGATAGTCAGTTTACGCACTCCGGCCCTGTGGGCCGGTTTTTTTTCTATTCTAATGCGAATTTGCGGCCTGCCCGGTCGCCTGCGCCAGGGACTCCAGCGTCTGCGGCCCGATCAGGGTTGCCACGAGCTGCCCGGCGGGATCCACAATCAGGGTGGTGGGCAGCACTACCGGCCGGGTCGTTCCCAATCGCGCAGCGGGGTCTGCTTCCAGGCTGGCGAAGGCCACACCCAACTTCTGCCGCTGTTGTTCAAGCTCCGCGCCGCTGGCACCGTCGTAATTCACTCCAAGTACCGTCACCTGGGTGTACTGCGCATCCAGCGCGTTCAGTTGCGGGATTTCTTCTATGCAGGGTTTGCACCACTGCGCCCAGTAGTTGATCACGACCCATTGGCCACGCAGTTCTTCCAGGCGTGGCACGGGGACGGTTGCTTCCTGCTCGGCGCAGGCGAGCACAGATAGCATCACTGCGAGGCAGATCAGGTATTTCATTGCGCGAACAACTCCACCAGGTTCGCGCTCAGGATACCGCGTTGCCCATTGCGCTGCTCCATCAACAGGCGGTGCGCGGCGCTCTGCCAGTCGCTGCGGGCGCAGGTGTCCTGTTCACCCAATGCGGGCTCGCGGTCTATCCACTCTTTCAACTGCCAGAACGACACCGTGTGCAGGTCCCGGCACAACAGGTAGTGCCCCTTGCCATTCTCGGTGATGAGTTTCTCCTGCAGCAATATATCGCGTATGTTGCCCCAGGATTCACTGTCCAGGCCGCGGATAATCTCGTGCTTGCGATTGAGAAGATCAATCTCGCGCACTGCGCCGCCTGACTGCTGCTTTTGCCAGAACACGTGCAGCACATCCAGCGCCTTGAGGACGGCGGGGCGGTTAGCTTGTTCATGGCTCTCATACGCCGACAGGCTGTGTACCAGAATCCCGCCCATCAACACGATGTTCCACGACACGTGAATCCACAACAGGAACAGCGGCACGGCGGCGAAGGCGCCGTAGATGAAGGTGATGCTGGAACTCACCATCAGTTGCGTGAAAATCTGGCGCGCGACGTGAAATGCCAGCGCCGCGAACAGGCCGCCGAGCAGCGCGTGCTTGAGCGGCACCGGACAGTTGGGCACGGCGGCATAGATCAGGCTGAACCCCAGCGTGCTCAACGCCAGCGATATGATCTGCAATACAGTGGTATTCGTGCCCAGCAGTTCGAGGCTGGTCAGAGCTTGGGTAAACGTGGCGAGGTAGGTATTCAGGGCCAGCGCCAGGCCGATGGTGATTGGCGCCAGAGTCAGCACCGCCCAGTACAGCAGGAAGCTGGAGAGGGCGCTGCGGTTTTCCCTGGCGCGCCAGATATGGTTGAACGCGTGCTCGATATTGCGCAGCATCAGGATGGCGGTGACCAGCAGGAAGCCGATGCCAGGGCCGGTGAGATTCTTGGCTTGCTGGGAAAAATCGTTGAGGTACCGCTCTATGTCTGAGCTGCTGCTGGGTAACAGATGTTTGAACAGGAAGGCCTGCATCTGCTCTTCGACGCCCTGGAACGCGGGAATAGCCGATGCCATGGTGTAGAGTACCGTCAGCAGCGGCACCAATGCGAACAAGCTCATATAGGTCAGTGCGGCCGCGCTTTCGGAACAGCGGTCTGCTGCAAAACGGCTGTACAGATAACGCACGCGGCGCCATCCTTCGCGCAGCAGGGGATGGGGAAATGTCATGCCCGGATTATGGCACGATTGTCGCGACGCCGGCACAAGCGCACGCTACCCGGCCTAACAGCCGGGAGGAAGCGGGGGTTGGGGACCCTGGTTTAGTCCTGCAAAGACAGTCTCGTGGTGGAAATCAACGCTGCGCTGGAAAAGCGTTACGCCTTGAAGGGCATTGTTGTTATACAGGCTGGGCACGTGTCCTGCGCCCGCAACCGCCTGGAAATCGAGCGGCAACCCTGCGCTGATAGCCCAGTTTTGTAGTGCTATAGCTTCGGAATAGGGGACCGTGGGATCGTTGGTGCCGTGTACGACCATCAGCACCGGGTCGCTGCCCGTGGGATCATCAAACGGAGTGCCGATGGAACAATTCGCCAGGCTGCCGGCCACATCGACAACCCCGGCCACCGGGGGTCGCGCTATACCGTGATCATCCAGGCAGTAGGCGGTAATCAGAGAAGTGTACGCCCCGGCCGAACTGCCCCACAGGGTGGTCCAGGGATCGTAGACATCGCCCCGGGCATGCAGAAAGTCCAGTGCAGTCAGGGTGTCATCCACCGCTGCGATTGCGGTGCGCATTTGCAAAGGTGCACTCGCCCCGCCGACAGCCGCGTACAGAGCCTGTACCCTGGCAGAGGGTATCGGGTTGTCGCCCATCAAGCGGTAGTTGATGGCGGCAACCAGCCAACCGCGCTGCGCGAAATCCGGCGCGGAGAGCAAAATATTCGGGTTGGTTTTGCTACCGCTGGAGAAGCCGCCGCCGTGAATCATCACCATGAGAGGCAGCTTGTTGACGCCATTTACCGGCGGTGGAATATCAGGAATGTAGAGATCCAGTGTGAGATTTTTGAAGCTGCTTCCGCCATTGATCTTGCCCTGTCCATAGACAATGTCGCTCTGCAAATCATAGGTATAGTAAGGGGTGGCCCAGGGCACGTTGCGGACCTGGTTCTGGGCTGAGAGATTCCCGGCAAATGAGAACAAGCATGCAAAAACCGCAACACTTAAAGCGGGGAACGCGCTGCCCCGGCAGGCCCTTAGCACTGCTTGCAGAGAAGTGGCGATAGGGAAACCAGCCGATTTCATTGTAAATTACCTGTTGTTGTGTGCTACGCGGTCCCCCTGAACATCCTGGTAATGATTGGGGAAGGGACAGTGTAACACGCTGTGTATTTTGTGATCTATGCAGACCTTATTGACCGTCGATGTGTTCGGAAGTTCACGCTGGAAATCCGTGGTGCTTGGGCGATCTGGCATAGGACTTTTATGATACGCTGCCGCCTTTCGACATCGACCGGGGTATTTCGCCTTGAGTGCTATTACGATCTACCACAACCCCCGCTGCTCAAAGTCGCGCCAGACGCTGGCGCTGCTGGAGGAACACGGCGTGCAGCCGAACATTGTGCTCTACCTGGAGACGCCGCCCAGCGCCAGTGACATCGCCGGCCTGCTCAACAAACTGGGCATCACCGCGGCCCAGCTCGTGCGGCAGGGCGAGGATGAGTACAAATCCTGCGGACTCACCAAAAGCTCCAGCGACAAGGACATCGTCGCGGCCATGGCCAGACACCCGAAACTGATCGAGCGACCCATCGTAGTGCGCGGCAACAAGGCGGTGCTGGGCCGACCGCCCGAGAAGGTATTGGAGCTGATTGACTGATGACAGAGCCCTATGTGCTGGTCCTGTACTATTCACGCCACGGCGCCACGGCGACAATGGCGCAACACATAGCGCGCGGCGTGGAGCTGGTGCCGGGTGTGGCAGCCCGCTTGCGCACCGTGCCGGCAGTGTCGGCCACCTGTGAACAGACTGAAGAGGATATTCCCGCAACAGGCCCCTTATATTGCGAACTCGCGGACCTGCGCGATTGTGCCGGCCTGATCATGGGCAGCCCCACCCGCTTCGGCAATATGGCTGCTCCCCTGAAGTACTTTATAGACCAAACCTCTACGCTGTGGCTGAGCGGCGCCATGATCGATAAACCCGCGGCCGTGTTCACGTCCACCTCCAGCCTGCACGGCGGACAGGAGTCGACCCTGCTCAGTATGCTGTTGCCGCTGCTGCACCACGGCATGGTCATTGCCGGCCTGCCCTACAGTGAGCCCGGGCTGATGACTACCACCTCTGGTGGAGCACCTTACGGAGCCTCCCACTGGGCTGGCAGCGATAACAAGCGGACGATCGATGATGTAGAGGCGACGCTATGCCGTGCGCTCGGCCAGCGCGTTGCGCGGCTGGCTATAGGGGCGCATCGGTGAAATTCACCCTGAGTTCTAGCGCGTCCCGCCTGATATGGCTAGGCTGGTCAGCCCTGTTACTGCAACAGGCCGCAGATGCCTGGGCGCATCAGGCGCCCTGGTTTATCTGGGCTCTGAAGGTAATGCCATTGTTGATATTTCTGCCCGGTATGCTCCGGGATAACCTGCGCAGCTACATCTGGCTGTGTTTTGTTTGTCTGGGGTATTTTTTGATACTGGTGCAGCGCATTTTTGCGCAGCCGGACAACCTGCTGGTGGTCAGCGGGCTGGTCGCGGTTGTGCTACTGTTTACCGCCGCGATGATGTATGTGCGCTGGCGAGCCCGGGAGCTGCGTTCACTGAACGCGCATCAAATGAATGATGGAGATTAGTGTATGGGTAAACCTTCGCGCTTGCGTCGAATAATGTCCGGGATTTGGCGGGGCATTACGCGCGTCAGGCTGGCCATGTCAAATATCCTGTTCCTGGTGATGATCGTCCTTATCTATTTTATCTACATCGGGGGCACACCTGCGCCGCTGCCCGATAAAGCGGCGTTGCTGCTGAACATGAGCGGTACGGTGGTGGATCAGCGCTCACAGGTTAATCCGCTGGAGGCGCTGCTGGGCGAGCCGACTCCCGAACAGCACGAGGTGTTGCTGCGCGACGTCATCGAGGCCATCGACTACGCGGCGAAAGATTCCGCCATCAACTCTATGGTGATGGAGCTGGATGATCTGATGTACGTTGGCATCAGCAAGACCCAGGAGATCGTGCAGGCGCTGGAAAAGTTCAAAGCAACTGGCAAGCCTGTAGTCGCTATTGGCGATTACTTCACGCAGGATCAGTACCTGTTGGCCAGCCATGCCGATACGGTGATATCGCACCCGATGGGCGGCGTGGCGCTGGAAGGGTACAGCAGCTATCACAACTATTTCCGCGAGGCGCTGGAGAAAATCTCGGTCAATGTCCATATCTTCCGCGCTGGTGACCACAAGTCTGCCGTAGAACCGTTTATACGCGACGACATGTCGCCCGATGAGCGGGAAATTACCGGACGCTGGCTGAACAACCTGTGGGGCCAGTACACCGCTATCGTGGAACAGCAGCGCAAGCTGGCGGCGGGCGCGGTCAACGACTACGTGAACAATTTCAGCAGTCAATTGCAGGGCAAGGGGGGCGACACGGCGCAACTGGCGCTGCAAGTGGGCCTGGTGGACAAACTGCTGGGGCGCATCGAGGGGAATGAGTACCTCGTCGACCTGGTGGGGGCGAAGAACGAGGACGGTCTGTATGAAGCGGTGGAATTCGAGCGCTATGTCGCGCGCAAACGACCGTTACACCTGCGCGGGGAAACGGGCGATCGGGTTGCTGTGATCACCGCCGAAGGCAGTATCATTCCCGGGGAGCAGCCGCCCGGAACCATCGGTAGCGACTCGCTGGCGGCACTGATCCGCGGCGCAGCGGAGGCGGAGGGAGTCAAGGCGATGGTGCTGCGGGTGAACAGCGGCGGCGGCAGCATGTTCGCTTCCGAAATCATTCGCCGGGAGATTTTGCATGCCCGGGACACGGGGATCCCCGTCGTGGTTTCCATGGGCGCCGTCGCGGCGTCTGGCGGGTATTACATCGCCGCCGATGCGGATGAAATCTGGGCGACGCCATCCACTATCACCGGCAGTATCGGCGTGTTTGCCGCATTTCCCACGTTCGAGGAGCTGATGGGGCGCGCCGGCATTCACACGGACGGCGTCGGTACCACCGACCTGGCCGGTTCGCTGCGACCCGACCGGCCGCTGAATCCGGAGCTGGTGGACGCGCTGAACAGCGGTGTGGAATTCGCGTACAAAACTTTCGTGGACATCGTTGCCCAGGGGCGGGACATGCAACCCGCCGATGTCGACCCGCTGGCGCAAGGCAGGGTCTGGAGTGCCGCCGATGCGCTGGAGTCGCGTCTGATCGACAGGGTGGGAACACTCGAAGACGCGATCGCCGCCGCTGCCGCGCGGGCCAATATCGAGGATTACCACGTGGAATACGTGGAGCTGCCGCTGTCTCCACGCGATATGCTGCTCAAGCAACTGGCGAACAGGGTTGGCAGCCTCAATGGTTGGGCAGCGTCCGCCAGTGCTGCGTTGTCAGTATTATTGGGGCCTGTTCGCGATGCGGCGCAGGAACTGGCCAATCTGCAGGATCCACGCCATCTCTATGTGCGGTGTCTCGGCTGCGGACTGGTGCGCTAGCTATCCGTTGACGACAAGGAAAATACACGATGACCACTAAGTTTGAAAATCCGGCCGCGCTGCTGGGTGCCGTAGGGCAACACCTGGGCTACAGCGACTGGCAGGAGATCGACCAGCAGCGTATTGACCTGTTTGCCGAGGCGACGGGGGATCACCAGTGGATTCATGTCGATCCCGAGAAGGCGGCGAAGGGGCCGTTCGGCAAGACTATCGCCCACGGTTATCTGACCTTGTCGATGGCCAACCTGTTTCTGCCGCAGATCATGCGGGTCGAGAATACCTCCATGGGCGTCAACTACGGTTGCGAAAAAGTGCGCTTCCCAGCAGCGGTGCCGGTGGGCAGCCGGATACGCGGTGGCGGCGAGATCGTGAGCGCCGAGGAGGTCAAAGGCGGCGTGCAGGTGGTGGTGCGCATGACCATCGAGATCGAGGGCGGCGAGCGACCCGCCTGCGTGATCGATACCATCAGTCGCTTTTTCCCCTGATGCCACCAGAAGGAAGCACCATCGTGCTGGAAACCAGTGATGTCATAGAGCCGGTCTTCCCTGCTGCCACCGTAGTCCTGGTGCGCGATGGTGATGCTGGCCTCGAAGCGTTGCTAGTGCAGCGCAACCAGGCGGTGCAACACATGGGCGGCATGTGGGTGTTTCCCGGCGGCAAGGTGGACGCAGCCGACTACCCCGGGGATAGAGACGAATATCGGGCGGCGGTCAACGCCGCTATCCGCGAAACAAGGGAGGAGGCTGGGCTGGATGTCAGCGCCGAGCAACTCGTGTATCTGTCCCACTGGACCACGCCTGCAGGCGCCAAGAAACGCTTTGCCACCTGGTTTTTCCTCACCATATTGGAAGATGGACAGGAGGTTACCGTCGATGGCGGCGAGATTGCGCACCACCGCTGGGTCAAACCTGCCACAGCACTGATCGAGTCGGCGGATGAAAACCATCCCCTGCGCCTCATGCCACCGACCTATGTCAGCCTCGCCGATATTGCCGACTGCCACAGCTGTGCGCAAGCCAGGGAGAGAATCGGAAAACGGGACGCCATTATCTATGCGCCGCGCATGGTAGGGATCGAAGGTGGAATGTGCTTTTTGTACGAGGGCGATGCGGGGTATCAGGACACCAGCGTAGCGGCCGATGGTGTGCGCCACCGTCTCTACATGATCAATAGTCAACTGGAATACATTCGGGAAAGCTGATGCGCGTTGCAGAAAAATCGCGTGACTAAAAACGCTGGCGACACCGGGATCAGTCGACGCAGCCTGCTGACCGGTTTGGCAGCAACCGCAGCTGTCACTGTCGCTGCGGGGTCTGCCGCGCTGCCGCGCTCGGCGGTCAAATCCTGGTATATGCGCACCGATGTACTGGTCATCGGCTCCGGCGCCGCCGGGGTCTGTGCCGCCATCGAAGCGCGCCAAGCCGGAGCCGAGGTGTTGCTCATTGAATCCCTGTCCCGCTTTGGCGGATCGTCCGCCATGTCCGGTGGTGTAGTGTACGCCGGCGGTGGCACGGCCTTGCAGAAAGCGCTCAAAGTTGAGGACAGCGTTGAGCAAATGTACCGCTTTATCTCACTGGCCGGTGCGATTCATCCTCCTTTGGACAAGATTCAATTGTATTGTGAAGAGAGTGCTGCCCACTTCGACTGGCTGGTGGCGCAGGGCGTACCGTACACCGAGAAGTTCAGTGCCGCCAAGGAACTGCCCATGGGCGATGAGTCCCT
>Ga0209254_10004397_pt1 | contig 12907 bp, 11 predicted proteins | sample FrelakmetDIP11DI_FD_187148 | JGI IMG/M metagenome (GOLD analysis project Ga0209254, IMG submission 187148) | Freshwater lake sediment microbial communities from the University of Notre Dame, USA, for methane emissions studies - DIP11 DI (SPAdes)... | ecosystem: Environmental > Aquatic >...
CCCCGTCTCGACCACGCACACGATCACGGCCTCGATCATGGGCGTGGGCTCCACCCAGCGCCTCTCCGCCGTCCGCTGGGGCGTCGCCGGCAACATCGTGACCGCGTGGGTCCTCACGCTGCCGGCGGCCGGCCTCGTCGGCGCCGGGGTCTACCTCGCCGGCGAAGCGATCAGAGCGCTGTTCTAGACGCCGGCCCCGAGGAGCGCCGGCCGGCGCCGGCTTCCCCCGCGAAACGCGCGTCCGCTTCACTTCGCGTGAGCGAGCGACTACCATGATGGCTCGGCCATATTCGCACACCGCCCGGCCGGGCAGACAGCCGCGACCGCCGCGGCAGCCCCGGCTGCCTCTCCAAGGAGCGTCATGAAGATCCGCCTCATCGAGCCCGAACCCCCCGGGATGCACGTGTATGCCAAGGTCCTGCTGCCGCGCCTCGGCCTGCCCATCATCGCCGCAAAGCTCAAGGAGCACGGCCACGACGTGCTCATCTACAACTCGCAGATGGCGCCCATCGATTGGGACGACGTCAACAGCGCCGACCTCGTCGGCCTCTCGGGCACCACCTCCACGGCGACGGCCGCCTATGAGTTCGCCGACGGGCTGCGCGCCCGCGACATCCCTGTGATCATCGGCGGCTCGCACGTCACCTTCATGGCCGATGAGGCCCTCGAACACGCCGACTACGTGGCCCGCGGAGAGGGCGGCGAGCAGGTCATGCTCGAGCTCATCGAGGCGCTTGCCGGGGCCCGCGACCTGGATACCATCGGCGGCCTTTCGTTCAAGCGCGACGGCAAGGCGGTGCACAACCCGCTGCGCGAGCGGCTCACCGACCTCGACGAGCTGCCCTTCCCCGACCTCCGCCTGTTGGTCGGCAGTGAGAAGCTCACGACGATGCCCATCATGACGAGCTGGGGCTGCCCCTTCGCCTGCAACTTCTGTTCGGTGACGGCGATGTTCGGGCGCAAGTACCGCTTTCGCAGCGCCGAGAGCGTGGTCGCCGAGATCAAGGACAAGCGCCCCGCGCGCATCTTCTTCTACGACGACAACATGGCCGCCGACAAGAAGCGTCTCAAGAAGCTCCTGCGGATGATGATCGACGAGGGCCTGATCATCCCCTGGTCGGCCCAGGTGCGCACCGACGTGGTCCGCGACCGGGAGCTGCTCGAGCTCATGCAGAAGTCGGGCTGCGAGGTCGTCTACCTCGGCCTCGAGTCGGTCAACCAGGCGACGCTCGACGGCTACAAGAAGTCGCAGACCGTCGCCGACATCGTCGAAGGCATCCGCCTGCTGCACGAGTACGGCATCCGCAGCCACGGCATGTTCGTGCTCGGCGCCGACACCGACGACGTGCAGACGGTCCGCGACACCGTGACCTTCGCGATCAAGAACCGTATCGACACGGTGATGCTCAACATCCTCACCCCCCTGCCGGGCACGCCCCAGTTCAACGAGCTCGACGCAACGGGGCGCATCTTCGACAAACGCTGGCACCTGTACGACGCTCATCACGTCGTGTTCGAGCCCAAGCTCATGACCCCCTACGAACTGCAGATGGAGGACCTGCGCGGCTACATGCGCTTCTACTCCCTGCGCACCTGGCTGCGCTACATCTTCGCGCTCAAGTTCACCAAGCAGCTGCTCTTCCACTGGTGGGGCATGGTGATCATCCACAACTGGCGCAAGGATGAGCGCAACAAGGCCTTCATCAGGGCGCTCAAGCGCATGTGGCCGCGGCCGACGCCGCCGGGCACCGTGAGGAGCGTCAGCAGCAGCGAAGGGGTCCGCAGGTCGTGACCGGCGTCGGGCGCACGACCCGGTAGGGCGGCGGGAGCCCGGAGATGACCGTCGCCGCCGGAGGTTGTCAGGGCAGGCAGCGGGTGTTAGGGTGCCATACTTAAGTCCGGTGAGCTTGTCTCCCCTTCGCGCGGGAGGCTCGGCAGACCCAGAGCGACGCACTCAGGGCTCACCTCAACGAGGGCGTGCATGCCCCGGCGACGCGCCCGAACGGAGGCGATGCAGTGAACGGTAGACGGCGAATCGCAGTCCTCTCTCTCCTTCTCGGCACCATCCTCCTCACCTTCGCTCTCTCCACCCAAGCCTCCGCCTCTCCCGTTGCAGACAAGAAGGCACGGCTGCGCGCGGTCCAGGCGAAGTTGCAGACCGTCTACCATGAGGCCGACATGGCCGTGGAGAAGTACAACCAGGCCACCAGCCAGCTCACCGCGGTGCAGCAGCAGATCAAGCAGAATCAGCATCTGCTCAAGGTCGCCGAGTACAACCTCGACGTCGCCAACACCCAGCTGCAATCGCGCGTCCAGGATATCTACAAGACGCGCGACGTGGGCATCGTCGACGTCCTCTTCGCCGCCAACAGCTTTGACGACCTCATCACCCAGATGAACATGATGGAGCGCCTCGGCAACAGCGACGTCGACACCGTGAAGTCCATCGCTGCCTACAAGCAGGACATCAAGGACCGGCGCGTCAAGCTGGATGCCGACAAGAAGTCCGCCGCCAGGCTCGTCACCGAGCGCGCCGCGCAGAAGAGCGAAGTCCTCGCCGTGCAGAGCCGCCTCGAACAGATGACGGCCGGCATCAAGAACGACATCCAGCGCCTTCAGGAGCAGCAGGCCGCGGCGGCCCGCGCCGCCGCTCAGGCCGCCGCCGCCAGCAGCGCCACGAGCAGCGGCGGCACCAGCGGAGGCGGCTCCGTCCCCGACCCCGGTGGCTCAGGCAACTCCTCCGTGGTCGCCATCGCCCAGCGCTATCTCGGCGTTCCCTACGTGTACGGTGGCGCCAGCCCGAGCGGCTTCGACTGCTCCGGCCTCGCCATGTACTGCTACGCGCAGGTCGGCGTCGGCCTGTCGCACGGCGCCACCGACCAGCAGCATGCCAGCACCCCGGTGCCGATCAGCGCCCTGCAGCCCGGCGACCTCGTGTTCTTCGGCAACGCCAGCTACAGCTACCACGTCGGCATCTACGCCGGCGGCGGCAGCATGATCCACGCCCCGCACACGGGCGCCGTGGTGAGCTACGGCTCCATCGGCGGCGCCTGGATCGGCGGCAGGTTCTAGTACTCACGCGAGCCTTGGGGGCGGCCTCCCGCATAGGGAACCGCCCCCAAGGCTCGAATACTGTCGGCACCCGTACACCCACGTCAGCGAACGCGCGCCCCGCTCATCGTGCGCGAGAGGGACCGAGAGAGTGAAGCACACGAACGGCACACGGCGCGCGGCCTTCGCCCTCGTTCTCGCCGCCTGCCTCCTCTCCCTGATCTGCGCCGCGGCCTCCCCCGCGTCGCCGATCTCCACCAAGAAGGCTCGTCTCAAGGCAGTGCAGACCAAGCTCGACGCGGTCTACGCGCAGGTCGAGATGGCCGTCGAGAAGTACAACCAGGCCACGAGCCAGCTCGACACCGTGGAACTCAAGATCAAGGAGAACCAGCGTCTCCTCGATCTCGCCGAGCGCAATCTGAAGCTTGCCAACAAGCAGCTCAAGGTGCGCGCCGCGAACATCTACAAGTCGCGCGACGTGGGCATCGTCGACGTCCTCTTCCAGGCCGACAGCTTCGACGAGCTGATCACGCAGCTCGACATGATGAACCGCATCGGCAACAGCGACGTGGATACCGTCAAGGCCATCGCCGCCTACCGGCGGGACATCAAGGATCGGCGCCTCGAGCTTGAGGCGGACGAGGAGGCCGCGGCCAAGCTGGTCGCGGCCCGCGCCGCCCAGAAGAGCCAGATCCTCGGCCTGGAGAGTCGCCTCGAGAAGATGACGCACGGCCTCAAGGCGGAGATCAAGCGCCTGCGCGAGAAGGCGGCCGCCGCCGCCAGGCTTGCCGCCCAGCAGTCGTGGGGCGGCATCGTGCCGCCGCCGGTGGATCCCAACAGCCCCGGCCACCCCGAGATCGTGACGATCGCGCAGCGGTACTTCGGCGTGCCCTACGTGTGGGGCGGCGCCGGCACGAGCGGCTTCGACTGCTCAGGGCTCACGATGTACTGCTACGCACAGATCGGCATCCAGATGTCGCACGGCGCCACAGACCAGCAGCGTCAGAGCACACCCGTCTCGCTCAGCGACGTGCGCCCCGGTGACCTCGTGTTCTTCGGCAACGCCAGCTACAGCCACCACGTCGCGATCTACGCCGGCGGCGGCAGCGTCATCGAGGCGCCGCACACCGGCGACGTCGTGCGCTACGGTGCGATGGGCGGGCGCGACGCGTGGATCGGCGGCCGGTTCTAGGTCTGTGACGGGACCGGATGTAAGATTTTGCCGTCATCTGCCGAAGTAGATGACGGAGACCGGCAACGGACCATGGGGATGCCACGTGAAACCCATAGATGATCTGCTCAGCGAGATGATGGTGCGCAACGCGTCCGACCTGCACATCAAGGCCGGGAGCGCGCCGGTGATCCGCGTCGACGGCGAACTGATGCTGATGGACGAGCCGCCGCTCACCCCGGAGGACACCAAGGACGTCGCCGCGTCGATCATGACCGACAAACAGATCCGGCGCTTCAGCGAACACAACGAGATCGACTTCGCCTACTCGTCGCCCAATCTCGGCCGCTTCCGCGTCAACGTCTTCCGCCAGCGCGGCAGCATCAGCATCGCCATGAGGCAGGTCACGACCAAGATCCCCTCGTTCGAAGAACTGCACCTGCCGGAGATCATCAAGAGGATCGCCTTGGAGCCTCGCGGCCTGGTGCTCGTCACCGGCACCACCGGCTCGGGCAAGACGACCACCCTGGCGGCGATGATCGACCACGTCAACGACACGATGCGCCGGCACGTCGTGACCATCGAGGATCCGATCGAAGTGCTGCACAAGGACAAGCGCGCGATCATCAACCAGCGCGAGATCGGCCTCGACACCGACTCCTACGCGTCGGCCCTCAAGTACGTGCTGCGCCAGGACCCGGACGACATCCTCATCGGCGAGATGCGCGACATCGAGACTGTCACGGCGGCGTTGACGGCTGCGCAAACAGGGCATTTCGTGATGAGCACGCTGCACACCATCGATGCCACCGAGACCATCAACCGCATCATCGACTTCTTCCCCCTGCATCAGCAGAAGCAGGTGCGCATCATGCTCGCCGGCACACTCAAGGCGATCATCTCGCAACGCCTGCTCACGCGCGCCGACGGGGAGGGCCGCGTGCCCGCCATCGAGATCATGATCACCACGAACCGCATCCGCGACTTCATCCTGAACCAGGACCAGGCGATGCTGATCGGCGACGCCATCAAAGAAGGCGACTTCTACGGCATGCAGACCTTCGACCAGGCGCTGCTGAAGCTGTACGAGGACGGTCTGATCACGCTCAGCGACGCGGCCCAGGTGGCGAGCAACCCGCACGACTTCAAGCTCCTCGTGCAGCAGCAGGGGCATGACGTCAGCCTGATGACGTTCTAGGGCGCGCCCGGCGCCCGGGGACCTTCTAGCTCAGGACCCGGCGGCCCTCCAGGTGCAGGTCCACTTTGCGCTTGATGCGCTGCAGCGCGTTGTCGACGGTCTTGCAGTCGCAGCCGAGCTCACCGGCGATGCGCTCGTAACTGAGACCGTTCAGGTACAGGCGCAGTACACGACCCTCGAGATCCGACAACATCTGCGCGAGGCACCCCGTGAGACTCTCGACCTCTTCCGAGCTGATGACCTGGTTGACCGGGTCATGTGTGGTCGGTCCGGGAAGGACGTCGCCCAGCGAGCAATCGCCTTCGTCCGAGGAATCGTTAGGCGACTGACTGAACGAGAGGTAGCCGTTGAGCGGCACGTGCTTCTGGCGGGTGGCCGTCTTGATGGCGGTGATGATCTGCCGCGTGATGCAGAGCTCGGCGAAACTGCGGAACGAGGCCAGGCGGTCGTCACGATAGTCGCGGACCGCCTTGTAGAGGCCGAGCATGCCTTCCTGGATGAGGTCCTCGGCGTCGCCGCCGGCGAGGAAGTACGAGCTCGCCTTGAGGCGCACGAACTGGTGGTAGCGCAGCATGAGGGCGTCGAGCGCCGCCTGGCTGCCGCGGCGATACGCCTGGACGAGAGCGTAGTCGGCACTCTCACTGAAGGGTTGAGGGTTGTGAGAGGATCCCGCACTGCGACTGTGGTCGGCCTGGCGCGCCATTCCTTGCCCCCACCTCTGCTCGTTTGCCCCTGCAAAACCCGGGTGCGGAGGGCATCCGGGCCGTCACTGCGGCTTGTTGCGCATCTCCTCTAACTTGCGCAAAGTCTCAGGGTCTACTTTATCCTCAAGCCGTGAGGGCATTGTAGTAGAGTCTCGGGCAGTGTCAAGAGCCTGCGCGCTGTCCGGGCCCAGGAGCTCCGCCCCCAGCTCCAGGGGGGTCATGCGGCTCACCCCGGCACGCGACGCGGTGCGCTGGACCTCCTGATCGGCCGACACCACGACCACGGCGATGTCGGCCGGCTGCTCCGCGATGCGGCGCGCGATGAGCGTGTCGGCGGTGAATCGCCCGCCGGCGAAGCAGACCTCCACCGGGGCGCCTTTGAAGGGCACGGAGCTGCTGCTCTGCGGGCCGTGCCCGTCGAAGACCAGCACGGCCTTCGCTCCACGTACCGCGGCGAAGCTTGCGAGCCTGTCGGCGAGCCAGTCGCGGCGCGCGAAGATCTCCTCCTTGCCGGCGCCGCGAAAGAGCGCGTGGAGGACGTTGTAGCCATCCACGATGTAGACGGTGAGCGTCACGCGCCGCCTCGCGGCCGCCCGCCCGGGGCAGCGCGGCCGCTCGCCGCAGCAGCGCTGCGCTGACGCCGGGCCTCGAAGAGGAAGAGCGCCGCGGCGACGCTCACGTTGAGGCTTTCGACAGGTCTCTCCATGGGGATGGCGGCGAGAGCATCGCAAGTGCGCGCCACGAGCGGCCGCAGGCCGCGACCCTCGGCGCCGAACACCAGGACAAGGCGGCCGGTGAGATCGAGGTCGAGATACGAGGACCCGGTCTCGCCGGCCGCCCCATAGACCCACGCGCCGGCGTCCTTCGCCGCCTTGAGAAAGCCCACCACGTTGGTCACCTGGGCGACGGCGAGATGCTCGATGGTCCCGGCCGACGCTTTGACGGCGGCCGGCGTCACGGAGGCCGAGCGGTGCTTCGGCACCACGAGGCCGCCCGCTCCGGCGGCCAGCGCGCTGCGCGCCGTGGCGCCGAGGTTGCGGGGATCGCTCACTTCGTCGAGGACGACCACGATCTCGGCGCCCAGCACGTCGTCTGCCGTCGCGTAGGCGAAGGCATCGACCTGCAGCGCGACGCCCTGGTGGTCGCGGCTGCCCGTGAGCTCGTCGAGGGCGTGCGTATCCAGGGTCTCGACGGCGAAGCCCGGCGGGATGACGAGCCGCAGCGCCTTGAGGGCCGGAGCGGTCGCGGCGAGCCGGTGGGCTCGCCGCCGGGCGCCGGCCGCCAGCGCCAGCTGCACCACGTTGCGTCCGTAGATCCACTCCACGGCTCTAGCCGACGTCCGCCGCCGGACGGCTGTATGCTGCGGGCATGCCGTTCGACGTCTCCGCAGGATCCTTTGCCGCCGCGGCGATCGGCGCTCTCTTCTGGTGGACGCTGCTGTCGCCGCTCGGCCTGCTCGCAGCCGCCGCGCTCTGCGCGCAGCGGCTGCGGCTGCGTCTCTGGATGACACTGATGATCCTCGTGCCGCCGATCCTCGTGTTCTTGCCGGTGACCGTGATGCACGCCGGACCGTGGCGCATCGGGACCGCCGCCGCAGCGCTCCTCGACGGGGCGGGCGTCGTGCTCGCCGCCGCGGCGCTGCTGCGCCTGACCACGCGCCCGCAGCTCGCGGCGCGGTACGCGACTGCCGCTCTCGTCCTCGGCATCAGCGGCGGTATGCTCGGCTCCGCGGCGCTGGCGGGCGCGCTCAGCTTCGCCTGACGCCGCCGCTTCACGACTTCCTGACGACTTGCGTGCCCTGGGGCGTGTCGCGCACCTCGAAGCCGGCCGCCTGCATCTCGTCGCGCAGCCGGTCGGCGTCGGGCCACCGTTTCTCGGCCCGGTAGTGATCGCGCAGCAGACAGGCGTAAGAGGCGTCGGCGCAGCCCAGGCGGTCGGCGTACACGAGCACGATGTCGTCCCAGCGGCCGTCCCCCGCGAGGCGGGCGGCAGGCAGCAGAGCGACGACGCCGGTCACGCAGGCCAGCGCCTCGTCACCGGCGACGGTGCCTGCGACGGTGATCTCCGCACCGGCTGCAGGCGCCGCGATCAGCAGGAGGCCGAGCGACTCCGTGAGCACGCTGCGCACCGCGCGCAGCGCTTCGCTGTCGAGGGGCGCCTCGCCACGGTCGACCTCGGAGAGGTAGCGGTAGGTCTCGGTCAGCAGAGCAAAGAGGTCGCCCACGGCGCCGGCCGTATTGAGATCGTCGTCCATGTGCGCCCCAAACGCCAGGCGCGCGGCCGCGGCGCGCAGCGTCAGGTCGGGCCATTCGCCGCGCAGCGCCGCATTGCTGGCGTTGACGACGCGGAAGTCGATGTCGCCGAGCGCATCGCGCAGGCGACCATAGGCCGCCTTCGCCTCGTCGAGCTTCTCGGCGCTGAACTCGAGGGGGCTGCGATAGTGCGTCGTGAGGAAGTACATGAGCACCACGGCGGGCTCGTAGCGGTCGAGCACCTCGCGCAGCAGGAAGATGTTGCCGACGCTCTTGGCCATCTTCTCGCCCTCGCTGCGGATCATGCCGTTGTGCATCCACACCGTGGCGAACGGCAGGCCGGCGGCCTCGCTCTGGGCGATCTCGTTCTCGTGATGCGGGAAGATGAGGTCGCGCCCGCCACCGTGCACGTCGAAGCCGGCGCCGAGATACCGCAGGCCCATGGCCGAGCACTCGATGTGCCAGCCGGGGCGGCCCCTGCCCCACGGGCTCTCCCAGGCCGGCTCGCCCGGCTTGGCGGCCTTCCAGACGGCGAAGTCGAGGGGATCGTCCTTGCCGGGCTCTGCGTCGACGCGCACGCCCGCCTCGAGCTCGTCGATGCGCTGCTTGCTGAGCTTGCCGTACTCGGCGAAGCTGCGCACGCGGAAGTAGACGCTGCCGTGCGCCGCATAGGCGTGACCGGCGCTGACGAGCTGGCAGACGAGGTCGATGATCTCGGGGATGGTCTCGGTGGCCCTGGGCTCCAGGTCGGGGCGCTGGATGCCGAGCCGGTCGGTGTCAGCGACGTAGGCGGCGGTGAATTCCTCGGCGATCTCCGTGGAGTCGCGGCCCTCGGCGTTCGCCTTGGCGATGATCTTGTCGTCCACGTCCGTGATGTTGGTGACCAGCGTCGTCTCGAGTCCTCGGTGCCGCAGCCACGAGCGCAACACCGCGAAGGTCACGTAGGGGCGGGCGTTGCCGACGTGGACCAGGTTGTACACCGTCGGGCCGCAGCAGTAGATGCCCGCCTTCCCCGGGTCGCGCGGCTCAAACGGCTCCTTCTGGTGCGTGAGTGAGTTGAACAGGCGGATCAAGGCGTGTCTCCCGGGGTCGTCGTGAGCTCACCGGCGAGGCTGTCGGCGAGAGCGTCGTCCAGTCGTCTGAGGGTCTCGCCGCGCTGCAGCGCGGCCAGCACGAACCGCAGCTCGGGGCCGTGCTCGGCGCCCGTGAGGGCGATGCGCAGCGGCATGAGCAGGTCGCGGGCGCCGACGCCGCACTCCGTGCCCCACGCACGGTACGCGGCGATGAGGTCTTTGGCGCCGGCAAGCGACAGCCAATCCGGCGCGTCGGCGCGCAGCTCGCGGAACCAGGCGAGCGGCGCGCTGGCGGCGGCCAGCGCCGCCGTGAGGTCCGCCGGCGCAGCAGGCGGCTCCAGCACGGCGGCGGCCAGCGCCGCCGCCTGCCCGTAGGCGACCAGCGACGACTGAAAGGCGGCCGCCAGCGCCGCCGCCGCCGGCGGCGGCGTCCCGGCCGGCAGACGAGCCGCGAAGAGGCGCTCGTGCACCTGCGGCGCGAGCCCCATGATGTGCTCGTGATCGAGCCAGTCGAGCTTCGCCTGGTCGAACATCACCGGGCTCGGCGAGAGCTTCCCGATCTCGAAGTCGGCGACCAGGCGGTCCATGCCGAGCACCTCGTCCTCGCCGTGCGACCAGCTGAGCAGGGCGAGATAGTTGACGATTGCCTGAGGCAGGTAGCCGAGCTCGCGGTAGTCGCCCACCGCCGCGGCGCCGTGGCGCTTGCTGAGCTTGCCGCCATCGCTGCCGAGCACCATGGAATGATGCGCAAAGCCGGGCACGGGCGCCTCCAGCGCCCGAAAGAGCAGCACCTGGCGCGCGGTGTTGGTGAGATGGTCGTCGCCGCGGATGACGTGCGTGATGGCCATGTCGCGATCGTCGACGACCGTGGCGAAGTTGTAGCCGGCGACGCCGTCGGAGCGCACGATGATGAAGTCTCCGACGGCGGCGTCGCCGATGACGACGGGGCCCCGGACGAGGTCGTCGATGACGATGTCGCCCAGGGGGACGTGAAAGCGCAGCGCCGCCGGCTCGCCGGCGCCGAGGCGGCGCTGTACCTCGTCCGCCGTCAGCCCACGGCAGCGGCCGTCGTACCGCGGTTCGAGGCCTGCGGCGAGCGCCGCCGTGCGAAGCTCAGCAAGGCGCTCCTCGGGGCAGAAGCAGTGGTAGGCGCGGCCGGCGGTGAGCAACTGGTCGGCGGCGGCCCGATGCCCGCCGAGCCGCTCGCTCTGCCGGTACGGCGCGCACGGCCCGCCCACGTCGGGCCCCTCGTCCCAGTCGAGACCGAGCCAGCGCAGGTCGGCAAGGATGGCGTCCTCGTGACGCTCGTGCGAGCGCGCGGCGTCGGTGTCGTCGACACGCAGCACGAAGTCGCCGCCGGCATGTCGCGCGCAGAGGAAGTTGAACAGTGCCGTGCGCGCCGAGCCGATGTGCAACGTGCCCGTAGGGCTCGGCGCGAAACGTACTCTTACCCTTGGCTCAAGACGTATGGTTACTCCTCGGCGTCATCGATTCCCCTGCAAATCGGCTTCAGTCTATCATCTGGCTACGCCCCGGGCCGGGCGCGCGTGCCCGTGCCACGCGCGCGCTCGCGCGGGCGCCCGCACGGCCCGGTATGCTAGGCAGGCAGACCCGCCATCGGCCCGCCGGTGGCCCATCTCGGGAGGCGCGCGTGCCCCACGACCAGCACGAGACCCCATACCTTGACGCCACACTCCGCTACCGCAGAGTCGGCTACACGCCGTTCCACACCCCCGGGCACAAGACCGGCAAGGGCGCTCCAGAAGGGCTCCGCGAGCTTCTCGGAGACGCGTGCCTGCAGGTCGATGTCGCGATGGCCGGCGGCGTGGAGGACACGCGGGAGTCCACGCACCTCATCCGCCTCGCGGAGGACGTCGCCGCCGAGGCCTGGGGCGCAGACCGTTGCTGGTTCCTCGTCAATGGGTCCACGAGCGGCATCCACGCGCTGGTGCTCACGCTCTGCGGCCCCGGCGACGAGGTGATCATCCCGCGCAACGCCCACAGGTCGCTGCTCGCCGGCCTCATCTTCTCCGGGGCGATGCCCGTCTACCTGGAGCCGGAGGTCGATGCGCTGTGGGGCATCCCGCTCACCGTGAGTGCAGAGGCCGCGCAGCAGGCTCTCGCCGAGCACCCGGGGGCCAAGGCGATCTTCGTCACCTCGCCGACGTACAACGGCCTCTGCAGCGACCTTGCCGAAGTGGCCGCGGCCGCGCACGCCGCGGGGGTGCCCTTCGTCGCCGACCAGGCGTGGGGGCCGCACCTGCGCTTCTGCCCCGAACTGCCCGTGGACGCGATGACGGCGGGCGCCGACGCCGCCGTGGTCAGCACGCACAAGCTTATCAGCGGCATCACCCAGACCTCGGTGCTCATGGCGCGCGCGCAGAGAATAAACCTCGCGCGCCTCGACGGCATGGTGGCCTTGACACAGAGCACGAGCCCGCAGGTGCTCATGTACGCGAGCATCGACGCCGCGCGCCAGCAGATGGCCACCCGCGGCGCGGAGCTCTGGCGCAGCGCCATCGCGCACGCCTGCTGGGCGCGCGAGGAGCTCAACAAGCTTCCCGGCGTGCGCTGCCTGGGCGAAGAGACCTTGGCACGCCACGGCGTGGCCTCGTTCGACCCCACGCGGCTCACGATCTCGAGCTGCGACCTCGGGCACAGCGGCTACGAGCTCGAGACGGTGCTGCGCGACGACTACCACATCGCCGTCGAGGCGGCCGATCCGCTCAACGTCGTGCTCAACGTGACCTACGGCGACTCACGCGCCGACCTCGAGAAGCTTGTCGCCGCGTTCCGGGACGTCGCAGTCCGGCGCGCCGGGCGGGCCGGCGGCTTCTCCGCCGGTACCGGCCTGCTCGCCCACGCCCCGGCCTTCACGCGCCAGGTGCTCTCGCCGCGCGAGGCGTTCTTCGCGCCCTCCGTGGCGCTGCCGCTGACGGAGTGCGACGGGCGCGTGAGCGCCGAGATGGTGACGCCGTACCCGCCCGGCATCCCCGTCCTCGGCCCCGGCGAGGCGATCTCCGCCGAGATCATCGCGTATCTGCAGGAGGGTGCGAGAGCCGGCCTCAAAGTGCACGGCCCCGAAGACCGCACTCTCGGTTCGCTGCGCGTCGTCGTCTGAGCCGGCGCACGGGCGGCGGCGCGTCAGGCCTTCTTGATCCCCAGCGACGTGGCCGTGAACAGTGGGTCGAGCGTGAGGCCCTGGGCCTCGATGGCCGCGCGGCCACCCTCCTCGCGGTCGACCACGCAGAGGAGCACCGGCACCTCGAGCCCGGCCTCGCGCAGCTTGTCGACGGCCATGAGGGCGGCGCCCCCCGAGGTCACGATGTCCTCGACCATCACCACCCGCTGCCCGGCCGCGGCGCGACCCTCCATCGCCTTGTTGGTGCCGTAGCCCTTCTCACCCTTGCGCACGATCACGAACGGCTTGCCGCAGGCCAGCGAGACGGCCGTCACGA
>Ga0209254_10004398_pt1 | contig 12905 bp, 12 predicted proteins | sample FrelakmetDIP11DI_FD_187148 | JGI IMG/M metagenome (GOLD analysis project Ga0209254, IMG submission 187148) | Freshwater lake sediment microbial communities from the University of Notre Dame, USA, for methane emissions studies - DIP11 DI (SPAdes)... | ecosystem: Environmental > Aquatic >...
ATCGGGAGCCATTTCATCCAGCCGGTCGATAAAAGACCGGGCCCCCCGGTGAAACCCGAGGAGCACCACGGGATAATGGTTCTTCAGTTCATCCGCCGCCCCTTTGGTTTGTGACGTAAAGCCGATCATTGCGAGAAGGCGCTCGAAAACCAGATAGGCTGCGTGATTACCCTTGATGAAATAGGACGACAGCACTGAGGTGATGGCCATGGCGTAAATGATCAGAGACAGCATGCGCTGCTCAATATGGCCGAAACCCACCCCGAGGGCCGCCACCACGAGCGAGAATTCGCTGATCTGCGACAGATTGAGACTCGCGATGAAGCTCGTGCGTCGTCCGCTTCCGGCAAGGGAGAGGAGCGGATAAATCGTCAGGAAACGGGAGACAATCACGAATAATACGATGACTGCCGCCATGATCAGCAGCATGGGGTCCGGAACAGGAATCTTCATGCCGATGGACAGAAAAAAGAGAGTCAGAAAGAAATCGCGCAGGGGCAACACTTTAGCCGTTACATGGACGCTGTAGGGAAACGTTGAGATGGCCACCCCGGCGATCAACGCCCCCATTTCCATGGAAAGACCGATCCAGGCCCCCGTTCCCGCCATGAAAGCGCACCAGGCAATGGACATGGCCACCACCATTTCCGGCGTTTTCGAGATATTCTCGAAAATCCAGCGGAGCAGATATTTACTGAGCACAAAACCGATGGCCAAAAGCGCCACGCTCTTGCCCAAGGCCATGACGACGAGAAAGATCTGAGGATTCGTAAAATGGGGTTGCAGGGCCAGGATTAGAATCGCCCAGAGATCCTGAAAGATGAGGATCCCGAGCGTCATGCGGCCCGGAAGGGTGTCGAGCTCAAACTTGTCGTAAAGGAGCTTGACCACAATAGCCGTACTGCTCAAAGCGCAGAACAGCGCCAGATACAGGGCGTCGATCCGGCCCTTGCTGAGATCGTAGCCCAATAACAGGAAGAACCCCAGCCCCATGAGAACGCACAGGATAAACTGACCCACCCCGGCGTAGAACAACTGCCGCCCCGAAGAGAGAAGTTTTTGGGGATTGAGTTCCAGGCCGATAATGAAGAGCAGCAGGATCAATCCGATTTCCGAAATGACGGCGATGTTTGCGGGCGCGGAGACCAGCTTGAAGCCGATCCCGGGACCGATCAGGGCGCCTGCGACGAGATAACCCAGGATGACGGGCTGACGGAAAAGCTGGAAGACAAACCCAAGCGCCGTGGCCGCCAGAATCGAAATGCCGATTTCGCCGAGAATGCCATGCATGGCCGTAATCGTTTTCTAACCCGGCACGCGTTTCACGGCGCCGCTGGTTAGAAGCTCCTGCAGCTGGGCCAGAAGCTGTCGCTCCTGGGGGTCGATTTTCATATCCGCATTGGCGAGCATAAGAATCTTTTCGTATTCCGTGGTTGTCAGTTCATGGTCCTCGATGGCTTTGTCGATCATTTCTTTCAATTTGGCGGCTTCTTTGCTTAACATGAATAACACCTCTCGTTGGATTCTGCTTCTTTGGACCGGATCGCCCTTTCGGGCACGCGGTATATAGAAAAGTCAACGGGGAATGTCAATACCATTTCTGGAAGCGAGAAAAATCATTGACATTTGCTTTTGAAAAGACCTATTATGCGTGCCGGTCCGGATCGTTGCGGCAGGCCTTGCGTAAAGCGGGCCGGCGGGGCAATCGGTTTATAAGGAAAAGCCCTTTAAAGGTCTTCATCGGGAGTTCGGCATGATCAAAGATCTTGTCGTCAAAAACAGAACTTACCGTCGGTTTGATCAGGGCTTCGCCGTCGGCATGGACACCCTGCGGGAGCTGGTTGAACTGGCCAGGCTCAGTGGCTCAGCCGGCAACAAACAGCCCCTCAAGTACATCCTTTCCTGTGATCCCCTTAAAAACGCACTTATCTTCGAACACCTGGCCTGGGCAGGCTATTTGAAAGACTGGCCCGGTCCCGCCGAGGGTGAAAGACCCTCCGCCTATATCCTCATGCTGGGCGACAAAGAGATCAGCCCGTCCTTCGATTTCGACAACGGCATCGCCGCGCAGGGCATTCTGCTGGGCGCTGTGGAAAAAGGGCTCGGTGGCTGCATGATCGCCTCCATCCAGCGGCCCAAACTTCGTGAAAAGCTTAATATTCCAGATAGATACGAAATACTCCTGGTGATCGCACTGGGGAAGCCTGTTGAAACCGTCGTCCTCGAAACGGTGAAGGCCGACGGAGACATCAAATACTGGCGGGACGGCGAAGGCAGGCATTATGTTCCCAAGCGCTCTCTGGACGATATCGTTCTGGCCTGATCAGAAATAAGAATTTCCGGGGTTTTTTAGCAACAGGAATTCATTGTTCATTTAATCAATCTTTTTTGAAAGGAGGCAGTTCATGACCACAACCATCATCTGTATCATCGGCTTCATCCTTTACATGGGCCTGTACTTTACGTACGGGAAAAAGATCGAACGGGACGTCGTCCGGGCCTCGGATGATATCGAGGCGCCGTCGAAACGTCTGTATGACGGCATCGATTACGTGCCCGCCCACCGGATGGTCCTCTTCGGCCATCATTTTGCCTCCATCGCCGGGGCCGGCCCCATTATCGGCCCCGCCCTGGCCATGTGCTGGGGATGGCTTCCCGCCCTCCTCTGGGTCTGGCTGGGAAACATCTTCATCGGCGCCATCCACGACTACATCGCCCTGATGGCCTCGATGCGCTATGACGGCAAGTCCATCCAGTTCGTCGCCTCCGACCTGATTTCCAAGCGGACGGGAACGGCCTTCTACTGGATCGTCTTCTTCCTCCTCGTTTTGGTCGTCGCGGCCTTCGGCACAGTTATCTCCGGGATGTTCGCCAGGACGCCGGAAATCGCCGCGGCCTCCATCTACGTGACCTTCGTGGCCATGATCCTCGGGTATCTTATCTACGTAGTCAAGATGAACCTCCCGATCGCTACGATCATCGGGGTCGCCATGATGGCCGCCGCCATCTGGGCGGGCACGATATTTCCCGTGGCGGCGAGCTTTGAGGTCTGGCTGGTCGTCCTGTTCTTCTACATCATCATCGCCGCCGCCATCCCCGTCAATATCCTGCTGCAGCCACGGGATTATCTCAATTCCTGGCTTCTCTACTTCGGGATATTCGTGGGATTCGCCGCCGCCTTCTTCACCTTCAGGGGTGTGGAGATCCCCATGATGTCCGATTTCGCACCGGTACTGATCGGCGGGAAACCGACGCCCTTCTGGCCCGCCATTCCCCTGATCGTCGCCTGCGGGTCCCTCTCGGGTTTCCATTCACTGGTCGCCTCCGGGACGTCCTCCAAGCAGATATCCAAGGAGTCGGACGGCCTCTTCATCGGCTACGGCGCCATGTTCACTGAAGGGTTCCTCTCCACGATCGTCATCTGCGCCATCGCCGGTTTCGGCTTCACGGCCCTGAAGAACGCCCATGCGGCCGCCGTTTCCGCCCAGGCCGCTGCCGCCGCCAAAGCCGCTGCTGCAGCCGTGACCGGAGCGGGAAGCGTCGCCGCAGCAGCCACCGCGGCAGTCGCCCCCTTCGCCCTTACCCTCGACAACTGGGGGGCTCTGTTCACGAAAACCTCGGAGGCCCTGAGGCTCTCCCAGGCCAACCTGGTCATTCAGACCTACGCGGATATGGTCGCGGCAAGCTTCCTCTCCTTCATTCCCACGAAGATCGTCAAGGTCATCGCCGGACTGTGGATCTCCGCCTTCGCCCTGACGACACTCGACACGACCAACCGGATCGCCCGCTATTGCGTTGTGGAGATGCTGGCCCCGGTGAAGAACAAGGCTGGGGGCATCTACAACGTCCTGACGAACCGCTGGATCGCTTCGCTGATTCCGGCCCTCATCGGCACCTATCTGGCATGGAGCAAGCAGTTCACCATCGTCTGGCCGTCTTTCGGGGCCGCCAACCAGCTCATCGCCTCGATCGCCCTGATGACGGGGGCCGCCTATGTGGCCAAGAAGCTCAAGTCCAAGTTTGCCATCATGGCGGTCATTCCCGCCTGGTTCCTCTGGATCACGGTGACATCGGCCATCATCTGGTTCATGATCGTGGTCATGCCGGCCAACATCGCCAAGGCGCCCGGGCAGGGCTGGACGGTCCAGGTCATCATGGGGATCATGCTCATCATGAATGTCATCTTCATTGTCGATTTCGTGAAATCGCGTAAAAAAGAGTAAATTTGGAATAGCAATATAGGGGGACAGATTTCAAATCTGTCCCCCTATATCAGGATGGGGTTCAGGTGGAAATGGCCTCTTCGTTTCTCGGCTATTGCCGGCAAATGCTTACGGATATGGGCACGGCCCAGCGGGAGAGCCTCGTTTCCCTGACCTGCCTGGAGGTGCAGGAACTGGAAAACATCTTTGCCCTCCTGCTGATGGGCTCTTTTATCGGCCTGCCCGCCCCGCCGACCTTTCTGTCCGTCGAACTTCTGCCCTTCATGGAACGGGAAATGAGAATTCTGCACCAGCGGGCCGAAGACGCCCATGACATGCTTGCCGAGATCATGGGCACGCTCGGAATTGATTGATGCGGATCATTTTCTTCACCGGCAAGGGCGGGGTGGGAAAGTCCACCATCGCGGCGGCGGCGGCCTGGCAGCTTGCACAGCAGCGCCGGGTCCTGATCGTTTCCCTCGATCCGGCCCACAACCTGGGCGACATCTTCAACGTCACCCTGAAGAACAAGCGCAAGCGTTTCAGCGAGAATCTCTATCTCCAGGAGGTGGACCTCCGGCAGATGGCCCGGGCCTACCTTGAAAAGGAAACAAATGTTCTTTCAGATACCTATAGTTACCTGAAGGCCCTGAACCTCGATCACTATTTCTCCGTCCTCAAATACTCTCCGGGGATCGAGGAATACGCCCTCCTGACCAGCATTGAAAGGGCGATCCGGGAGGAGACGGATTTCGACTACCTCCTCTTCGATACGCCGCCGACGGGCCTGACACTGCGGTTTCTGGCCCTCCCCCAGGTGACGGTGACGTGGATCGAACGCCTCACCGCCATTCGCCGGCAGATTCTGGAGAAGCGCTACACGATCCAGAAGATCCGCCGCCCCCTGAAGACCGGGGAAGAAAAACGGGAGCTTCGCCTGAGCTACGACGAAAAGGACGACGATATTTTGAACCGTCTGCTGGTTCTTCAGGAAAACTACGGCAAGCTCACCGCCGTCCTGCAGGGAGCAACCTGCGGGATTGTTCTCGTCTTCAACCCGGACCTGCTGTCCCTGCGGGAGTCGGAACGCCTCATCGAGGGCCTTGGAGACCTGAAGCTCCCCCTGCGGCTCCTGGTCCAGAACAAGGTTACCGAGGAGAACCGCACCATCGCTGACCAGGTGGCCGGAGCCCTGCAGCAGGCGTCCGGACACAAAGGCCCGTCCCGGTATGTCGCCCTGAATCAGGACATCGCCCTTAAAGGGGCCAGTTTATACAATATTTCAGAAGACTTGAGGTCCGATCTTGAATTTTAATTTTTTCCCGAACGAGCACCTGGCGACCGAACCCCTGTTTTATCTCTTTGTCGCCTTCTCCGCTATACTTGGCTACGGTTATTTCTGGGGGAAAAAGGTCAATCACCGCCTGTTCAAATCCGCCTTTGAAGACCTGGTCAGCGTCGTCCGGCCTGTGGATCAGACCTTTACCAACATCGGCGGACTCATCGGCTATCACGCCACCCTCACCCCATCCAAGAAGGACCCCATCTCCCAGGTGGATGCCACCATTACTTTTCTACCCCGCCATTCCTGGTTGTGGATGCCCGTCTCCAGGCTGATCCGCAAATACGACCGCCTCTTCATCACCATCCATTTCCGCCGGGCGCCCATTGCCGAGGGGCATCTTATTGAAAAAGGTTACGCTGGCTTCCGGGGACCGAAAATCACCAACGCCGAGCGCCTGCAAAAGGAAGACGTCAAATGGGGGCCCTGTGACTTCATTTTGTATTTCGCAAATGAGACGATCCGGCAGAAGCTCCGGCAAATCGTCAACCGGCAGGCCGATCCCGGAACGGTCCGCCATATCGCCGTCGTTCCGGAGCAGCAGAAGAGCTTCATCTTTATGATTCCGAAAAAGGGGAATGTGGCAACATGCCTGTCCCCCATCTACCAGTGGCTGCCGTCGCTGTTGAAACAGGAAGAAAAGGGAAAATGAAAAAGTTTCGTAATTTAGTCTATTTATTGACACTATGTTTAACCATGACAACGCTCTGCGCCGGCTGCGGTGAATCGAGTAAACAACCGCCGCCGGGACCGGCCCCCAAACAGGAAGCCCCCGCGCCCCAGGCAACCGGACCGGCTGCGACGGCGCCCGGTGCCCCCGGTGCGGCGAAACAGCCGGACTGCTATGAGATCGGCTACAAGACGGGACGCTGCGTCGCCAAGAGCATGAGTAACCTGCCCTGCGACGCCGGTGACGAGATCCCCATGCCCCCCGAGTGCAAAGGGAAGCCGGAGACGGACAAAGGTCTCACCGAGGGTCGGAAGTCTGTTTATTAGGAGCATTCCGGGGACATGATTCAAGGCAGCTTTTGCGATCATGGCCCGGAACCGGCAGCGATAAGGAAGGTGGAATAGTCAACAATCAGAACTGAGGAGGAGGTCAGGCTATGGCTAAAAAACAGGATTTAGGCGTGTTTGATTTCGCCGTCAAGGCGGAAAAGGATGGCATGGACTTTTACATGAAGGCAGCCAAGAAATTCTCCGGTAACGGGGACCTCAAAAAACTGTTTTTCTCGCTGGCCAAAGAGGAAGCGATCCACATGCGGATCTTCATGGATTTCAAGATAAGGGCGGAAGGCAAGGGCGTAGATCAGTGCCTGAAAAGTCCGGAGATCGACGCCTATCTGGAAGCGATCGTTCAGGAAGGGCTGTTCCCCAGGGGTGAGACGATCGACAAGCGCCTGGAAAAAGTGGAAACAGTCGCCCAGGCGGCGGCCATTGCCATGGCGGCGGAAAAGAACGCCATCCTGCTCTACACGGAATTGGCCAAAATAGCCAAAGATAAGGAGCAGAAGAAGTTTTTCGAGAAGATCGTCAAGGAAGAAAAATCGCACCTCGTCATGGTCAGCGGTCTGCGGGCCGATAATGATCCCATGTACGCCGCCCTTAGATTTGGACGGTTCTTCTGAATCAGACAAACTCCACGGTCAGATCGGGGAATTCCTTATTAAACTCGGCCGTTACGTCCCGGATGATTGTGGCAATGATCGTCTTGGCGATGGCGGCACAGGTGACGCAGTGGGGAAGATGGCGGTAAGCATCGGTGAAGATGTAGAGCCGCCTGTCTTTCTCACTGTAGCGAACCCGCCGGATAAGGCCGAGTTGCGCGACGGGAAGGCCGCTTTCCGGGTCTTTGATTTTCTCCAAAACGGCATCAATTTTCCGGATCATTTCGGGTGACATGCCCACTTCTTCTTTTTCCACGGTTGACACTCCTTCCCTTAAAGATGGCGGCTTCGCAAATAGTCACGAAATTCCTCCTCCCCTTCATCCCCTCCCGCCAGGGGAGGGGAAAATGGACTTTTTGCGAGCTCTCACTCCGCCCTTTCATTTCCGCCAGAAGCCCGGCACCAGCAGGACGAGAAGGGTGTATATCTCCAGCCGTCCGAGCAGCATGCAGACGATCAACACCCATTTGCCGACCAACGGCACACCGGAAAAATTATCCATGGGTCCCACGGTTCCCAGACCGGGGCCGACGTTCCCGAGGCAGGTGGCCACGGACGAAATAGCGGAAATGACATCCAGGCCGAGGTAGGACATCAGCAGCGTGGCCGCCACATAGATCCCCACATAGAGGAAAAAAAACCCCCAGATACTGCGCATGATCGTCTGCGGCACGGGGATGTCACCCGCCTTCACCACCGTCACGACATGGGGGTGAATAATCCGGAACAGCTCCAGGTAGCTGTGCCGGACCATCAGGACGAGACGCACGATCTTGATGCCGCCGCCGGTGGATCCGGCCATGCTGCCGACAAACATGCACAGCAGCAGGATCAACTGGGAAAAGGCGGGCCATTTCTCGTAATCGGCCGTCACAAAGCCCGTGGTGGTGATAAGCGAAACGACCTGGAAAGAGGCATAGCGGAAGGCATCGACAAAGCTGCTGTAAAGCGATCCGTAGATGTCCCAGGCCACCATCAGGGTAAAGGCGCCGGCGATCAACAGGTAGGCGCGCAGTTCCGGATCTGAAAAAAATGTCCCGACCCGGCCTTTCATGAGCTTGTAATGAAGGGCGAAATTCATGCCGGCGATCAGCATGAAGAGGATGACGACATAATCGATGTAAGCGCTCTGATAATGGGCGATGCTGGCGTTTTTTGTTGAAAAACCGCCCGTCGGCATGGTGGCGAAGGTATGATTGACGGCGTCGAAGAGGGACATGCCGCCCAAAAGCAGCAGGATGATCTGCAGCAGGGTCAGGAAAATGTAAATCTTCCAGAGCGCCTTCGCGGTGTCGGAAATCCGGGGGGTCAGCTTGTCCACCACGGGGCTGGGTGTTTCCGCCTTGTAGAGCTGCATGCCTCCCACGCCCAGAAAGGGAAGCACGGCGATGGACAGGACGATAATCCCCATGCCGCCCAACCATTGGGTCTGGCTCCGCCAGAGCAGGATGCTCCGGGAAAGGCGTTCGACGTCCGTCAGGATGCTGGATCCTGTAGTCGTGAAGCCGGAAATGGATTCAAAGTAGGCGTCGGAAAAATCCGGAATGGCTCCGGACAGCAGATAAGGGAGTGTCGCCACCAGACCTGCCACGATCCAGCCGAAGGTGACGATCATGACCCCGTCCCGGTGGCTCAGGTGGTGGTCCTGCTGTCCTCTGGTCCAGAAATATCCCGCACTGCCCAAGGCGCAGGTGATCAGCATAGCAGAGAGAATGGGATAAACGCTGCCGTCGCCGTCATAGATTGAAATGCCGAGGGGAGCCAGCATGGAAAGGCCGAGGAAGAAAACCAGAATCGCCACCAGGTGGACGATGAGACGGACATTCATGCAAAGTACTCCAGTTTCACCGTCAGCAGTTTTTCGAGATCGGGGATCACCTGCTGGAGTGCGATAATAATCAGCCGGTCATGGGGAAGGATTACCGTATCTCCCCTGGGGATGATGATGTCTTCCCCCCGGACAATCGCCGCCAGAATGGCCCCCTCGGGGAATTTCACGTCTTTCAGGGGTGAATTGACGATATCCGACGTCTCCAGGGCTTCGGCTTCGAGGGCTTCCGCATGTTCATCCCGAAGGGGCGCCACGGAGATGATCTTGCCCTGGCGGATGTACTGAAGAATGGCCCGCACGGCGGCCATCCTGGGATTGATCACGGTATCCAGACCGATATCGGACACGACGGGGATATAGCTGAGTTTACTGACCCGGGTAATGGTCTTTTTGGTCCCCATACCCTTTGCCAGCAGGGAAATCAGAATATTGCTTTCTTCATCCCCCGTCAAGGCGATCAGCAGATCCGCATCCCCGACGTTCTCTTCCCGCAGGAGGTCCCGGTCCGTACCGTCCCCCTTGATGGCAATGACGCGCTTGAGCGTCGTCGCCAGTTGCTTGCATCGCTGCGAGTCCTCATCGATCACCTTCACATGCAGGCGCTTCTCATCCAGTGCGGCAGCCAGCGCCGTGCCGGTTTCACCGGCGCCGATGATGATGACGTTTTTTATGGGTTTTACCCTGACCTTCAGGTGTTCGAGCGTTACGTTCACATCGGAATCCCGGACAATGAAATAAACGAGATCGTGGGGCTGGATGGTATCGCGGCCGCTCGGAATCAGGATTTTTTGTCCCCGGACAATGGCCCCCACGAGTATGCTGCCCTCCTGTCCCTTGAGAGAACTCAACTGTCGGCCCGCAAAAGGAGATTCACCGGTGATCAGGAAGCTGATCAGCTTGACCTTCCCCCCCACGAAATCGATGACCTCGGAGGCGCCCGGAACCGCCATGAGCCCCAGGATCGTATCGACCATCATCGCGCGGGTGTTGATGATCAGATCTATCCCCAGGAGTTCCTTGCGGAACAGGTCTTTTTCAGCCAGATATTCCCGGTTCTTGACCCTTGCAATCTTGATCATGTGACGGTTGAGATGTCTCGCCAGCAGGCAGGCAATCAGGTTCGCCTCATCGCTGTCCGTGGCCGCCACGAGCATCTCGGCCTCCTCGACGCCCGCGTCCCGAAGCATCCGCGGGCTGGTTCCGGAACCCCAGATGGTCTGAACGTCGATATTTTCGCCGATCCGCTTGATTTTCTTCGGATCCTTATCAATCAACACCACATCCTGATTTTCTTCAGAGAGCTGTTTGGCGATAGAATAACCGACTTCCCCGGCGCCTATGATGATGATCCGCATTCACTGCCTCCCGAATTCATGACCACTGCATAAAAAGTCCGGATGCTTCGTTGCGCCGCATCATTCGTCATTGCGGCGTATGTCCATATACGCCTCATTCCTCATGATTTGCGCACCTCGCCTGCGGAGCTTTTTACGCAGCCGTCGAGTTTGGCTCATTTTCGACTTTTTGCAAACTCATCAATTCATTTTATTTCGGCTTTCCCGCATCCCTTGTCTCGCCCAGGGCGGCTTATATCTCGCATCCTGTATTTCGTCAAGCGTGACGGCTCGCTTATTCTTGACATACAGACGCCTTCCCCTTATATATCAGCCGCATAAAAAAGCAAGTTCATGAAAGGTTTTGAAAAAATGACCCGGAAAATTCTTGTAACAGGGCGGCTGCCCGATGTGGTCCTGTCCATCCTTGCCGAGCGGTTCAAGGTGGAATCCCAGAAGGAAGACCGTCCCATGGAACGGCGGCGCCTGCTCGACGCCGTCGGCGATAAGGAAGGGCTGTTGTGCATGATCACGGACAGCATCGATGAAGAACTCCTGAGTCACGCCCCCCGCCTGAAGATGATCGCGAACATGGGCGTTGGATACAATAATATCGACATCCGGGCGGCGACCACTCGCGGAATCCCCGTCTCCAATACGCCGGGCGTGTTGACGGAAGCCACCGCCGATCTGGCCTTCACGCTGCTGCTGGCCGTCGCCCGGCGGGTTGTGGAAGGCGACAGGCGCGTGCGGGCCGGCGAATTCCGGTTCTGGGCGCCTTTTCTTTTTTTGGGCCGGGAGGTGTCCGGCAAGACGCTCGGCATCATCGGCATGGGACGAATCGGAAAAGCCGTCGCGCAGCGCGCCCGGGGCTTTGACATGCCGGTGATGTACCACAACCGCTCCCGCATCGAATCCGCCGAGGAAGACAGGCTGGGGGCCGGATACGAATCGATGGAAGCGCTCTTGCGGAAATCCGACTTTGTCTCGCTGCATGTTCCGCTTATGGCAGAAACCAGACACCTGATCGGCAGCAGGGAGATCGGCCTCATGAAACCCTCGGCCTATCTGATCAACACTGCCCGGGGACCAGTGGTGGATGAACAGGCCCTGCTGACGGCCCTGCAGGCGGGTCAAATCGCCGGCGCGGCGCTGGACGTGTACGAGCACGAACCCGCCCTCACAAAGGGACTGACCCTGCTCGATAATGTGGTCCTGCTGCCCCACGTGGGCAGTGCAACGCTGGAAACACGCACGCGCATGGCAGCCATGGCGGCGCAGAATCTGATCGCCGGACTGAGCGGGCAGAAGCCGTCGAATGTGGTCAACCCCGATGTTTTTGCTACATAGACAATGATTACCAAGCATTGTTGCATGACCCATGAAAAATGGTTCGCAAGCGGCGAATGAAAGATTTTTCGTTTGGGGACAGATTTGAAATCTGTCCCCAACGGCAAAAAGATTTTGAGCTGCGGCGACGCCATTTTTCATGGGCCTCTACAACGTGATGCGCTGGAGGACAGCTCCAAAAAATCCGTCTGTGCCGTGGCGGTCGGGGCGCGTCCTGAAAAAACCTTGATCTGTGACCATTGACGGGGGGATCAGGGCGGGCGGGGGGATACAGCGGAAATCTCTGTTGCGGGAAAGAAAATCTGAAATCACGTTTTCATTCTCTTCGGGCATCACGGAGCAGGTGCAGTAAACGAGACGCCCACCCTGCCGCAGGCATCCGGCGGCAACGCCAAGCAGCCTTTTCTGCAAATCTGCATGACGCCGGAGATCCTGCGCAGTGATGCGCCACTTGATCTCCGGGTTCCGCCGAAGCGTCCCCAGGCCCGAGCAGGGCACATCCAGCAGAATCCCGTCAAAGTCGCCCCGGAAGGCCTCGCCGGGATCTTCTCGGAGATCCCTCACGAGCGGCTCCACAATGACGATCCCCAGCCTGTCGGTGTTTTCCCGCAGCGCCTTTATTTTCTGCCTGCTGATGTCGACGGCCGTGACGGTACCCTGATTTTTCATGATTTCAGCAAGGTGCGAGGCCTTTACCCCTGCGCCGGCGCAGGCATCGAAGATTTTTTCCCCCGGCCTGGGATCCAGCAGGCGTGCCGCCAACTGGGAGGCCTCGTCCTGAACCTGTATCTGTCCCTCTTTATAGCTGAAAGTATCCCGGACGGAGGTTGCCGGATAAGTCAACACGAGCCCGTCGGGGGAAAATTGCGTTTCCGTGACGTTAAAACCGCTTTCCTGAAGACGCAACATCACTTCCTCGCGGGTTCCCCTGAGACGATTCACACGGACGCTCAGCGGCGGGATTTCGTTATTGGCGCTGCAGATATCCAGCGTTTCCTGGAGGCCGAACAACACAATCCACTGTTTGACAAGCCAGAGCGGATGGGAATGGCAGACCGAGATGTGGACGGCAGGGTCTTGTTCGATCTGCGGCCAGAAAATTTCTTTTTCTCTCCGGATGACATTTCTCAGAATGGCGTTGACCAGACCGGATGCCGTGGGGTGCGTCGCTTTGACGAG
>Ga0209254_10004399_pt1 | contig 12903 bp, 11 predicted proteins | sample FrelakmetDIP11DI_FD_187148 | JGI IMG/M metagenome (GOLD analysis project Ga0209254, IMG submission 187148) | Freshwater lake sediment microbial communities from the University of Notre Dame, USA, for methane emissions studies - DIP11 DI (SPAdes)... | ecosystem: Environmental > Aquatic >...
CGCGAAGCTGGCGAATTCCAAATTCGCAATCCTTACTTCCTCTAGTGCACATTGCGAGGGATTGACCAACACCCCCTCGACCGTGACGCACACGAAATTAGAGAAGGTATTACTGGGATTGCGGATGCCGTTTTCATCCGGAGGATTGGGGACTATTGAGGGGTTTGATGTCGCGTTAGTTTGCCTGTCGAAGACAGTAAGCGTACTCCCGCGCGCCCTCGTGATGGTCTCGCTGCGGCTATAGGTATCGGAGCGGGTGTAGGAGCCGGATAGGTTCAACAGCGGGTTGAAGACAGCCTTGCTCTCCCGAAGGGCCTCGCGGGCAATCTCTTTGTCTTGCTGGCTGGCCTGAATCGCCAGGTTCATTTGCTGGGCTGCATGTAAGGCGTCAGCATTGGTGAGCTCGAGAACCTGCCGATTCTGCAGATAGCTCAAGGCGCCGGCGCCGCCATGCCTGCCGGCATCCAGCACGAGGCGCTTGATCTCCGCCTCGCTCGCAGGGGACAGGAAGGTATCGGCCGCCGGTATCTCCATTTCCCCTTGGGGGAGCTGTGCGTAACAATGAGCCACCCAGAGCAGGGTAACAAGAGAAAAGCCGCTTGAGACGGCAAATACTACCCTCGCGGTTTTTGTACTCATTTTTCTCCCTCGCCCAAGTAGCCCTGGTTTAACAATCCACCAAATATCGTTCTTACTATGCTAGGCGGCATGGAATATTTTGGGTGGCAACCCATCCGCCTCATCCCAGATGATGTCACCTCGCCAACCCGTAACTTCTCAAATACCCCTAGTAAAGAGCCACCTATTTGTTTTTAGGAGCTTACGGCATGATATAGCCAGAATGAAGCCATTTCAGCTACTAGGAAGGCGCTGTTTTATTAAATTCTGGTTAATACCGGCAACGGAGGAGCTGAGTGATGAGTAGCGACCCCACTAGAGCAGTGCAGATCAAACCCTTGCTGACCACGCCCACGCGCCACCCGATCAAGGCGGCCGGGCTATTGTACACGCCTCCTTCCTATGTCTTGCGGGGTCCCATTTACGTGGTGCTCCTCATCCTGCTCGTCGGGCTATTTTATTCATTCTGGGCCAAACAGGACGTACTCGTGATGGCGCCCCTCGTCCTCAAGAAGGATTCCTTTACCATGCCGGCGACAGGGCAAGGCGTGGTCTTGGAGATCGATGCCAGGGAGAACAACCTCATCCGCTTCGGCGACCAACTGGCCGTCATTCAGGAGCATATCGACCCATTCAATCAGGGCCAACGGGACGCCTTTGCCAAGGAAATTAAAACCTTAATGGATGAAAAGGAAAACGTACAAAAGGATTATGACCATCAGATCGATCAACTTGAAAGCCAAGTCAAAGATATGACCAGCAACAAGGATGTGAAGGTCAAGGAACTCGACGCCAGGATTGATATATTGAAAAAACAAATGGCGACGGCCCAAAGTTCGATCGGCGTCGCAAGCAGCACCGCGGCCACAGCCCGGGCTCAATTTGCGAGGATCAGCCAATTGTTTAATAGCCACGATGTGCCCATCACCCAATTTGAAGCCGCGCGCGAGGCGGTTAACCGGGCCGAAAAGGCGGTGTTTGATGCCCAACAGAGCAAATCGGAGATCGAGATCCAGCTTAGGACCGCCAGCGTGGAACGAGGCAGTTTTGGGAGCCTGGAACAGATCAGGCGTCTGGAAATGGAACGAGACAAACGCAAGACCGATCTCGCCCGTGCATTGGAGAAACTGGACGCCAAGATCAAATCCATCGACGAACGCCTGAAAAAGGCCATGACCGCCCAGGAAGGCGCCACTGGCGCCACCTATCAGGAGGACAAGATCATCTATAGCAGCCTCTTCGATGGGCTGATCACCAAGGTGCATGCCCAGGCCGGCCAGATCATCACCCCCGGGGCCCCGCTCGTCACCATGATCCGGGAGAGTGCAGCCCTTGAGGGCCATGCCTTTGTGGATAATAAGGATATTGGCCATCTCAGGCTCGGCCAGGTGGTAAAAATAAAATACTTTGCCTACCCCTACCAGGAATACGGGATCAAGGAGGGTCAAATCTCAGATATCGCCACCACGCCGAGCGGACTACCTGGCAAGGAATCAAAATACCTCGTCAAGATTGCTTTGCTGGACGAGACCATCCGCAAAATGGGTGGCAGGTCCAAACTGCTCGAGATGGGGTTGGAGGGTACCGCCGAGATCAAGACCGGCGAGAGACGCTTTATCGAAATCGTCTTCTCCCCTATCTCCAAGTTCTTCAGTGCGAAAGAAGAGGCAGGCTAATGGATCCGAAACAAGAGGTAGTCCGCCACCTATTACAAAGCCACATCCTGTTTAGCCTGCTGCCAGAACAGGAAAAACACGCCCTGGAGCCGCTCTTCGAGATGCGCGATTACCAGGTTGATCAGGTCATCGTGGATCAGAACACCCCCATGGATGGCCTGTACATCGTGTGCACGGGCAGCGTCCGCATGAAACAAACGCTGGACGGTAAACGCGTGAGCTTGGGCGAACTCGGCCGGGATGCGAGTTTTGGCGAACGCTGCCTGGTCGAAAGCGCCCAATGGCCTTATCAAGCCATTGCCAGCGAACGGGTCACCAGCATCAGGCTGCCGGGCGACAAGGTACGAGCCCTGCTAGCGAGAAATCCCCAAGCGTTGGAGCTCTTTAAGAAGCACATCGGTTTGGTTGAGCTCTCGCACCGTCTTAGGGGCATCCTCGGCACGGCGCAATACTCACCCGAGCAATTTTCGGAGATCCTGAACAACATCGGCGTCAAAAATATTCCCAAAGACCAGCCGGTGTTTCTCCAGGGAGCTCAAGACCAGAGGCTTTACTGCGTGGAACGGGGCGCAATCGATCTTGTCCGCCAACCCTTGAGCGGCGATCCGGTCTACCTCGACCGCCTGTATCGTGGGGATCTCTTTGGGGAAGGAGGAGCCTTGCCAGGCGCGGCTCAGAATGGCGCTCAGCCTCACTCGGCTTATGCGGTCACCGATGCCACGGTGCTGGTCATCCGGCAAGCAGCCGTTACACAGATCCTGGAGATCAATCCCGCACTCCACGACCAGTTGCGCAAGCGGATCCAGCAACTCAAGCTAAACGAAGAGGAGGAAGTTGCGGTTCGGGAACGCGCCGAGGGCGTCGACCAGCGTATCCGGTTGGCCGATGCGGTCACCGAAGAGGAATTCCTGGCGCTTGAGAAAAAAAAGGAGATCGCCAAGTTTCCCCTCATCCGGCAAAACATGGAGGCAGATTGCGGGGCGGCCTGTCTGACCATGATCGCCAACCATTACGGCAAAGCTTTCACCCTGGGACAGATCCGTGAGCTAACCAATCTCTCCAGTGCCGAGGTCACTCCCAATCTGATCATCACCGGCGCCGAAAGCCTCGGAGTTTCGTCCCGTGCCTACGCCCTGCGCTACGAGGATCTGAAGCAGGTGCGATTACCCGGAATCGTCGGTTGGGAGGCCTACCACTATGTGGTGCTCTACCGGATCACCGACAAGGAGGTGCAGATCGCTGATCCCGCCCAGGGCATCAAGCGGCTCAGCAAGGAGGAATTCTTAACCGGCTGGACCGATGCCCGGGTCGCGGGAGTAGTCACCGAAGCGGGCCGGGGGGTATTCATTGCGCTCGATCCCACCATCAAGTTCGAGCAACGAGAGCCTCCCCCTAATCCCCTACGTCATTTTGTCAACTACATCCTGCCCTATAAGAAATTCTTCGCCGAAGCGATGGTGGCCGCGCTCAGCATCAATCTATTAGGTCTGGCGAGTCCCTTGTTCGTCCAGACCATCGTAGACAATGTGGTCGTCCACCATGACGTGACCCTGCTGAATATGATGCTGGTCGGAATGGTCCTCGTGTCGGTGTTCTCCACCCTGAGCTCCATCGCCCAGAGCCTGCTGCTCTCCCACACCACCAACCGCATCGATATGCGCATCATGTCGGAGTTCTATCGGCATGTGCTCGGTCTGCCGATGAGTTTCTTCTTAACCCGCAACAAGGGCGAAATCATGGCCCGCTTTGGCGAGAATGCCAAGATCCGCCAGATCATCTCAGGCTCCACCATCACGGTGATCCTCAATACCTTGATGATCATCCTCTACTTTCTCATGATGTTCGGCTACAGCGTTTCGCTGACACTGGTCTTCATGATCTTCATCCCTATGTATCTCGCCATCATCTGGTACTTCACCCCCCGCATCAAGGCGATCTCGCAGGAGATCTTTCAAACCAACGCCAACTCCCAGTCACGCCTGATCGAAGCCTTGAATGGAATCGAGACCTTGAAGGCAACCGCCAACGAATACATGGCCCGGGCCAACTGGGAAAATGCCTTTGTGGAAAACGTCAACAAGGGTTATCAATCCGCCAAGCTTGGTCTGCTGTCCAACAGCTTGAACAAGCTGGTGAGCCTGGCCTCCAGCGTGGTGATTCTATGGCTCGGCGCCCATCAGGTCATGGAAGGGAAGATGACCATCGGTGAACTCATGGGATTCAATATGCTGAGCGGCATGGTGATCGGGCCCGTACTCTCCATGGTGGGCCTGTGGAACAGCCTGCTCGAGGTCCGTATCTCGGTGGACCGGGTGGGCGAGATCCTCAATATCAAGCCTGAGCAAGAGCCCATCAGCCCAGAGCAGATGCCGGCGACGCTCCCCCATTGCCAAGGCCGTATCGAGTTCTCCAAGGTCAATTTCAGCTATGTGGCGAATGAAAAGGAGAACTTCGTCATGCGGGATTTCGATCTCCTCATCGAGCCCGGGCAGCGCGTGGCTTTCGTGGGGCCATCGGGCTGCGGCAAGAGCACCATTGCCAAGATGATTCTGGGCTTCAACATGCCGAATTCCGGGGAGTGCAAGATCGACGGCAAGGAGATCCGCAGCCTGGACCTCTCCTCCCTGCGTCGCAATATCGGCGTGGTACTGCAAGACAGCTTCATCATTTCCGGTACCGTGGCCGATAACATCGCCCTGGGTGATCCGGAACCGGATCTCCAGGCAGTCACCGAGGCCGCGCGGCTCGCCGGAGCGCATGAGTTCGTCATCAATTACCCCCTGGGCTATCAAACCGCGATCGGTGAGAAGGGGATAGGGATCTCTGGAGGGCAGCGGCAACGCATCTGCATCGCCCGCGCCCTTTACCGAAAACCGAAGATACTCATCTTCGATGAAGCCACGAGCGCCCTCGATAATGAATCGGAGAAACGCATCCAGGAAAACATGCAGGCGATCCTCCGGGGCCGGACTTCCATCACTATCGCCCATCGGCTTTCCACCATCGTGGATTCAGACCTGATCTGCTATATCCTCGAGGGTAAGGTGGCAGAAAGCGGCACCCACGAGGAGCTCATCAATCCCGTTTACCTCAAGGAGCATGGGTTTACCGGCATGTATTACCACTTGGCCCAAAGCCAGTTTAATCTGCCGCCGCTCGACCTCATTTAAACCCTGGCTCTTGCGAGATTCCCGCTGGTACCAGAACCAGAAGCCCTAGCACCGATGAGCGATACACCGGATATCGATTATCTGCCGAACTACGGTACTGATACCCCCACACTGCTCAACGAGAATATCGCGCGCATCGAGTTGCTCAAGATGAAGATCCTGGAATGGCCGGGATTGAGCGAGTTGGAGACGGACAACCTGCTGCGGGAGCTTGATATTCTGCGTGGTGCCTTCATCCAGGCCATCAACGCCACACCTCAGAGCTATGGGGTACCCGAACAGGCGCAGGTTTCCGCGATGCTACCGGGCAGCGAACCCGGCGACCTCAAGATCGAAGGGATCATCGGCCAGAACAAGCAGATCGCCAATGTGCTCAAGATCATCTCCAAGGTAGCGGCGACGGATCTGACCATTCTGCTCGAAGGCGAGACCGGCTCCGGCAAGGAGCTATTCGCCCGAATCATTCACTTAAACAGCAATCGCAAGAAGTTTGTCGCCGTCAATTGTGGCGCCTTCCCCGCCGACATCATCGAATCCGAGCTCTTTGGCCATATGAAGGGTGCCTTCACGGGAGCAACGGCCGACCGCAAGGGCAAGTTCGAGGAGGCCGATGGGGGCACGATCTTCCTCGACGAAATCGGAGATCTCGAGCTCCAGGCTCAGGTCAAGCTCTTACGGGTGCTGGAGCTTGGGGAGCTGCAGCGGGTGGGATCCGATAGTACCTACAGGGTAGATGTGAAGGTGATCGCCGCCAGCAACAAAAATCTCGAGGAGATGGTAAGAACGGGGGCATTCAGAGAAGACCTCTACTACCGGATCAACATGTGCCCACTGTGGATCCCGCCGCTGCGGGAGCGACGCGATGAGATCGAAATCCTATTTGAATTTTTCCTGCAGCAGGCCTGCACCACCGTCAACAAAAGACCGGTTATCCTCGCCAGCGAGCTCAGGGAGTTCATCTATCAGCGCTATGACTTCCCGGGCAATATCCGCGAACTCAAGAACATGGCGAAATATATCGCCTATATCGCCACCGATGCCTCGGTGACACTCGATGATCTACCGCTACGCTATCGGCGCTTCGAGTCGAACCGGATCAAGGTGGACATCGACGCCACCCCAGATCATGTCAAACAGCTCGATTACGTGAAGGATGGCGCCGAACGGGAATACCTCATCAGCATCATGAAGAAACACCATGGGAACATCCGGAAAATTTGTCAGGAGATGCAACTCTCCCGCTCCAGGGTGTATCAGATCTTGAACAAATTAAAACTGCAGGCTTCTGAATACCGGTAACGCCCGCTTTGTTGATAGGATTGGACTTTCAGGAGGTCTGCTGAACGCGGGGTTAAGCTCGCGCATTTGATACTTCCCTTTGTAACCATTGGGTAAAAATGCTATCAGCAATCTTTTTTTTCAGATTATCATCCAGAACAGGTAGATTAATCTCTTCAATCTTGTAGAGGACCCAATAACTACTCTGTTCAAACGGTCCCAGCACATGGCCTGGTTGTCCTGAAAATACAGCCTGGTCAATCACCTTCGGCAAGGTGCCGCACTTGATGCATCCTAGATAACCACCCGCCATGCGCGTGTTTTTTTCGATCGAGACACGTCTTGCCACGATCGAAAAGTCCTCCCCTTGATTGACGATTTGTTCCTTTACCTGCTGTGCTACTGCACAATCGCCGCAGACTATGCGTAATAAATACGCGGTCTTGAACTCATTTTTATGTTCTTCGAAAAATGCTGTTATCTCTGCGTCTCCGACAATCATTTCCTTTAACTTTTTGCGCAAGATTTCCTGCTTTATGGTGTCATTCCATTGATCCATCACGATACCATGCCACTTGCAATACCGATTTATGTCTGTCGCATTGGATAAACCCAGTAAGCGGCGCTTAATTTCTGCATAGTCGTAAAATTCGCTATCAGTAATGCAGATATTGAATTCCCTGCACTTGAGAGCCACGACATGGGCCTCGATTAGCTGGTAGATGGCATTCCTGAAAGTACCGTTTACTTTGAGATGCAACGTGACATCCTGTACCGTGATCGGTTTACCGTTCACGGTTGTTATCACATCCAGCACTTCCATGGTCTTTTCACCGGTCGCCGACGCAATCCCCGATGACAACCCACCATGCTCAGGTGTTAAGCGCATCATAACTTCTCCTGCTGTTGACACAGGCACTCATCTAATTCCAATTTTGCAATCAGTCTGAGGCGCTTTGCAATACGTAAAAGTACGTATTTCAGGTACCGCCCGATGCGGCTTGGCAGCATTCAAAAACCCCTTGCCCAAAAGGCTAGGTCGCGCAGTGTCGCCTGAAAATAGATACAGCTTCGACTATCACAGGAAAATAAGTGGTGGTAAACATGAGTTAGAGCTTTAATAATGCAACCTGATGATGTACCGATTTGCGTAATAGGAGCGATCTATGGGAAAGCTTAAGGACTCTTTCAATGACATGCCCGCGGCTGGAGAAGTTCGGCCAGGCCTTAAGTTGGAAGCGTTAAAGCAGGATATCGCCTATAACCTCTTCTGTCTATTAGGGAAATCACCTGCAGCCGCCAGCTCCAAGGATTTTTATACGGCACTGGCTTATTTAATCCGTGGACAATTAGAGTCCCGCTGGATCAACACGGCTGGAAAATACTACCAGCAGAAAGGCATCAAGGTCGTGTGTTACTTGTCGGCAGAATTTTTAATTGGACCACAACTAGCCAAAAATCTCCTTTATCTCGATCTCTATGAGCCTGTTCGCCAAGCCTTAGCCGGCTTCGGACTCAGTTTGGAAGAACTCCTTGAGCTGGAACCGGAACCTGGACTGGGCAACGGTGGACTTGGGCGCCTTGCGGCCTGCTATCTGGACTCGTTGGCTACGCTGGGGTTCCCCGCCATAGGTTATGGAATCCGCTATGAATTTGGAATTTTCGAACAGCAGATTCGGGATGGCTGGCAGATCGAGGCAACCGATAAGTGGCTGCAATCTGGCTGTCCATGGGAATTCTTGAAACCGGACGTTGCTTACGATATCAAGTTCGGAGGACATACCGAGACCTCTTATGACGAGTCTGGCCGCTACCGGGTGCTTTGGGTTCCGGCGCAAGTCGTCAAAGGTATCGCGGCGGACTATCCCATTGCAGGCTACAAGATCAACTCGGCTAACACCTTGCGCTTATGGAAAGCGGAAGCTTGCGAGTCGTTCGACTTTCAGGCTTTCAATATGGGGGACTATTACGCCGCTGTCGATCAGAAGGTCGTCTCGGAAAACATTACCAAAGTCCTTTATCCCAACGATGAACCTTGGGTCGGCAAGCAACTTCGCTTGAAACAGCAGTACTTTTTCGTGTCCTGTTCTCTCCAGGATATGATCAAGCTCCATCTCGCGCGCAGTGAAAGCCTGGAGCATTTTCACGAATGCTTTGCGGTGCAGCTAAACGATACCCATCCTTCGATAGCCATCGCCGAACTGATGCGCCTCTTTGTTGACGAACACCAACTGGGTTGGAACGAGGCTTGGCAGATTACCCAAAACACCTTTTCTTATACAAACCACACGCTGTTACCGGAGGCGCTCGAGAAGTGGCCGCTTGCTCTATTGCAGGAGTTGCTGCCGCGGCATCTGGAAATTATTTTCGAGCTTAATCAGAGATTTTTAGATCATGTACGGCTCGATCACCCAGAGCACGAGGAAAACCTAGCGAATCTTTCATTGATCGACGAAAGCGGCGAGAAATACGTTCGCATGGCCCACCTGGCCAGCCTGGGATCCCATGCGATCAATGGTGTCTCTGAACTGCACTCGGAGTTGCTAAAACGGGATGTGTTAAAAGATTTTTATGCTCTGATGCCGGACAAGTTCTCCAACAAGACCAATGGCGTGACGCCACGACGCTTTATCAGGCTGAGCAATCCGAAATTGGCGGGCCTTATCACCGAACGAATTGGCGAAGACTGGCTGAAAGATTTAAGTGAACTCAGCCGTTTAGAAGATGCAGTGGAGGATCATGGATTTCGCGAAGTCTGGAGAGCCGTCAAGCGTGACAATAAACTACGGTTAGCAACTTACATAAAGCGGCATACCGATATTCTTGTGGATCCGGACTCGTTGTATGACGTGCAGGTCAAGCGCATTCACGAATACAAACGTCAGCATTTAAATCTGCTGCATATCATCACGCTTTACCATATCATCAGGCAAAACCAGAATGCAGACATAGCACCTCGGACCTTTATTTTCGCGGGGAAGGCGGCGCCAAGTTATTTCATGGCGAAGCTGATCATCAAGTTGATCCATGCTGTGGCGGATATGATCAACCGAGATATTAGGGTTCGCGAACGGTTACAAGTGGTGTTCATTCCGAACTTCAACGTGAAGACGAGCCATTGGATCTATCCCGCCGCAGATTTGTCGGAACAGATATCTACGGCCGGCAAAGAGGCCTCAGGAACCGGCAATATGAAGTTTTCAATGAATGGTGCTTTGACCATCGGCACCCTCGATGGGGCAAACATCGAAATCCACAAAGCAGTTGGATCGGAACATTTCTTCCTGTTTGGTTTGAATGCGGACCAGGTCTATGAAACCAAGGCGACTGGCTATGATCCTAGGGCACTGTATTCGTCCAACGATCTTCTGCGCGAGTCGATCGACACTATCCAAACTGGCGCTTTAAGTCATGGTGACGCGGAAGTTTTCCGCCCCTTGGTAAAGTCTCTGTTAGATCGAGATGAATATCTTGTTCTTGCCGATTATCAGTCCTATATCGCGTGTCAGAAGGACGTCAGTTTGGTCTTTCGTGATTCGGACAATTGGTCGAGAAAGGCAATCCTGAACACGACCAGGATGGGCCGATTTTCATCAGACCGAGTGGTAAAGGAATATTGTCACGATATCTGGAACGTGGAACCGATCCGTTCTGAATCGACGCTCAATGTAATGGATTTGGTTCCTTGATACTTTAGTTAGGTTGGCTATCATGGCCCAGACTCTAAAAGGACATGCTATGTTGGTGGCTCGAATCAACGATGAAACTATATCTGCCGATGCATTTGTTAAGTTATTGAAACTTAAAGGATTGCTAGACGATCTACTGGAAAGTGCACTCATCGATAAGCTTGTTGTGCATGCGGCCAAGAATCTTGGAATCATGGTAACTGCGGATGATATTCAGGAAAGAGCTGACGAGTTTCGTCGTGTCATGGGTCTACATCGCTCGCGCGATACTATCGACTATCTAAATAACATTGATATGACAATCGAGGAATTCGAAGCTTATGTTGAGGAGTCCCTGTATAAGGACAAAGTTCAGGAATTGATCATCAGAAATGATGCGGTTGATGACTATTTCAGAGCTAATCTATCCATCTTTGAGCGTGTGGAATTGCATCATATTGTGCTTGATAGCCAGGCTAAAGCCAACGAGGTGCTAGCCATTCTGAGCGAAGATGTATCCTATTTTTCAGAACTAGCGAAACAGCATTCCTTAGCGTCGGATACTCGGGACAATGGCGGCTATATCGGAAAAATTAATAGAGGATGTCTTCCTAATGACATAGAGATAAAGGTATTTATAGCAAAGCCTGGGGATTTGCTAGGACCATTTTTTGTGAATGGGTTCTACGAGATATTTTATATTTCTGACAAATATACACCGGAGTTGGATTCCGTAACTACAGAAGAGGTTAAGAGGCGTCTGTTTGATGAGTGGCTCGAAAATCAGGCTGGCGAATACAGAATTGAAATGTTGTAAATAATGCAAAAAAACGCGGCAGGTGCCGGGTGATCAGATCGGGCAGTTTTTCACAAATTACCGTGCCGTGGAGAGCAAGCCAGTCAATCAACGTCACTTAATGCAAACAGTGCTCGCGCCTGAAATCATTGTCAACGGGTACCCGTAACCAGTGGAGAGACGCATGAACATCGACCAGATCGACCAACTCTCCCTCGAAGAGCTGCTTGCCATCCTGCCGCAAGGCGGGTACAGCTTCCGGACGAAGTCAGGCGGCTGGATCCGCGGGGTGGTGGAGCAGACGTGGGACGATGATCCGCGGAATATCGACCGGGAGGATGTGGTCAGCTTTCTGCACCGGCATCTCGCGTTCCTGAAAGGCGAGAGGGATCTCGGTCAGAATGGTGATGACTGCGTGGCGATTGATTAATGACTATCGATGTGGCTCGGCAGCCATGCTGCCCTGAAGAACGGCGGGAATGTCCAAGGCGGCGTGTAAGACTCGGATGACATCCACATAGTCGGGTTGTTCACGATAAAACACCAGGTCATTCTCAAACCCCGGCAGCGCCCACATCCGCAAACCCTCCAGCAGATGGGCAGGCGCGGAGAGCCGATGGCGGGATACTCACCGAGCCGGTCATAAGCGGCTTGCACCGTATCGAGAAACCGCAGCGCGGCATCGGATTGTCGCAGGCGATCCGCTCGGCATAGGCATCCACGTCGCTATCGGCAAGCGGACGCACCGCGACCGGCTTCATGGCCGGGAATGCCTTGCCTTGAGCGCGGCTTGCTTGGCCGCCCAGTGGGCCGCATCCACCGGAACCGGCGGGCCGGATTCCAGCCCCTCGCGCAGCAAGGCGACAAGGCGTTGTTCGCCCTGTCTGACCTGATCGTTGCGGATGAGGTCACGGATATATTCGCTCGACGTGCTGTAACCACGCGCCTGAACTTGCGCGTCCACAAACTCTTTCATCGCGTCGGGTAAGGATTGTTACCGGCTGCGAAAAAGCGCGCTCAGATGGCGACACGCGAACTGGCGCAGATTCGGATACGACAAAGGGCCTGAATAGGCCATTCCTGGTATACTTCCCGCATGGAAAAGCATGACAAGCTCGATCCCGCTGAATGGCTGACCACTGGGCAATACGCCAAGCGGATCGGTGTCAGTCGGCAGCGGGTCTCATTCTGGGTCAAAGAACGCCTTCTCCCGCTAGGGTTTTGGATCGACCGGGGTGGCTGGTACCGCATCCATATTGACTGCCCCCCACCGATGCGTGTACCGGGGAGGAACAGCCTGCAGTGTTCCTTCGAAGTGCTGGGTGGCATACTCGAAGACCCGAACCAGCCAACCAGCCTTAAGATCAGAGCCTCTGGAGCGCTGCTCGGTTTGTGGAGGGTGAAGGCACGGATCGATCCGGAATTCTCTGGGTTTGAATAGGCTCACCGGAATAGTATCGACCCGATACTCAATTAGTAGGGTTTGTCAGGCGATACCGCCCGGAAGAAGGCGCTGGGTGAGCCTACGCAATCCGCACGTAATTCCCTGGCGTTACTTTGTAGCTGAAACCCATTAAACGCCACACTTCTCCAATGCAGTCGGGATAGAAATGTGGCGCGCGCATGAGTAGGTCAATCGCTTCCCCGGTATCCGCCGTTTCCGGCTGCGTGGCAAATGGCAATCAGACCGTGCATCA
>Ga0209254_10004400_pt1 | contig 12902 bp, 10 predicted proteins | sample FrelakmetDIP11DI_FD_187148 | JGI IMG/M metagenome (GOLD analysis project Ga0209254, IMG submission 187148) | Freshwater lake sediment microbial communities from the University of Notre Dame, USA, for methane emissions studies - DIP11 DI (SPAdes)... | ecosystem: Environmental > Aquatic >...
GGGGGCGGGCGGCGCCTCGCCGGTAGCGGTGTGGTCCTTCGCGGCTTCCGCCATCGTCACCCTCCCACCATTGGCAGGTCGATGCCGCTCTCATGGGCCTTCTCGATGGCCTCCGGGTACCCTGCATCGGCGTGACGCATCACGCCGGTGCCCGGGTCGCTGGTGAGCACGCGCTGCAGGCGCGCGGCCATCATGTCGGTACCGTCGGCCACCACGACCATGCCGGCGTGCAGGCTCTTCCCGATGCCCACACCGCCGCCATGATGGAAGCTCACCCAGCTCGCTCCGGCGGCCGTGTTCACGAGGGCGTTCAGGATCGGCCAGTCGGCGATCGCGTCGCTGCCGTCCATCATGCTCTCGGTCTCGCGATAGGGGCTGGCGACCGAGCCCGAGTCGAGATGATCGCGGCCGATGACGAGCGGCGCTTTGACCTTGCCGCTACGCACGAGGTCGTTGAAGATCTGCCCGGCCTTGGCGCGCTCGCCGTACTCGAGCCAGCAGATGCGACAGGGAAGGCCCTGGAAGTGGACCTTCTCGGCCGCCATCTTGAGCCAGCGCGTGACCATCTCGTTGTCCGGGAAGGCCTCGAGCAGGGCGGCGTCGGTGAGGGCGATGTCCTGCGGGTCTCCGCTGAGCGCCGCCCAGCGGAACGGACCGTTGCCACGGCAGAACAGCGGGCGCAGGTAGAGCGGCACGAAGCCCTCGAAGGCGAAGGCGTCGGCGTAGCCGGCCTCCTTCGCCACGCCGCGGATGTTGTTGCCGTAGTCGAACACATGGGCGCCGGCCTTCTGCAGGACGACCATCGCCTCGACGTGGACGACGATACTGGCGACGGCGCGACGCACGTACTCGGCCGGGTCGGCGCTGCGCAGCGCGATGGCCTCGTCGAGGCTCATGCCGTTGGGCACGTAGCCGTTCAGCGTGTCGTGCGCCGAGGTCTGGTCGGTGACCAGGTCGGGGGTGAAGCCGCGACGCACCAGCTCGGGGTAGACGTCGGCGGCATTGCCGAGGAGCGCGATGGACAGCGGCTTCTTCGCCTTCGTGGCCTCGTCGGCCAGACGCAGGGCCTCGTCGAGCGAGTCGGCGGAGACGTCGACGTAGGCGGTCTCGAGGCGGCGCTCGATGCGGTGCGGGTCGACCTCGACGCAGAGCGCGACGCCGCCGGCCATGGTGACGGCCAGCGGCTGGGCGCCGCCCATGCCGCCGAGGCCGGCCGTCAGGACGAGCCTGCCGGCGAGGTCGGCGCCGTAGTGCTTCTGACCGGCGGCCGCGAACGTCTGATACGTGCCTTGAAGGATGCCCTGCGTACCGATGTAGATCCAGCTGCCCGCAGTCATCTGCCCGTACATCGTGAGGCCCAGGGCGTCCAGGCGACGGAACTCATCCCAGTTCGCCCAGTCGGGCACCAGGTTGGCGTTGGCGATGAGGACGCGAGGCGCCTCGGCGTGGGTCGTGAAGACGCCCACCGGCTTGCCGCTGGCGACGAGCAGCGTCTCGTCGTCGCCCAGGCGGCGCAGCGTCGCGGTGATGGCGTCGAACGCCTCCCAGCTCCGCGCCGCCTTGCCGGCGCCGCCGTAGACGATGAGCTCGTCCGGAGCCTCGGCGACCTCGGGGTCGAGGTTGTTGTGGAGCATGCGCAGGGCGGCCTCCTGCTGCCAGCCCCTGCAGCTGATCTCCGTGCCGCGAGGGGCACGCACCACCCTGGCGCCGCGCGGAGCGCCGCTCTGCTGCTTCTGATCCTCAGTCGACATCGTCACTCCTTTGATCCGTCTCGCGGCCCGGCTCACGCCACGATGCTCTTGCAGAGGACCACGGCGCCGGGGGCGTCGGAGGCGTAGCCGTCGGCGGCGATCTCGTCGGCGTAGGCCTGTGTCAGGGGCGCGCCGCCGACGATCGCCTTGGTGGCGAGCCCGGCTGCGCGCAGCTGATCGACCGTGGTCTTCATGTGCGGCATCGTCGTGACGAGCAGCGCCGACATGCCGACGACGGCGGCCTCGTGCTCCTTCGCCGCCGCCACGAAGTCCTCGGGGGCGACGTCGTTGCCGAGGTCGACGACGGTGAAGCCGGCGCCCTCCAGCATGAGCACGACGAGGTTCTTGCCGATGTCGTGCAGGTCGCCCTTGACGGCGCCCATGACGACGGTGCCCTTGCCGCCGGACGCGCCGGCGACCAGAAGGGGCTTGAGGAGAGCGAGGCCCTCCTGCATCGCTTCGGCGGAGACCAGCATCTCGGGGATGAAGAGATCGCCGGCGCTGAACTTGGCGCCCACGATGTCCATCGCCGCGATGAGACCGTTGTCGAGGATGTCGGCCGCCGCCTTGCCTTCGTCGAGGTGCTGCTGGACGAGGCGCGCGGTCTCTTCCTCGTCCCCTGCGATCACTGCCTGCTGCAAGCTGTCAAACGCCATCGTTCCTCCAGAGTGTCAGGGATACCGGGCCGGGAGCGACGCTGCCGGCCCTCAGCCGGCCAGGGCCTTGTCTGCCGCCTTGACGACGTTGTCCATGTCGCGCTTGACGTCATCAGGCAGCGACAGCGGCTCGAGACCCTTCCTCAGCTCTCTGTAGAGCTCGGTGGCGCGGGTCTGCAGGTCCTTGCGGCCGGCCGCGATCCAGTTGTCCAGCACGTCCGGGACGAACAGGTCGGGGCGGATCATCTCGCGGCAGTGCCTCAGGGTGTGCTTGCGGCGCAGGTAGTGGCCGCCGGCGCCGGCGCCGATGATCTCGTCCACCGCGAGCGTCTCGTCATCGACCTGCACGCCGGCCACGGTACGCTGGATCACGGCGAACAGGCGGTCGTCGATGACGAGCTCGACCGGGCTCGCGAGCGTCGAGCCGCCGAGGCGCCCGGCGCCGTAGAGGATGTCGGCGCCGGCCATCGAGAGGACGGTGGGCTGGAGCGTCTTCTCGGCGGCGGTCTGGCCGTCGGGGAGGTACGAGTCGGACATCAGCGAGAAGGTCTCCACCGGGACGTTGAAGGCGGCCTTGCAGAACTGCGCGGTCGCGGCGCGGGTGAGGATCGTCTCGCTGCTGGCGAGCAGCGCGTTGCCGGTGCCCAGGTCCATCGTCGTGTTGAAGACGGTGGCCACGAAGGGCAGGCCGGGCTTGAACATCTGCGACATGACGAGGAAGGCGAGAATCTCGACGGACTCGAGGAGCACGGTGCCGGCGATCGTCCCGGGCGCCGTGGCGCCGAGCACGGGGAGTGAGTTCGCGGCCACGGGGATGTCGTACTCGGCGGCGCCGAGCAGCTGCGCCATGTCCATGTCCTTGTACAACAGCGGGCTCAGCGACGTGGGGTTGATGAGCAGCAGCGGGCGCTTGCGCAGCGCCTCGGCGCTGCCGGCGCGCGCCAGCATCAGCTCGAAGAGGTACGGCACGCTCTCGTAGCAGTAGGCCAGGAGCATGAGGGGTTTTGAGGTGTTCTGCAGCTGCACGTTGAGGCCGTGCACGTCCGCGGTCTCCGGCGGCGCGTCCATCGGCGTCTGGATGGCGCACACGTGGATGTTGGGGAGCTGCTCCACGAGCTGGCACCACTCGGCGAAGCGCGCGTGAGTGTTGTCGACGTAGTCGCCGACGTCCGGGTCAAGGTAGCGCATGGTCTGCACGCACGTCGTGGAGTAGATCTTGCCCGACGGATCCGGCACGGTGAAGTCGTGCTTCTCGTCGCCGCCCCGGACGGTCACCGTCGACGGAACGCTCTTGAGCGCGGCCTCGACGTTCTCCCGGGAGAAGCGGACCATCCTGGTCTCGCGGTCCACCTGTGCCCCCGCCGCGGCGAGCCGGTCCAGGGCCTCCTCGTAGTCGACCTTGACGCCGTGCGTGGCGAGGATGTGCAGGGTCTTCTCGAAGATGGAATCGATGTCCTCTTGCTCGAGCAGTTCGACACGGAGGGTCTTCGCCATCGGGGTCTCCTTCGCTGAGTACGCTTCGTGGTCGTAAGCGGCGCTATCGCGTTCGACGGAGCGCGGCCTGGCGGCTTCCTTCTCTGGCTTGGTTCTCGACCACGCGGCTCACCCTCGAGGTCGCCGTCGCGGCACGCGATCCAACCTAACCGGCCCCTGTTCCGCCATTCAAGACCGGCGGCCGTCCGTCCCATATGCAAGACGGTATTGTGGCCGGAGAGGGCGACCTCAGGAGGATTACTGGCGGATGGCCAGGTGCGCTTCGTCGAGCTCCCGCGCGGCCGCCTGGACCAGGCCGGCGAGCTCGTCGAGGCCGCGTTCCTCAAGCCGCCACGTGGGACCGATGATGTTCACTCCCACCGGCGGATCGATCACACCCGCGGCACAGGCGATCGCCGTGACCCCCGTCTCGACGGCGTCGGCGACCACGTGGGCGCGCGATGGGTCCGAGAACGCCGCGCCCACGGACGTGCCCTCCAGGCGCACGCGTCGACCGACCCAGCCGCGGCAGCGCAGATCGAAGCGGCTTTCGACCTGATCGAGGTAGAGGGCCTGCCCGGCGTCCTCGAGAAGGAGGCTGGCGGTCTCGCCGCTCCCGTCACGCAGGCGGGTGAGGACCGGCCGCGCCGCGAGCTGAAGGCCTTCGACCCAACCGACCCGCGTCGCCAGGCCCAGGAGCCGGCGTCCGATGCTGTACGTGCCGTCGAAGCCCGGCACGATGAGACCGAACCCGGCCAAGGCGGTGAGAATGCGGCCCACCATCTCGCGAGAGAGGCCGGACAGCGAGACGATCTCGTCGAGGCTCAGGCCGCCGCCGGCCCCGAAGAGTTCGAGCACCGCGATGCCGTGCTCGAACTCGAGGCTGTCGGCTCTCAGTCCGAGCGCTCGCTGGCCCGGCACCCAGCCCCTTTCGGTCGATCTGTAGGTGAGGTAGCCGCGCCCCTGGAGCATGCGCAGCAGCTCGCGCAGCGTCGATCGCGGGATGTCGCACGCCGCGGCGATGGTCGCCGCCGAGACCGGAACAGATTGTCGCCCGACGAACTCGAGGACGTCGAGCGTCCGCAAAGCCGCCTTCGCCGCACGGCCGCTCCCTGCCGGTTTCCCCCGATCCGTCACTTGAGGCACAATCCGATCAACGGCCGGTGAGAACGGGTCATCGGCGCGACTGACAGGTGCCCTCCGGCTTTGCGGTGGCTGCGGCCGCCCGCTAAGGTGACAGGTGACGGCCCGCTCGATGTGCGAGGCCGACACGCCCGACTCGGGCTCGCAACACGTACGAATCGGCAAGGAGTCGCCGACATGGCGCAGCGACGCGCGCCGACCTCAGAGTCGTCTGAGGGCTCGGCCACCAGAGTACTCGACGTCCTCGAGTTCCTCGCCCGCAGGTCCACGCCCTCACCCGCGGCCATCATCGCCATGTCCTGCGACATCCCCAGATCGAGCCTGTACACGCTGCTTCGAGCGCTGAGGCAGCGACGCTTCATCACCTACCATCCCGATGAACGCACGTGGAGTCTGGGAGCGGCGGCCCACGAACTGAGCGCCGCCGCGCCGCTGTTCGCTCACGGCCTCGCCGTCCTCAGGGCCTTCGCCTCGGCGCCCGGCAGCCTGACGCCGCGCCAGATCGCAGCCAACGGTGAGCTCCCCAAGTCGGTGGTCGACCGCGTCCTGCCCCTTTTGGAGGAGTGCGACCTGCTCCACAGCGAGCCCGACGGGACCTTCTCGCTCGGTCTCGAGCTCGTGAGCCTGGCGTCCCGGGTCGGCCACGTGGACGCGCTGCGCGTCGTTTCGCGCGCTCACCTCGTGCAGCTGAGAGACGCCACGCGAGAGACGGCAAGCCTCATCATCCGCGACGGTGACCACGGCCTCTATGTGGACCAGGTCGAGAGCCGCTACGTGCTGCGGGTCGGCAGCTGGATCGGGCGGCGCGTGCCGCTCGAGCACACGGCCACCGGAGCCGCCTTCGCCGACGTGACCGCCTCCCACCTTGTGCGAGACGCGGTGGAGCCCGGCGTGACCTCCATCGCCTGCGCCCTGGACGCGCCGCAACACGATGCCGCGATCAGCATCCTCGCGCCGGGCTGGCGCCTCCGCGAGTTCGGAGAAGAGAGGGCGCGACAGATCGTCGAGGCGATCGCCCACAAGCTCGCCAGAAGCGTGTCCCGCTAACACGGTCTCGACGCGCCGGGCCGGCGACACGACCGCCTCAGATCCGGCATTCGGCCGGAAGAGTCGGCGTGTCGGCCAGCAGAAGCTTGGTGTAGTCGGCTTGGGGGTCCTCAAGGACGGCGTCCACGAGACCCAGTTCGACGATGCGCCCGTCGCTCATGACGGCCACCTCCTGGGCGACGCTTCTGATCAGCGCCAGGTTGTGCGTGACGAACAGCATGCTCACCCCCGTCTCGGCCTGCAGCTGGGCGAGGAGCTCGATGATCGCCGCCTGCACAGAGACGTCGAGCCACGAGGTGACCTCGTCGCAGATGAGCACCGTCGGTTCGGCGGCGAGAGCTCGCGCGATGGCGATGCGCTGCCGCTCGCCGCCGGAAAGCTGCTCGGGATAGCGGTTGAGCAGCGACGAGTCGAGGGCGACCTGATCGAGCACCTTGATCATGCGCTCCTCGGTGTGGTCGCGGTCAAGCTTGAAGAAGATGTCGATGGGCTGCGCGAGCAGCTGACGGATCGTCTTGCGCGGGTTGAGCGAGCTGTAGGGGCTCTGGAAGATGTACTGGATCGCCTGCCGCTCGTCGCGCGTGCGCCCGCGCGATTCGCGGGCCAGCGTCTTGCCGTTGAACGCGATCAAGCCCTCGATCTTGAAGGTATGGAGTCCGGCGATGCAGCGCGCCAGCGTGGTCTTGCCGCTGCCCGACTCACCCACCAGCGCCAGGCAGCGATGCTCGCACAGCGTGGCGCTGACCCCGTGCAGGACCTCCTTGCTCTGATAGAAGGCGTTCACGTCGGTGGCGCTGATCACGGTCTTGTCGAGGTTCTCACAGACCGCGTCGGCCCTGACGAGCACAGGCGCGTCTCCCGCGGACGACTTGGCCGCCACCTCCTTCCAGCGCCAGCAGCGGACCTGGTGGTCGTCTGGCCCCTCCACGCCGGGAAAGTCGGTGGCACACTTGTCGATGCGCCAGTCGCAGCGCGGCGTGAACGCACAGCCCTTGACGCGCTGGCCGGGGCGCGGCGCCCAGCCCGGGATACCCTTCAGCGCGCGTTCTCCGGTGATGTCCGGGATGGCGGCGAGAAGCCGCCGCGTGTAGGGGTGGAAAGCGCCGGTGAACAGGGTCTCTTTGGGACCGATCTCCACGAGACGGCCGGCGTACATGACGGCGATGCGGTCGGCGAGGCAGGCGACCACGGCGAGGTCGTGGGTCACGTAGAGCGCCGAGACGCCGTAGGAGCGCGTGAGGTCACGGACGGTGTCAAGGACGTGTGCCTGGGTGGTGACGTCGAGAGCGGTCGTGGGCTCGTCGAGGACGATGACCTTGGGCCGGTTTGCCAGGGCCATCGCGATCGCCACGCGTTGCTGCTGGCCGCCGGAGAGCTGGTGCGGATAGCGCCGCAGGAACGACCTGTCGCTGGGCAACAGGACTTCCTCCATCATCTGCTTGAGGCGCGCCTCGCGTTCGGCACCAGAGGACCCGAAGGAGTGCTCGTTGAGGATCTCCATGAGCTGGTCGCCGATGCGCAGGGCCGGATTGAGTGCCGCGGAAGCATCCTGTGGCACATAGGAGATGAGACCGCCGCGAATACGACGGAGCGCGGCGCGCGATGCCGAAAGCACGTCGGTGCCGGCGATGTCGACGCGCCCCTCAGAGACTTTGGCGCCTCGCCGCTGATAGGCGAGCAGCGAGGTGGCCGCGGTCGTCTTGCCGGAGGCCGACTCACCGACAAGACCGAGCACCTCGCCCTGGTGGATCGCGAACGAGACGTCGTCGTCGATGTCGATCCCGGAAGGGTCGAGGACGATGCGCAGGTCCTGCACGCTGAGCACGATGTCCTTCGACGCGTCGCTCATAACACTGCCGTGTCCCTGTCGATGCCCATCATGGCCCGGGCAAGACCGTCGGCGATGAGATTGGTGCTCACTGTCAGGGCGGCGATGAGGATGACCGGCGCCACGACGGCCCACGGTTGTATCGTGATGCCGATGCGGTTCTCGTTGATCATCAGGCCCCAGTCGGCGGACGGCGGCTGCATGCCGAAACCGATGAACGAGAGCGCCGCGATCATGATGATGGAGTAGGTGAGGCGCAGGCCGAACTCCACGAGCAGCGGGCTGCTGATGTTGGGCAGCACTTCATAGAGGAGGATCTTGCGCCGTGGCACGCCCACGGCCGCGGCCGCCTTGACGAAGTCACGGGCCGCCAGTTCCACCGTCGCAGCGCGCGTCACGCGAGCGATGCGGGGCATGTGCGAGATGCCCACCATGAGCACGATCAGCCAGAGCCGTGGCCCGAGGATCGAGACGAACAGCATCGCGAGCACGATGGAGGGGAAGGCGAGAACGACGTCGAGCATGCGCATGATGCTCTCGTCGACCCAGCGTCGCGCGTAGCCCGAGATGAGACCCAGGCTGACACCCAGAAGGATGCCGATGACGGTCGCCGCGATGCCGAGAACGAAGACGCTGAGCCCGCCGTACAGCGCGCGCGTGAGCACATCGCGGCCGAGGAAGTCCGTGCCGAGCCAGTAGGCGGACGTCGGCAGCGAGAAGGGCGGCCCCACGAACTCGTCAGGCGCGTACGGAGCAACGAAGCGGCCGAAGACGGCGATGGCAAACAGGGCGAGGAACATCGCCAGCCCGATCTTGGTGCGTCGCAGACTCCACGCGCCGATGATCGTCTGCACCCACTCGCGACGTCCCCTGGCGACCAGCGGGACGGCCTCGAGGGGCTCGAGGGGCTCGAGGGTGTTGAGCGGCTGGAGAGGATCGAGACTCGCGTCGCTGCTGTCGCTCATCGCAGACCCGTGCGCAGTCGCGGGCTGATCAGGATCGTGAGGATGTCCGCGAGCAGATTGAGAAGGACGTAGACCGCGGCGATGAGCAGGCAGAGCGCCTGCACGACCGGCATGTCGCGGTTGGCCACAGCGTCGACCAGAGCAGTGCCGATGCCGGGGAACCCGAAGAGGTATTCCACCGTCACGATGCCACCCGCCAGCCAGGCGATGTTGATGGCGATCACCTGGATGGTGGGCACGATCGCGTTGGGCAGCGCGTGGTGCCACAGCACCCTGGACTCCGAGATGCCCTTGAGGCGCGCCATCATGACGTACTCGCTCTCCAGCACCTCCACCGTGGAGGCGCGAAGCATGCGGCTCACATACGGAATGACCGCAAGGACCAGCGTCGCTACCGGCAAGACGAACAACACCATCTGTCCGGCGAGCGGAGCGAGAGAATCAACGTTTGAGACCGACGGCAGCCACTTGAACACCGCCGTGGCGAACAGCAGCACGAGCACGATGCCGATCACGAACTCGGGCAGCGCCGCGAGGGCGAGATTGCCGAGGTTGACCGCGTTGTCAAAGCGCGAGTCGCGCCAGATGGCGCTCGTTGCTCCGATGACGATGGCGATCGGGATGCTGATCAGGGCCGCCAAGAACACGAGGGTGGCCGAGTTGATGATGCGGCTGTTGAGCAGCGTCGTGACCTTCTCGCCGCCGCCGACCAGCGACGTGCCGAAATCGCCCGTGACGACGTCGCCCAGCCAGGACGTGTATTGGGTGACCACGGGCCGGTCCAGGCCGAGCTCCTTGCGCAGCGCCTCATAGCGCGCCACATTGGTCGCCTCCTTGCCGAGGATCGACCGGGCGGTGTCGCCGGGCAGCGCCTGCGTGGCGACGAACACGACGAGCGTCACCAGGAAGAGCGTCAGCAGGCCGAGCGCGAGTCGTATGAGGAGGAGCTTCAGAAGCGGCGGCACATCGATCCCTGTCTCGATGCCGGCTGAGGCCGGGCGCTCCGGCCAAGCGGTCGGAGCGCCCGGTGGTCCACAGCCGAACGATCAGTCGGTTCGATCAGACGAAGTACACGAGGCGGTGCCTTGAGTTGTTGGCCGCGGACCCGAGTCCGGAGAAGTCGGGCACAGCGCCGGCGACCTTCTTGCTGAAGGCGTCCACCTGCATGTCGAAGGCATAGATGATGTAGCCGCCTTCGTTGTGCTCGATCGTGGCCGCCTGCGTGATGAGGTCGTTGCGCGTGGCGTCGTCGACGGTCTTGAAGGCTTCTTCGACGAGCGCCAGCCACTCCGGGTGATCCCAGTGCGTCTCGTTGTAGAAGGCCTTCGGCATGGAACCCATGCCGGCCTGCGCCAGGTAGCCACGCGCGCCCCAGTTGTCCATGGCGAACGGGTAGCTGAGGTACTCGTCGCCCCAGAAGACGTCACCGTTGACGTTGTTGACCTTGACGGTGACGCCCGCTTCCTTGGCCTGCTGGGCGAACACGGTGGCCGCCGCGGGCGCACCGCTGCTGACCGAGGTCGAGGTCGTGAGCTCGACCGAGAGGCCTTCGTAGCCGGCCTCCTTGAGCAGGGACTTGGCCTGCTCGATGTCCTGCTCGCGCTGCGGGAGGTCCGCCGGGTACCCTGGGTCGAACGGCCCGTACATGTCGTTGCCGATCCACTGCATGCCGTCGGCGGCCTGAGCGATCATCTGCTCGCGATTCACGATGAGGCGGAAGGCCTGCCGCACCTTGTTGTCGCTGAACGGCTTGATGTCGGTGCGCATGGTGAAGGGTATCCATGACCCCGTCTTGGCCTCGAGGAGCGCCATACCGGCGTCCTCGGCCACCTTGCGCTGCGCGCCCGAGACCATCTGGCAGTAGTCTGCGGCGCCGCCGAGCAGGGCATTGAGCTGCGCCGTAGAGTCGGCGAACTCGATGAGCTCGAGCGTGTCAGCGTACGGGCCGCCGTCGGCGCGCCAGTAGCTCTCGTGCTTCGCGAACACGCCCTTCTGACCGGGAAGGAAGTCGGTGACCTTGAACGGGCCCGTGCCGATAGCACCCGTCGCGCCCTTGGGATCGTAGCCGGTCGGGACGATTCCGCAGCTGTACGCGGAGAGCGCCTCCGGGAAGATCGAGTTCGCCGATTCGAGAACGAAGGTCACGGTGAGATCGTCGACCTTCTTGATGCCCTTCTGGGTGAGCCCCAGCAGCTGCGGCGCGGCGAGCCCGGGGTTCTTGGGATCCATGATCCGCTGGAAGGAGTAGACGACGTCGTCGGCGGTGACGGATTTACCGTCGTGGAACGTGAGGCCGGACTTCAGTTTGACCGTGAACTCGGTCGCCGTATCGTTGGCCACGACTTCTTCGGCCAGCGCGTTGCCGAGAACCCCCTCGGGGCTCTTCTCCAGCAATGAGTCGTACATGTTGAAGCGCATGTTCATTGACGGCATCGTGAGCGCCGGCATGTGGATATCGAGGTCCTCCTTCGCGGAGCCGGCGGCGACGGCCACTCTCAGGTTGCCGCCCATTTTCGGGGTGCCAGCGGCGGCCGAAGGACTGGCGCTGGTCTCGCCGCCGCTGTCCCCGCCGCAGGCCGCGATCACCGGGCCGAGCGCCGCCCCGGCGCCGACCACGGCTGCGCCGCCGAGCACCTGGCGTCGCGTGACGGGCTTGTTCAGGAAGTCCGGAAGGTAACCACTGTCTCGTGCGCTCATGTCTGCTCCCCCTTGAGAATAAGGTTCACTGATCCATGCTGCGGCGGCCGAAACAAGGGGACCGGAGAGCCACGAGCCCTGGGCACTGACTCGCGATGCAGACCGGTCACCTCACTCTGCCGCATCATATGCCGTTTCTTGCCGCCGGGTGGCAAGTCAGCGCCGGGCGATTCCCATATTTGGGACAGGTTTTTCGTCGCCGGGCGGGCGGGCGCCGCGTTGACAGGGCCTGAATGCGTACCTAGCATCCCGGTCAGAACGGCGGTCTAGCCCCGACCCATTCAACGGAGGAGCCCACGTGCGGATCGTTGTGCTGGACGATATCGGGATCGGCGCGGAGGCTCTGCGGCGTCTCGAGCAGAAGGGCGACGTGAGGGTCTTCTCCGGGCCGCCGCGCGGCCTCGACGAGATCGTCGAGCGGGCGCGGGGCGCCGAGGTGGTCATCTCGGGATGGACGAAGATCGACGGCCGGGTGCTCGCGGCGCTTCCCGGCCTTCAGCTCGTGTCTCTGTGGGCCACGGGCCTGGACAACGTCGATCTGGCGGCCGCGCACGAGCACGACGTCGTCGTCAGCCACGTGCCGTCCTACGCCGCCAATGCCGTCGCAGAACTCACCCTCGGGCTCATGCTCGCGGTGCTGCGCAAGATACCCGCCGCCGATCAGCACCTGAGGCGCACCGGACGACCCGAATGGCAGCCCTTTCAGGGAGCGGAGCTCCATGGCAAGCGGCTCGGGGTGGTGGGCACCGGCGTGATCGGACAGCGTGTCGCGCGGGTGGGTCACTGCCTCGGCATGAGCCTGCGCGGCTACGACCTTCATCCGTCACAGGCCATGGTCGACGAACTTGGCATGCGCTACATGGCGCTCTCCCAGCTGTTCGCGGACAGCGACGTGGTGACCCTCCACGCGCCGCTCACCCCCGACACCCAGGGTCTCGTGGACGGCGCCCTTCTGCGCCGCCTGCCTCAGACGGCAGTCGTCATCAACACGGCGCGCGCCGGGCTGATCAGGCAGGATGACCTGCTCGAGGTGCTGAGAGAGAAGTCGATCGCCGGAGCGGGGCTCGACGTCATCGATCTCAGCCTCGAGAGCGGCGCCAAGCTGCTGGCGCTCGACAGCGTGGTGGCCACTCCACACATCGGCTTCTACACGCGAGAGGCTCTCGCAAAGCTGACCGAGGTCTGCGTCGACAACGTCGTCAGATTCCTGGACGGCGCCCCCACCAACGTCGCCGCCCTGCAGAGCGCCGGAGCGGGCGCCCTCAACGAGGAGGAGAACCGTGGCATCTGAACCGCTGCGCATCACGATCCCCTATGGCTCCACGTCGCTGGAGGCGGAGCT
>Ga0209254_10004401_pt1 | contig 12902 bp, 11 predicted proteins | sample FrelakmetDIP11DI_FD_187148 | JGI IMG/M metagenome (GOLD analysis project Ga0209254, IMG submission 187148) | Freshwater lake sediment microbial communities from the University of Notre Dame, USA, for methane emissions studies - DIP11 DI (SPAdes)... | ecosystem: Environmental > Aquatic >...
CGTCCTCAACCCCGGGCCGGATGCGGACACGGAAGTCTTGACCGGTCCCACCCGATTGGTGGTGGCCAGCTGCAGGCAGGATGTGCGGCAAGCCCCGCGGGAGAAGTTCACCAAGTTGCGGTTTTATGTGACCAACGGGGAGGAGGCGGGCTTCAGCGGCTCTTGGCACTGCATGGACAGTTGGGCCGACTTCGCCCTGGACGAGATCGACAATGCCCGCTCGAACATGACCTTCGGAACGCTCAAGACCGCCACGGCACGGTTTATGATGCAGGGGGTGGAGGATCGCACCGTGTGCCGGCCTTACCTGCCCAGGAAGGCGACGGCAGAAGCGGCCGGCGTGATCGGGATCATGGTGCGGTCAATTGACTTGCCCGTCCCGTACGCAACGGAGCCGCCGACGGAAGCACCGACGGAAGCACCGACGGAAGCACCGGTAGATCCCCTGCCACGGGAACTGCGAACCCTACTGACCACCCTCCCGCTGAACCCGGTAGGGCAAAGTAAAACAAAAGCCGCGGATGGGATCTTGTGGGATCCGAACTGAGGATTAGGGCGAAGCCGCAGCATTTCCGAGTCGCGTTTTAGGCAGCGTCCTGGTTGGAAGGTGGGTGCCCAAACAGGTCGTCGGGCACAGTCACACGTTTCGCATTCAAAGGACGCTGCCAGGCGACCGCCACTACTGTACTACGCCGTTTCCGCAGTACTAGCAACAGTCAGTGGTACCCCCCCCTACGCCAACGTCACGGCGCGCTGGCGGAGTCCATGGGCAGATCCCGAGGCGGTTGAGGCCCCGTTTCCATACGTGTTTCAACCCAGTCCGGTGTGGCCGAAGCCGCCTTGGCTGCGGTGGCTTGGGTCGAAGTTGTCTACCTGCTCGAATTCCACTTGGGCCACGGGGACGAAGACCAGCTGAGCAATGCGCTCGCCGACGCCGATCGCGAATGGCTGGTCACCGCGATTCCAGCAGGAAACGAACACCTGCCCCTGATAGTCGGAATCGATCAGCCCCACCAGATTGCCGAGGACGATGCCGTGCTTGTGGCCTAGCCCCGAGCGCGGCAAGATGACCGCGGCCAGCCGCGGATCCGCGATGTGCAACGCGAAGCCGGTGGGAATCAGCTCGGTCCGGCCGGGCTGAAGAACCAACGGCTCGGCAAGGCAGGCTCTGAGATCCAGCCCGGCCGAACCCGGAGTCGCATAGTGCGGAAGAGGAATCTCGCGGCCTAAGCGGTCATCGAGGATCTTGATCTGGATTCTGGACATGGTACCGATCTGCTATCAGGTCGATCAACTGCTCTGCGATCCGGCTCTTCGGAGCCAGGGGCAACTCCTCTTGACCCTCTGGCCAATAGATAGTCAAGGCATTGTCGTCGCTGTCGAAGCCTCCCTCTTGCCCGGCTACCCAGTTCGCCGCGACCATGTCGGCGCCCTTTTCCGTCAGCTTCCTCCGGGCGTTTTCTTCCAAGTCATGGGTTTCGGCGGCAAAGCCGACGATGAACGGCCGCGGCTCGCAGTCGGCGACCGCTGTCAGGACATCGCGGGTGCGGATTAAGGTCAGCTTCAGTTCCTCGGGTTGCTTCTTGATCTTGCCGGTTTCGACGACCGCCGGGCGGTAGTCGGCGATCGCTGCGGCGCCGATGTAGATCTGACTGCTTGGCGCGCGTTCGATCACGCTCCGGAACATGTCCTCGGCGGTCTCTACCGACACGAACGCCGCAACCTTCGGCTCCGGCAGGTTGGTCGGGCCGCTGACCAAGGTCACGTGCGCCCCAGCCCGCCGTGCGGCTTCGGCCAGGGCATAACCCATCTTGCCCGAACTCCGATTACTGATGAACCGCACCGGGTCGAGCGGCTCGCGGGTAGGTCCGGCGCTGATCAACACCCGGCATGCTCTCAGGCATCCGCCGGCGAGCAGCCGCGAGACCTCGAAGCAGATTTGTTCCGGTTCCAGCATGCGGCCGGGACCGACTTCACCGCAGGCCTGACTGCCGGATGCGGGACCGAGCAACCACACGCCCCTTGCCCCGAGGACGCTGATGTGTTCCTGCGTCGCGGCGTGTTCCCACATCGCCCTATTCATCGCCGGTGCCAGCGCGATCGGAACCTGGGAGGCTAGGCAGAGCGCGGAGAGCAGATCGCCGGCGAGACCCAGGCGCATTCTGGCGATGAAATCGGCGGTCGCCGGCGCGATGAGGATCAGATCGGCCCATCGCGCCGACTCGATGTGTCCCATGATCGACTCCGTGGCGGGGTCGAGCAGATCGAGCTGTACGGGGTTGCCGGAGAGTGCCTGAAAAGTCAGTGGGGCAACGAACGCCGTCGCCGCGCGGGTCATGACGACGCGGACCGAGGCGCCTTGTCTTCGCAGTAATCGCGTGACTTCCGCAGACTTGTAAGCGGCGATACCGCCGGTCACGCCGAGGAGAATCCTCTTGTCGGTGAGGTCTTGCAAGGTCTCAGATCCGGAGGCCAAACGCCGAGAGGCAAATTATGGCAAGTTTCTCAGCCCCCTTCTATGCTTTGATGACGATTTGCATCGCCCGCGAGACGAGATCCCGAAAATGCCCATCACCGATTGGCCATCCGATGAACGACCCCGGGAGAAGCTGTTGCAACGGGGGCCCCAGATTCTCTCCGACGCGGAACTGTTGGCGATTTTTCTGCGCACCGGCGTCAAAGGAAAGACTGCCGTGGATATCGCTCGTGATCTCCTGCGGGAATACGGTTCGCTGCGGGCGTTGTTGGAGGCGGACATTGACCGATTTTGCCGCAGCCCGGGCCTTGGAGCGGCAAAGTACGCCTTGCTACAGGCGATTCTCGAGATGGCCAAACGTCATCTCGAAGAAGCCCTGAAAAAGGGCGATGCGCTCACCAGTCCGGACACGACCCGCAGCTACCTCGTTTCCCGGTTGCGGGGGTATGCGCACGAGGTTTTTGCCTGCCTATTCCTCGACAATCAACATCGGGTCATCGAATTCGAGGAACTGTTCCGCGGTACGATCGACGGCGCTAGCGTCTACCCGCGCGAAGTCGTCAAGAAGGCACTGGCATTCAACTCCGCGGCGGTCATTTTTGCCCATAACCATCCGTCCGGCGTCGCCGAACCCAGCGACGCAGACAAGCACATCACCCAACGGCTAAGACAGGCGCTCGGGCTGATCGAGGTGCGGGTCTTGGATCACTTTATCATCGGTGAGGGACAGGCGTTCTCTTTTGCGGAGAATGGCTTGATCTGAGTCGTGAGGCCAATCTGCAGGCCTCCGCTAGTGACCAGCGCGATGCAGTGGAACCGCGCCAAGGCTGGAAGCAATTACCGTGGGGCAGAATCGAACAGCACTTGGGCCTGCTGGTCGGCGTGATAGGAAGAGCGCACCAGGGGCGCGCTTGCGACGCTAGTGAAACCGAGCTCCGCTGCGACCGTCGCCAGGCGCTCAAACTCCTCCGGGGTAACAAAGCGCTGAACCGGCAAATGATCCCGGCTCGGCGGCAAGTACTGACCTAGCGTCAGCATCTCGCACCCGTGACTCCGAAGATCGCGGAGAACATCGACGATTTCCCCGAATTGCTCACCGACACCGAGCATCAGTCCCGATTTCGTCGGAACGTCGGGCAGTCGCTCTTTGACCTGCCGCAGCAACTCCAGCGAGGCGCGGTAGGCCGCCCCCGGGCGAACCGCCCGATATAACCGGGGAACGGTCTCCAGATTGTGATTGAACACATCGGGGGGGGCTCGCATGAGGCTCTTCAGCGCGGCAGCCAGCCGTCCACGGAAGTCCGGGGTCAGGATTTCAATGCCGGTTTCGGGGCTCTCATGGCGAACGGCTTCAATGCAGGCGGCGAAGTGCCCCGCACCACCGTCTCGAAGATCGTCACGGTTCACAGAAGTGATCACCACATAACGTAAGCCCAGGGTCTTTACGCCCTGAGCCAGCAGCTTGGGCTCCTCCGCATGGGGCGGCTGCGGCTTACCGTGCGCCACGTCGCAGAAGGGACAGCGCCTCGTACAGAGATCGCCCAAGATCATGAACGTCGCGGTACCATGGCTGAAACATTCGTTCAGATTAGGGCAGGAGGCTTCCTCGCAGACGGTATGCAAGCGGCTTTGGCGCAGCAGTCTCTTGACCTGCAGAGCGTGTTCGCTGGCGATCGCCTTGACTCGTATCCATGAGGGCTTGCGTAGCGGGGTCTCGGTCGGGATCACTTTCACCGGGATCCGTGCCAACTTCTCGGCGCCCCGCATGTGGGTCTCAGGGCTCAGGCGGGATGGGGGCAGTAACGACTTGCCATTGCTCATCGGATGACTTCCCGATAATCGAGTTCTTGCATAAGTTGCAGCAGCAGGGGCGCGACCGGTTCCCGGCAGCGGACATTCACACCCAGATCGACGAGCCGGGTCATTTCCAACCCCTTGTACCCACATGGATGGATCGCGCTGAACGGCGTTAGATCGAGATCGACGTTCAGGCTGAGGCCATGGTAGCTGCAACCCCGACGGATCCGCAAGCCGACCGACGCAATCTTGCGACCGTCGACGTAAACCCCCGGTGCGCCGGCGCGCGTTTCGGCTCTTAGCCCGTATTGCGCCAACAAATGCAGCACGGAGCGATCGAGCGCCGACACGAGACCGCGCACGCTCAGTTTCTGCCGCGCAAGATTTACCAGCGCGTACACGATGAGCTGCCCGGGACCATGGTAGGTAACCTGGCCGCCGCGATCGGATCGGATCACCGCGGTGTCGACCGTTCGCAAGACGTGCTGCGGGTCGCCGTTAAGACCCAGCGTATAGACCGGAGAATGCTCAAGCGCCCAAAACTCGTCGGGGGTCTCGTCGTCCCGTTCCGCAGTGAACCGTCGCATCTCAGCCCAAACTTGGGAGTAATCCTCCACCCCACGGTGGCGAATGCGCACCTTCATAGCATCAACTTGAAAGTCGCGAAGTAAACACTGGGTCAGAGCAAGAACACCGTCGCCATCCCAAGAAAAATAAAGAATCCCATGCCGTCCGTGACGGCCGTCAGGAGGACACTGGTGCCCACCGCGGGATCTTTATCCATCGCCTGACGCGCCAGGGGAATCGAGATTCCCATGATCGCTGCAACCAGCAGATTGAGAAGCGTGGCTCCCGCCATGACCAGGCTCAGGTTCCGGTCTTGGTAGAGAACATACGCGACGAGCCCGATCACCGCACCCCAAACCAAACCGTTCAGCAAACCGATTACGAGTTCCTTGGTAATGAGGCGTTTGACATTCGCCCGCGTGATCAATCCCAACGCCAGCGAACGCACGATCAAGATGCTGGTCTGATTGCCCGTATTTCCCCCGATCGCCGCGACGATCGGCATCAGGGAAGCCAGCGCCACGATCTTCACGATGGTATCCTCGAACAAGCCGATGACACGGGTGCTCGCGAAAGCAGTCAATAGATTGATCCCCAGCCACATCCAGCGATTCTTGGCGCTCTTCCAGACGCCTGAGAACAGGTCTTCCTCTTCCTGTAATCCGGCCTGAGCCAGGCGCTCCTCGTCGGAGCGTTCGCGGATGTAGTCGACGATGGCATCGACGCGGATGCGTCCCTGTAATCTTCGTTTGCCGTCCACGACCGGTGCGGACAACAGATCGTAGCGCTCGAATGCGCGCGCCGCTTCGGCCGCATCGTCGTCCAGTTGGAAATAAACCACGTCGCGGGACATGACGTCTCCGACCGTTGCATCCAGACTGTTCACCAGCAAGCGCTTCAGCGAGAGAACGCCCTGCAGCACGTTTTGGTCATCTACGACGAACAGCTTGTCCGTGTGGTCCGGAAGGTCTCCACGGCGGCGCAAATAGCGGAGGACCACTCGAAGAGTCACATCCTCCCGGATGGTCACCATCCCGAAGTCCATCAGCGCCGCGACTGTGTCGTCCTCACGCGCGAGCACCGACTCGAGCCGCGCCCGATTCTCCTCGTTCAAGTGCTTGAGCAACTCCAGCATGACCTCCTCGGGGAGGTCCGGAGCAAGGTCGGCGATCTCGTCTGTCTCCAGCGTCCCGGTCGCGGTGAGGAGTTCTTCCGCGTCCATGTCGGAAATCAGCGTTTCCCGCACCGCATCCGAAACATCCAACAGGATCTGGCCGTCGAGTTCCGACTTGACCAGATTCCAGACGGTCAGTCGCTCGGCGAGCGGGAGGGCTTCGAGGATGTAAGCGATGTCTGCCGCGTGAAGCTGATCGAGCTTTTGCTTCAAGGCAACCTGGTGCTGCTTGTGCAGCAAGGTCTCGACGAGATCGTGGTGCGGCATCGGCTGGTGCTGCAGGATGGTTTCCTCCAGCTTCTGCTTGTTCAGCAGTTCGATCACCTCGGCAAGATGATCTTTCAGCGCTTCTTCGCTGCTGAGGTTGTTGGGTTCCGCCGTGTCCACGATCGCAGGTCGCTGGTAATCTTCGGTGGGTGAGCCGGTCGCTGTTCGCGAGTAGCAGAAGATCGATAGGTTCGTCGGAATCTCCGACGCGCGGCGGATGACGGAATGGTCTACAAGGCCATCACGACTGTGGGTGTCTGTTCGAGTCCCCGCTAGATCGCGTCGAGCTGCCGCTGGCCAGTCGCCTGGATGGGGGTGGTCAACGCCGCATGATTCCCACCGCCGCTCGGCCGTTTGCTCACCGCATGGTCCTCCAAATAGGAACCTGCGTTCGGACGACCGCCACAAACCGCGACCTCGAAGTTCGATCCACGTCGTCCGAACACCTGGAACGGAAACTCGCAGGGAAGTTCCGCCGTGTAGGTCTGTTCGGCTCCGTCATGCGGGGCGACGAAGGGTCTCCTTGTACTCTTGGTAGCAGCGCTGTATGCACTGCCAAAGGGGTCCCGGCTGCCCCTCCCCGACCGCTTCACCGTCGAGTTCGATCACCGGCATGATTTCCCGCGTCGAGCTCGTGAGCCAGACTTCACTCGCGGACTGAAGTTGGGCAAGCGAGATCGGTCGCTCCGCCGCTTCGATTCCTCGTTCCAGGGCGAGTTCCAGCACCAGATCCCGCGTAATCCCTGGAAGCAGTTCGTGCCCCTTGGGGGGCGTCACAAGGACTCCCTCGACGACGGCAAACAGGTTGCTGGCCGCACCCTCCACCGCGTGGCCGTTGCGGACCAGAATCGCTTCGGTACACCCACGATCGGTGGCCTCCTGCCTGAGCAGCACGTTCGCCAGGAGCGTGATCGCCTTGATGTGGCACCACTGCCAACGGATGTCGTCCACGGTGATTGCAGATATCCCCGCCGTGGGCAGCGGAGGAATCGGCGTGCACATCGCAAAAACCGTCGGCTCGATGTGAGGAGGAATGGCATGATCGCGCTTCGGGGCGACGCCTCGGGTTACCTGGAGATAGATGGATTGATCATGATCCCCCTGAATCAAGCGACTGAAAATGGCCTTCCATTCCTCGCCAGTGAGCGGGGGAACCATGCGAATCCCGGCCAGGCTATTCTCCAGGCGCAGCAGGTGCTCGCCGAGACGAAACGGGCGCCCCCCGTAGACCGGTATCACTTCGTAGACGCCGTCGCCGAAAAGAAACCCGCGATCCATGACGGAGATCTTCGCCTCGTCGAGAGGGAGAAAATCACCGTTGAGATAGACTAACGTGCTGTCCAAGGCCATGACTACGACTCACACTACTTGAACCACAGCAGGATCTGATCGAACATCCGTCGGAAGATACCCCCCACTTCGACCGTCTTGAGAGCGACCAGGTCCTGTTGAGCGATAATCGCATCGTTCAAAGCCACCTTGATCGCGCCGGCCTTGTCCCCTTGGTTCACCGGGGCGACGAACAACCTGCTCACTTCCATGGTCGCCTTGAGATTGGTGGATTGACCCCTCGGGAAGGTCGCGTAAAAGTCCTTCAGGAAACCCACCGGGAGTTCCGACGTATCACCTTTATAGATTCTGGTCTGGGTGATTGCCTCTCCACCCTTGTACATAGGTTTCGTTTCAAAGAAACGGTAGCCGTAATTGAGCAGGGTCTGATTGGCCTCGGCGCGGACCTGGTCGCTCGGACTGCCCAGCACCACCGCGATCAGGCGCATGCCGTCGCGTATGGCTGACGTAACCAGACAATAACCCGCACCTTTGGTATGGCCGGTCTTGACTCCGTCGACCGTAGGATCAGTCCACAACAGTCGATTGCGATTGATTTGTTTGATGCGGTTGAACTCGAACTCCTTGATCGAATGCCATGTGTAAAACTCAGGGAAGTCCTCGATCAAGGCGCGGGTCAGAATCCCGAGATCGCGGGCCGTCGTGTAATGGTCCGGGTCCGGGAGGCCCATGCTGTTCTTGTAATGGGTGTTCTTCATGCCGAGGCGTTCGGCATTCTGATTCATCATCTGGGCAAAAACCGCCTCGTCGCCGGCGAGATGCTCGGCCAGTGCGACACTTGCATCGTTCCCCGATTGGACGATCATCCCTTTCAGCAGGTTCTCCACGGAAATCTGCGTGCCGATTTGCGCGAACATCCGCGAACCCTCCGTCTTCCACGCCTTCTCGCTGACCGTCACCATATCACTCAGTCTGGCCCGTCCCTTGGCGATCTCCTGAAACACCACGTAGGCGGTCATGATCTTGGTCAAACTCGCCGGCTCGAGTCGCGCGTCCGCATTGCGCTCCGCAAGGACACGCCCGCTGTTGAAATCCTCCAGGAGGTACGCCTTTGCCGGAACTTCCGGTTGTGCCGGTATCACCGGCGGTTCCTCGGCAGCGAGCGAGAAACCCCAAGACACGATGAGTGCGAGAACAAAAGGCAAGCGCCCGGAAGAAAAAGCTGCTTTCACGACCTTTGACGGTTTGAGTGTAAAAAAATCATTTTATCACGCGAACGGGCTGAGACGGCCTATCTCGTTGCCCTATCCCAGGCGTCAGCGCATCTGACGCGCATCAAAGGAGCGGCTATTCCACCCCGATTTCCCTATTGCAGAGGGAAGCTTGCGAGAAGTCAGTCCCGCCGCTGACGAAGCGGCCCGGCATGAATCGCGCCAGCCCCGTTGCGTTGGCGTTCAACGAGGCTCAATGCGCCAGCAGCTTCCGATGGGTTTGAATCGACATGAGAATACCGAAACCCGCTAGCAAGGTCACCATCGACGTGCCACCGTAACTGACCAGCGGCAAGGGTACGCCCACTACCGGCAAGATGCCGATGACCATTCCGATATTGACGAATACGTAAACGAAGAACGTGACCGTGAGTGCGCCGCTGAGCAGTTGGGTGAATGGCTCTTGAGCCTGCACCACGATGTGAAAACATCGAGCCAGCACGAACAGGTAAACTCCAAGCAAGCCCAGGCACCCTGTCAACCCGAATTCCTCCGCAAGGATGGCGAAAATAAAATCGGTCGAGCGTTCCGGTAGAAAGTCCAACTGCCCTTGGGTACCGTTCAGCCAACCTTTGCCGTAAATCCCGCCCGAACCGATGGCGATCTTCGATTGGATGATGTGGTAGCCGCGTCCCAAGGGATCTGCTTCGGGATTCAGAAACGTCAGCACGCGATCGCGCTGATAGTCGTGAAGCAGGTACCAGACGACGGGCAGCGAGCCTCCCGTCAAGACAACGAGGGCCAGAAAGGAGCGCCAAGAAACTCCCGCCAAGAACAGCGCCAGGCTGCCGGAGACGGCGACCAGCATGGCGGTTCCTAAGTCGGGCTGCTTGGCGATGAGCAAGGCTGGAACGGTGATCAGTATTCCGGCGATGAGGATCGACATGAATCGCGGTGGCAGTCCCGTTTCGGCGACATACCAAGCAACCATCATGGGTGTCGCCAGCTTCATCAGCTCCGATGGTTGAAAGCGGAAGAAACCCAAGTCCAGCCACCGTTGAGCACCCTTACCGATGTCGCCGATAATCAGTACCGCTCCCAAGAGCAAGACTCCAGCGCCATAAAGAATCGGGCCATACAGCTTGAAGTAGTGAGGATGAACTTGAGCCAGGGTCAACATGACCGCGAAGGCAAGCCCTAGCCGTCCTGCCTGGCGAAGCAGGACATCGACATTCTGACCGGAAGCGGAGTACAGGATAACGAAAGCGATCGCGATGAGTCCTGCCAAACCAGCCAGCAAAGGCAGATCAATATGCAACTTCGCGACCCAAGGATGGGGGCGATTATCGGTGATTTTAACGTCCACCCAGTCGTCACTGAACTTCATCTTTGGCTCTGCAAATAGTTGGTAATTACACTGCGCGCAATGGGGGCAGCCACGGAGCCGCCGTGTCCTCCGTTCTCGGCGATTACGGCCACGGCAATCTGCGGAGTCTCAGCCGGTGCGAAGGCGATGAACAGCGCGTGATCCTGGAGCTTTTTCTTGACGTGCAGCGATCGGTATTCCTGGTTTTGCCGCACGGTAAACACTTGAGCCGTCCCTGTCTTGCCCGCAATGTGGTAGGGCAGACCGTAGCTGATGCGTTTCGCCGTTCCCCGACCGCTGTGAACCACGTCGATCATCGCGTCGATCACGACCTTCCAGTGTTCCCGGCTCGCCGCGACGGTTTGCGGCTGGTTGTCATCGGCAATTGGGTTCGCGGAGCCGCTGCGGCCACCGACTTTATCGACCAAGCGCGGCACAATGACTGGACCGCGATTCGCCATGATGGCTGTGGCCCGCGCGAGTTGGAGGGGGCTGGTCTGAATGTAACCCTGACCGATGCCGGTGATGACAGTGTCTCCGCTGAACCAGTCCTGTTTCCTCCTCTTCGTCTTCCACTGTCGGGAAGGGAACAAACCGCTCGTCTCGCCATATAAGTCGACACCGGTCTTCTGCCCGAATCCGAACTTAGCCATAAAGTCGTGAAGCTTATCGATGCCGATGTGCAGAGCGAGCTTGTAGAAATAGACATCACAGGACTGAGTGATGGCAAATTTCAGATCGACGAGGCCATGTCCCCCTCTTCTCCAATCGCGGTAGCGGTGCGAGGAGCCCGGTAACTGGAAGTACCCCGGACAATGCTCTCGCCGAGCAGGGCTGACGTTTGCCGTCTCGAGACCGGCCATGGCGACGAACGGCTTGATCGTTGATCCGGGCGGATAGAGTCCGCGCAGTGCTCGGTCATAGAGTGGACGATCCGGATTCGCCTGCAACGCCTGATAGTCCGCCCTGCCTATGCCGTTCACAAACGGACTCGGATCGAACGCCGGCCTGCTGGCCATCGCCAGAACTCGGCCCGTACTTGGTTCCAGGGCGACGACCGCGCCGTTATACTCGCCGAGCGCGTCATAAGCGACTTTCTGTAGGCGGATGTCCAGCGACAGGATCAGATCCGCACCGGAGCGTGGCGCGACTGCGCCCAGCGACCGGAGGGGTCGGCCTGTGACATCGGTCTCAATCTCTTCGTATCCGGTCTTGCCGTGCAGAACCTCTTCGTAGCTTTTCTCGACGCCGCTTTTTCCGATGTGTAGTGTTCCGCTGTATGCCGCAGGATCTAGCGTTCCCATTTCTGCTTCGCTGATGCGTCCGACGTAGCCCACAACGTGTGAGGTGAGGAGACCGTAGGGGTAGGCGCGAACCATGTGGGCGCGAACTTCGACTCCCGGAAAGTGCGGCATCTGCACCGCAAACCGCGCGATCTGGTCTTCGGTGAGCTGCAGGCGCAGAGGAATGCTTTCGAAACCCTTGCGTCGACGCCGAGAGGATTCGAACCGTTGCAGTTCCTCCTCGCTTAGGCCGAGGAGTTCCGCCAGACTTGCGAGCGTTCGTTTGAGGTTGTTCGTGCGAGCCGGAACGACCTGGAGGGTGTAGGTCGGAATGTTGTCGGCCAAGACCTCGCCGTTGCGATCGTAGATCACGCCCCGGGTCGGCGCCAATGCGGATATCTTGATCCGATTGTCACGCGACAACATCACGTAGTGTTCATGCCCGCCGATCTGAAGATAGACGAGCCTCATCACCAACAACACCGTCGCTACAATCATCCCGATCCCACAAGCCGCGATCCGGTTCAGGAACACGCGGCTGTCGTGGAGGGAATCGCGGAAGGCAAAGGCGCCGTTCATCGCTGCTATTTCGCACGGAAGTTTGCGCTTGGCATTCGCTCAGGGCGTTCCCGAGGGATCCCTGATGCGGCGCAGGGAATGCAGAACGGCGGGCCACGCTAGGACTCCAGTCAGCGTCGGTAGCACCCAATAGCGCACTTCGAGTATTTGGCTGTTCTCAACGTCACGCGTCCAGAAAATAACAAACTGACTCAAAAGTAAGAACAACCCGACGGATAGGCTTTGTTGCGCCAACGGGTAGAGCCGCAAGCGCTGGTGAAGACGCAAGCAAAGATAAGCCACCAGAGAATAAGCGAGAGCATGCTGGCCTAAAGCCCGCGCCGTTAGCGCATCGGTTAGTAGCCCAGTCAACCAGAATGTGCCGAAGCCGATGCACTCAGGGGCCGCCAAGGTCCAGTAAATGAGAAACAGCAGCACCCAATCGGGATTATAGGCTGCCCATGCGTGAGGCAGCGGGACAATACGGAGCGCCATGGCCACGATCAGACTGATCGCAGCGATCCACAGCGTCGGCACTCTATTGTGATGGTGTGGCATAGGAGTTCGTGCCGTTCCCTTCGGCATGAGTGGCGCTCTCCAACGGCGAGTCGGCCTGATCGGGTAGCCGGGGAATCGGCTCCGGTTTGCTCCATACCAAGAGTACTTCCAGAAGCTGATCGAGCTTGGCTATCGGCGTGGCCGAGACCTTGGCGAACGGGTTGCCTTGATTGCTGGTATCCGTCACGGTCGCTACCGGATAACCCTGCGGGAATAATCCGCCCATCCCGGATGTCACCAACAGGTCTCCCGGCTGAATGTCGGCGCTACCGCTCAAGTACGGCAGGACCAGTCGATCGATCTGACCGGTGCCGATCGCCACGGTTCGCAGACCGTTGCGGTTTACTTGAACGGG
>Ga0209254_10004402_pt1 | contig 12900 bp, 13 predicted proteins | sample FrelakmetDIP11DI_FD_187148 | JGI IMG/M metagenome (GOLD analysis project Ga0209254, IMG submission 187148) | Freshwater lake sediment microbial communities from the University of Notre Dame, USA, for methane emissions studies - DIP11 DI (SPAdes)... | ecosystem: Environmental > Aquatic >...
GCACCCCAACAACATGCTCAAGTATTCGCTGACCTGGTCTACCGAGGGCCTGATCAACGAGTACGGCAATCCCTGCTTCGCGATCGCGGACCGCCGCCTGGTCGAGGCCGCCCCGCTCGAAGGACTCGAGGAAATCGAGATCGACGGCACGCGGTACGAGGCCTTCAATACTTCCGGTGGCCTCGGCTCGCTCGGCGAGACTTACGGCGAGCGCTGCGAACAGATGAACTACAAGACCATCCGCTACCCGGGCCATTGCGAGCAGATGCGGCTGCTGATGAACGACCTCAAGCTGAACCAGGACCGCGCGACGCTGAAGCGCATCCTCGAGAACGCCGTGCCGCAGACGCTGCAGGACGTCGTGATCGTCTACGTCGCCGTCAGCGGCCGCCAGGACGGGGAACTGCGCGAGGAGAACTACGTCAACAAGATCTACCCGCAGGAGATCCTGGGACGGCTGTGGTCCGCCATCCAGGTGACGACGGCCGCAGGCATCACGGCGGTCGTCGATCTCGTGCTGGCAAAGCCCGAGAAGTACCGTGGCTTCGTGCGCCAGGAGCAGTTCTGCCTGCCCGAGGTGCTCGCCAACCGGTTCGGCACCTGGTACAGCCACGGCGCGGACAAGTCGGTGTCCGGGCGGATCGTGGTCGAGGGCAAGGCAGGACGGCAGCGCAGCCGCGCAGGAGCGCTCAAATGAGTTCGGAAACAGCAGCGCGCATCCTCGCGGGCCTGGGACTCTCGGCCGTCAACCCGGGTGCCTTCTCGGGCCAGGACTGGCACGCCGCCGCCGACGCCCCGCTCATCGATTCGATCAACCCGGCAACCGGCAAGGTCATCGCGCGCGTGCGTGCCGCCGGCGCTGAGGATTATGAGCGGGTCCTGAAGAGCGCGACCGCGGCATTCGCCGACTGGCGCGAGATTCCTGCGCCACGGCGCGGCGAAGCCGTGCGGCTCATGGGCGAGGCGCTGCGGGCGAAGAAGGACCTGCTCGGCAGCCTGGTCAGTCTCGAGATGGGCAAGATCAAGGCCGAAGGCGACGGCGAAGTGCAGGAGATGATCGACATCGCCGACTTCGCGGTCGGGCAGTCGCGCATGCTCTACGGCCTGTCGATGCACTCCGAGCGCCCGAGCCACCGGATGTACGAGCAGTGGCACCCGCTCGGCGTGGTCGGCATCATCTCGGCCTTCAATTTTCCGGTCGCGGTCTGGTCCTGGAACGCCTTCATCGCGGCAGTCTGCGGCGACATCAGCGTCTGGAAGCCCTCGCACCACACGCCGCTCTGCGCGATCGCCGTGCAGAAGATCTGCAACGGGGTGATCGCGGCGCAGGAGCTGCCGCCGATTTTCCAGCTCTTCATCCCGTCGGACAACTCGCTGGCGGGCCGCTTCGTCGAGGACCGGCGCGTCGCGCTCATGAGCTTCACCGGCTCGACCAGCGTTGGCCGGAAGGTCGGTGAAAGCGTCGCCGCCCGCCTCGGCCGCAGCCTGCTCGAGCTCGGCGGCAACAACGCCATCATCGTGGACGAATTCGCGAATCTCGATCTCGTCATTCCGGCCGTGCTGTTCGGTGCGGTCGGCACGGCCGGCCAGCGCTGCACGACGACGCGTCGCCTGCTCGTCCACGTTTCCCTGTTCGACGAGGTCGAGCGCCGGCTGGTCGCGAGCTATCGCCAGGTGCGCATCGGCAACCCGCTCGATCCAAAGACGCTGATGGGCCCGCTGGTTGGCGCCTCGGCGGTGCGCCAGTACGAGGCTGCCCTCGACGACGCGCGCAAGCAGGGCGGCGAAGTGCTCTGCGGCGGCCGCGCAATGCCGGGTCCCGGCTTCTACGTGGAGCCGACGATCGTCCGCGCGCGTCACGACATGGCGGTCGTGAAGCACGAGACGTTTGCGCCGATCCTCTATCTCATTCCCTACCAGACGCTCGACGAGGCGATCGCGCTCCACAACGACACCGACTACGGCCTGTCGTCGGCGATCTTCACGGATCGACTCCAGCATGCCGAGCGCTTCCTGTCGGTGGCGGGCAGCGATTGCGGCATCGCCAACGTCAACATCGGCACCTCGGGCGCCGAGATCGGCGGCGCCTTCGGCGGGGAGAAAGACACGGGCGGCGGCCGGGAATCCGGCTCGGACGCCTGGAAGGTCTACATGCGACGCCAGACGAACACGATCAACTACTCGCGTGACCTGCCGCTGGCGCAGGGTATCAAGTTCGACGTCACCTGACGGCGGCGGACGCGGCTGCGTCGCGGTAGAGGATCCTGGCGTAGCGCTCGGGGGTGATGAAAGCCCAGGCCAGCTTCGCGTCGAACTCGGCGTTCGGGTTCGCGGCCAGGACTTCCTCGACCGTCTTGCCGGCGCTGACCAGCTCGCGCACGCGCCCGCTCGTGACCTGGAGCATCTCGCGGTAGGCCGCGAGGCCCGCCTTGTCCGTTACCTCGCCGTGACCGGGGATGATGCGCGTCCCGTCGTCGGCGAGCGCGAGCATGCGATCGACTGCGGCGATGACGCCCGCGACCGTACCACCCGAATCCAGGTCGATGAACGGATACATGCCGGCGAATACCAGGTCGCCGGTGTGGATCACGTTGGCCTTGCGGAAGTGGATGTAGACATCGCCGTCCGTGTGCGCGTTGGGGACATGAGTGCCGCGAATCTCGTCCCCGTTCAGGAAGAAGGAAACGCTATCGCTGAAGGTAACGACCGGCAGGGCTGCGGTGACGGATGGCGGGGTCGCGCTCTCGAAGAACTTGCTGAACTGCTCGGTGCTCATGCGCACGCGCACGCTATCGTGCGCCACGATCAGCGAGCCTTTCGTCGCCAGGTTCTCGTTGCCGCCGGTGTGATCACCGTGCCAGTGCGTATTCAGCACGAAGCGCGGCGGCTCGGACGAGAACTTCGCGAGCGCCGCTGTGATCTTCGCCGTCATCACCGCGTACTGGTCGTCGATCAGGAACACGCCGTCGGCGCCGACCGATACGCCGATGTTGCCGCCGCTGCCGTACAGCACGTGGATGCCCGGCGCGACAGGCTCGGTGCGGACGGTGATCTCGGCGTCCTGCGCCATGGCCGTGCCTGCCAATGCCACGAAAACAACCGCACCGATGGACTTGCGCATGACTTACCCCTGTCGATTGATCAATCCGGCCGGTCCATTCTAAACACCGGGGCTGGTCAGCGTCCGGGCAACCGCACGCAGACGCGCGCACCGCCGAGCCGGCTTTCGCTGATCTCGATCGTGCCCGCGTAGGCGGCCGCGATCTCCCGCGCGACGGCAAGCCCGATGCCCTGGCCCGTCACGCTCTCGTCGGCGCGCACGCCGCGCTCCAGTACGTGGGCGCGCTCCGCCGGTTCGATGCCCTTGCCGTCGTCTTCCACTTCCAGCACCAGGCCTGGGCGGCGCCAGTCGGCCGCGGTCCAGGGCGTCGCGCGAACAGCGACCGATCCGCGGCAATATTTGCAGGCGTTGTCCATCAGGTTCCCGGCCAGCTCCAGAAAGTCGCCGGCATCGACCGGATAGGCGGTGCCCGGCGCAACCGCGACGGAAAGTGTGATGCGTTTATCTGCATATACCTTGGCGAGCGCCGAGCGCAGTTGCTCGAGCGGCTCCCCGACAGGCTGGTCGATCAGGGTGGTGCCACTGCCGCCGAAGACGGCGCGTTTCAACTGGTGCTGCACGATGGCCTGCATGCGCTCGAGCTGTGGCTCGAGCGCGGCCGGTTCCACCTCTCCGCGCTCCACCAGCCCGCGCATCGCCGCGAGCGGCGTCTTGAGGCTGTGCGCCAGGTTGCCCAGCGTCGTGCGGTATCGCTCGAGGCGCTTGCGTTCGCCGCGAAGCAGCGCATTCAGGTTGCCCGTGACGCCGGCGAGTTCGCGCGGCCATCCCGTACCCAACGACTCGCGCCGGCCCGCCTCGATGTCGACGATCTCGCCCTCCAGGCGCCGCAGCGGCCCGAGCGCGAACCGAAGCGCGACTGCGAGTCCCCCGAGCAGCAGGAGCGTGAGCAGCAGGAAGCCGGTGGCGAGGCCGGTGCGGACGCGCAGTAACTGCCGGTGCCAAGGCACGAGACTCTGCGCGGCGCGGATCACGAAATCGCGCGACCGCTCGTCCTCGGTTTCCCAGCGCACACCCAGCGAGAGCCCGAGGACCGGCGTGCCGTTTGCAAGTCGCGAGTGCTCCAGGCGCCGCTCCCCGGGGAGCGGCTCGGCCGCGAGGTTGAGGCCGCTCCCGACGGCCGACGGCGAGCGCCAGCTGCCCTGCGAGCCGAGGATTTCCGCGTAGAGCCCTGAACCTGGCGTCGCGAGCCGCGGCTCGGCCAGGTTCTGCGGCGCGAGCTTGCCTTCGCCGTCCAGTTCCGCGGTCGAGACGAGCGCCATGACCTGTGCGTCGAGCACGTCCTCGAGGGCGCGCAGGCCGAGATTGCGGTACAGGGAATCGAGCGCGAACGCCGCGGCCGCGGCCGCGATCAGCAGCAGCACGACGAGCGTGAGCAGCAGCCGGGAACGGAGTGACTGGACGGGAAACGCCACGGTCAGCCGCGCGCGATCCGGTAGCCGCGCCCGCGTAGCGTTTCGATCGGCTGGTGGCAGTCGTCCGGGTCGAGCTTGCGACGCAAACGGCCGATGAAGACCTCGATCGTGTTGCTGTCACGCTCGAAATCCTGCTCGTAGAGCTTCTCGGTGAGCTCGGCCTTGGAGACGACCTGGCCGGCGCGCAGCATGAGGTATTCGAGCAGGCGGTATTCGAATGCCGTCAGTTCCACCGGCGCGCCCGCAACACGTACTTCCTGCGCGCGGGTGTCGAGTTCAACGGCGCCGCAGGTGATGAGCGGCTGGGACCAGCCGCCGGTTCGCCGCAGCAGCGCCTGCACGCGTGCGAGGACTTCCTCGAAACGGAATGGCTTGGTGACGTAATCGTCGGCGCCAGCATCGAGGCCCGAGACTTTCTCCTGCCAGCTGTCGCGTGCGGTCAGGATCAGCACCGGGAAGCTCCTGCCGGCCTTGCGCCAGGCGCGGATCGCATCTAGTCCGGAACGACGCGGGAGCCCGAGGTCCACGACTGCGACGTCGATCGGGTATTCCTGCCCGGCGAACTCGCCCTCGACCCCGTCCGCAGCCTGGTCGACCGCGAAGCCGGCAGCCCGGAACTGCTGCACGAGCATCTCGCGCAGCGCAGGTTCGTCCTCAAGTACGAGCAGGCGCATGTTGGCTGCCCCGGCCTCAGCTTTCGTTGCCGGTCGCGGCGTCGATGCGCACTTCGAACACACGACCGTCGTCGCCGAGCAGGCGAATCCGGTACTCGATGCGCTCACCGTGACGTTTTTCCTCGGCCCGCACGGCGCGCGCCTTGTAGCGGCGTTCTGCCTGTGCGACAGCCTCGTCCAGCGAGACCGTCCGCTCGGCCATCGTCCGCTCCCCGCCCCGCGCACGAGGCGCGCTCGCCGCCGCCGAGTCGGATACGGACAATCCAGCGACCAAAAGTGCGGCGAGGACTGCGAGCAGCGGGAGCGGCCGATTCGTCGTCATGAATGCATTCTAGTTGAACCGGTGGCCCGGGCCGCGTCGGGGCGGCCCGGGCCAGGCACTTCAGCTGGCGGCAGGCGTCACGTCGACCCGGACCCGAATGCGCTCGCCCGGATCGTGGGGCATGCGGGTGACGTACTCGCGTCCCGCGTACTCGTAGGTCACCTCGTACCCGTCGATACGTTCCTCGAAGCGCTCGCGATAGCGAACGTCGCAACGTTCGTAGGACCGCCCGCGGTCGCCGCCCAGCTGGCGCTGTCGGTCAACCGAGACGTTGTGCCCGATCGCGCCTCCAATCAGCGCACCGGCAACGCGCGCGACATCCTTGCCGCTCCCGCGGCCGATCTGGTTGCCGACCGCGACGCCGAGCGCGCTGCCGAACAGCGTGCGACCGACATGGTTGTACGCGAAAGGACCTTCAGAGGACTGTCGAGTTTCCTGCCAGCATTCGCGAACCGGCTCGCTGACACGGACCTGGTGGCGGATTGGCTCGACTCGCACGACGTCCGCGAAGTCGGAATCGGAGGAGTAATCAGGCTGTCCGTCGTAGGAGTCCCCTGCGTGATCGGCGAGGGCCGCGCCCGAGACCAGTACGAGGGCGACAGCCGACGCGAGGACCTGTGTTGAGCGTGACATGGTGAGCCTCCTTGTTTGGCACGATGCCAATCTACGGAAGCCCGAATGAACGCGTCCTGAATGCCGATCCAGGCGCGGCAAGGGCCGGAATCAGGGGTTTTCGGCCTTGGCGGCGGCCCACAGGCGATCGAGCAGTTCGGGCGGCGCGCCTGCGGCCGGCTGCCCGAGATGCTCAAGTTCCCGCTCGACGTGGCGATAGCGGCGCGCGAAGCGATCGTTTGCGCGGCTGAGGGCCGCCTCCGGATCGGTCCCAAGGTGCCGCGCAAGATTCACGACCGAGAACAGCAGGTCGCCCAGCTCGGCTTCCTGAGCCCGGGGGTCGCGGTCCAGCGCGGCGCGATCGAGCTCTGCAAGCTCTTCTTCGACCTTGGCGCGCGGTCCGGTGGCATCGGGCCAGTCGAAGCCGGCGTCCGCCGCGCGCGCCCCGAGCTTTCGAGCCCGCGTGAGAGCGGGCAGCCCGACCGGAACGTCCGCGAGGGCGCCCTGTGCGCCGCGCGCCGCGCGTTCCTCGCGCTTCATGCGATCCCAGGCACGGGACTGGTCCGCGGCATCCACCACGACGGCATCGCCGAAAACGTGCGGGTGGCGGCGCACCAGCTTGTCGCAGATCGCGCTTACGACATCATCGAACGCGAACGCCCCGCGCTCGCTCGCGAGTCGGGAGTGAAAAACCACCTGGAAGAGCAGATCGCCGAGTTCATCCCGGAGCGCCGTCAGGTCGGCGCGTTCGATCGCATCGGCAACCTCGTAGGCTTCCTCAACCGTGTGCGGCGCGATCGAGCGGAAGTCCTGCTCGAGGTCCCAGGGGCAGCCACGCGCTGGATCGCGCAGGCGTTCCATGATTTCGAGCAGCCGCTCAATGGCCATGTGGAGGCGGTCCACCGAGGATGTCGCGCAGCGTGAACAGCATGCCGGCGGTCGCGCCCCAGATGTTGAACTGTCCCCAGGGCAGGTCGAGGAATTCGATTTCCTCACCGGCAAAGTTGCGCCGCCGCCGCGTCCGGGTCGACGGATCAAGCAGGTGACGCAGGGGAGCCTCGAAGGTGCCGGCGACCTCCGTCGGATCCAGCAGCAGCGAAAAGCCCGGACGCACGATCCCGACGACGGGAGTGACCCGGTACCCGGTGATCACCGCGTGGTCCGGCAGGCAACCGAGCACTTCCACGAATTCCCGGGCGAGCCCGATTTCTTCGCCCGCCTCGCGCAGCGCCGCCGCGGTCGCGTCGGCGTCGCCCGCCTCCATGCGCCCGCCTGGAAAGGATATCTGGCCGGCGTGATGCTTGAGGTCGGTGGCGCGCAGCGTCAGGAGCACGGTGAGGTCGTCGCCGCGGTCCACGATGGGTACGAGCACCGCCGCACGCGTCGTCGTGGCCGGCATGAGCGATTCGAGCCGCAGTGGAGCCATGCCCGCATAATGCGCCACGCGCGGCGCGTCGCCGGGCGGACAGGCCGACAGTCGCGCGCGGAGCTCGGCTCGCAGCAGCGCCGTCGGCAGGCGGTGCAGCTCGAGCGGCGTTGCGAGACTCACGGCCCCGGGACTTCGTTGCGCGCCAGTCGTGCAGGATCGAGCAGCCGCGCGAGTTCTTCCCGCGGCAGGCCGGTTTCCTCCACGGCGACATCGACGATCGGGCGGGATTCGGCCGCCGCCCGTTTCGCAATCTGCGCCGCGCGCTCATAGCCGATGCGCGGAGCGAGCGCGGTCAGCAACATCGGGTTCCGCGCCAGGGCATCCGAGATCCGCGCCGCATGCACCTCGAGGCCTGCGATTGCGCGCTCCGCGAGCGCGCTCGCCGAATCGGTGACGAGTGCGATGCTCTCGTCGAGCGCCTGCGCGATCAACGGCAGCATCACGTTGAGCTGGAAACTGCCTGAGGCTCCCGCCATTCCAACCGCAACGTCGTTCGCCATCACCTGCGTCGCGGCCATGGCGACCGCCTCCGGAATGACCGGGTTCACCTTGGCGGGCATGATGCTGGAGCCCGGCTGCAGCGCGGGCAGCGAGATTTCGGCGAGGCCCGCGAGCGGACCCGAATTCATCCAGCGCAGGTCGTTCGCGATCTTGAGCAGGACCACGGCGGCGCCACGCAGCGTGCCGGATAGCTCGACGGCGCCGTCCTGGCCGGCCAGGCTCGCGAAGCGATCCGGCGCGCCGCTGAACGCCAGGCCGGTCCGCGCGGCGAGGCGGGCGATCGCGCGCCGGGCAAACTCGGGATGCGCATTGACACCCGTGCCCACGGCTGTTGCGCCGAGTGCGAGGCGGTGCAGGCGACCGCGCGCGTCCTCGATCCGCGCCGCGGCGTCGTTGACCTGGGAGCGCCAGGCGCGCATCTCCTGGCCGAACGTGACCGGCAGGGCATCCATCAGGTGGGTGCGCCCGATCTTGACCTGCGCGCCCACTTCGTCGGCCTTGGCCTCGATTGCCGCCGCGAGCCGCGCGAGGGCCGGCAGCAGGTCGGCGTGCACCGCGAGCGCCGCCGCGACGTGGATCGCGGTCGGGATCACGTCGTTGCTGCTCTGGCAGCGGTTGACGTGGTCGTTTGCGTGCACGTGGTGTCCGAGGCGCACGCCGGCGAGGTGTGCCACGACCTCGTTGACGTTCATGTTGGTGCTCGTGCCAGAGCCGGTCTGCATGACGCCGAGCGGGAACTCCCCGTCGTGGCGGCCCTCGGCCACCTCGAGCGCGGCGGCGGCAATTGCGGCGGCGAGCGGCGCAGGCAGCTCGCCTAGTTCAGCGTTGGTCTCGGCTGCGGCCCACTTGACGAGACCGATCGCGCGGATCAGGCCCGCCGGCATGCGGGCACGGCCGATGCGGAAGTTTTCGACGGCGCGTTGCGTCTGGGCGCCCCAAAGCGCGCCTGCGGCGACGCGGACCTCGCCGAGACTGTCCTTTTCGATGCGGTCCTGGGCACTCACGGGTAACATATGCATTCTATCACTCGCGCCACGGGCTCATGATCGACCCTCGCCTGCACGCGCTATCGCCGCTCGACGGACGCTATGCCGGGAAGTGCCCGGACCTCGCCGCGCTGTTCAGCGAGGCGGCGCTCATCGCCCATCGCCTGCGCGTCGAGACGGCGTGGTTCAGTCACCTCGCCCGCTCCGGCAGCTTCCCCGCGCTGGCGCGGCTCCCTGCCGCCGTGGTCGAGCGCCTCGAAGCCCTTTCGCGAGGGCCGGACGAAGCGGGGCTTGCGCGCGTGAAGGCCTTCGAGCGCGAGACCAATCACGACGTCAAGGCGGTGGAGTACTACCTGCGGGGCGAACTCGCTACGGCAGGAGCGACACCGGCGCAGCTCGAGTTCGTGCACTTCGCCTGCACGTCGGAGGACGTGAACAACCTCTGCTACGCGCTGATGCTGGCGCAGGCCCGCGAGCGCCTGCTTCTGCCCGCGATCGAGGCGGTGGCCGGCGAACTCGCCGCACTCGCCGCGCGCCATGCGGCCCTGCCGATGCTCTCGCGCACGCATGGCCAGGCCGCTTCACCGACGACGCTCGGTAAGGAGGCCGCGAACTTCGCGGTGCGCCTGCGCCGCGCCGAGGCCTGCCTGCGGCGCATCGAGATCCTGGGGAAGTTCAACGGCGCGGTCGGCAACTTCAACGCCCACCTCGCGGGCTTTCCCGCGGTCGACTGGCGCTCGCAGTCGCGCGCCTTCATCGAGGGCCTCGGCCTCGCGCCGAACGAGCACACGACGCAGATCGAGCCGCACGACTGGATCGCGGAGTACTGCGATGCGCTCGCGCGCGCGAACACGATCCTCGTCGACCTGTGCCGCGATGCCTGGGGCTATGTCTCGCTCGGCTACTTCAGCCAGAAGGCCGTTGCCGGCGAGATTGGATCGTCGACCATGCCGCACAAGGTCAACCCGATCGCGTTCGAGAATGCCGAGGGCAATGCGGGCCTCGCCAACGCTATGCTGAGGCATTTCTCGGACAAGCTGCCGCTGTCGCGCTGGCAGCGCGACCTCACGGACTCCACGGTGATGCGCAACCTCGGCGTTGCATTCGGTCACTCCCTCCTCGCCTGGCGCTCGGCGCTCGCGGGACTTGGGCGCATCGAGCCAGACGCCGCGCGCATCGGCGCTGACCTCGACGCGCACTGGGAGGTGCTTGCCGAGGCGATCCAGACGGCGTTACGAGCGCACGGTGTCGCCGGCGCATACGAACAGCTCAAGGATTTCACGCGTGGCCGTGACATCGGCGCGCCGGAGCTGCGCTCCTTCGTCGCGACGCTTGGACTGCCGGACGAGGCGCGCCGCCGTCTCGAGAGCCTGACGCCGGCGTCGTATACCGGTCTTGCCGAGGCGCTGGCGCGGGACATTTGACGCGGGGTCCATGGCGGTAGCGCAGATAGAGTGTAGCGCCGTCGCCTGGGACACCGAGCGCCCGGCCCTGGAGCGGGTCCGCCGCGAAGTATTCGTCCGCGAGCAGGGAATCCCCGAGTCCGACGAGTGGGATGACGAGGATGCGACCAGCGTCCACATCCTCGCGACCCTGAACCGTGAACCAGTTGGCACCGGTCGCCTGAACCGCGCCGGTAAGATCGGCCGCATCGCGGTATTGCCGGGGCTGCGCGGCCGGGGCATCGGCTCGTTGATCCTGGATCGCCTGCTCGAAGAGGCGCGCCGTCTCGGCATCCGCGAACCATGCCTGCACGCGCAAGTGCAGGCCGTGCTCTTCTACGAGAGGCTCGGCTTCGAGCGGAAGGGCGAAGTGTTCGACGAGGCCGGCATTCCGCACGTGAGGATGTCGCTCGTCCTGGAGTGACAGCGGTGCAGACGCAGCGACAAAGCGTGACCGGTACGCGCTCGATCATCGCGACGCTCGACGAGGCTCGCAGTGCCACGCAGCAGGTCGCGTTCGCGGCGCGCCGGCTGCTGACGATGTATACCCAGGATCTCGAGCCGGCCGTCTACGACCAGCCGCAGTTCCTCGAGACCGTGAAGAAGCTGGTGCTCGCCAAGAGTTATGCAAAGGTCCGCGTGCTGCTCGCCGACCCCTCGCGTGTGGTCTACGAAGGCAGCAAGTTCGTCCATCTCGCCCGGCGCATCACGAGCCACATCGAGATCCGGCGCGTGAAGTCCGAAACCCGCGACAACCAGTCCGCGTTCCTGATTGCGGACGACCGGGCGCTCGTATATCGGCTGCAGGCTTCCCGATGGGAAGGCATCCTCGAGATGAACGACCCGGTCGTGTCGCGGCGTTACCTCAACTACTTCGACGAAGTCTGGATCGCCAGCGAGCCGGAAGCCGAGACCCGCCAGCAGCACCTCTGAGCGCCGCGGCGCTTCAGGGTGCCTCGAAGGGGACGCGCCCCTTCAGGCCAGACTCATCCACGATGGTAGAACGAGAAACCTGAAGGGGCGCGTCCCCTCCGTGGAACCCTTCAGCGTTCTATAATCGTTCGATGCCCCTGAAGCTCGACCTCACCGTCGCGGCGATCGTCGAAGCCGATGGCCGGTTCCTGTTCGTGCAGGAACGCGCCGCACGACGGGTCGTCCTCAATCAGCCTGCGGGTCACGTCGAGCCGGGTGAGTCGCTGCTCGACGCGGTGGTTCGCGAGACCCGCGAGGAAACGGGGTGCAGATTTACCCCGCAGTCGGTGACCGGGATCTACCAGTGGCAGGGTCCGGCCGGGCGGCTGATCCTGCGGGTCGCGTTCGCCGGGCTGGTCGAGGAGCGTCCGCCGGAGACCCGGCTCGATCGCGCGATCATTCGCACGCTCTGGCTCGACCGCGGGCAGCTCGCCGCGCGTCTGCCAGAGCATCGCAGCCCGCTCGTGCCGCTGTGCGTCGACGATTACCTGCGCGGCGCGCGCTACCCGCTCGAGATGCTGAGCCACGTGCCACTTGCCGGGTTCGCGCTGCGCGCGGCCGCGGGCTGAGCCATGTCCCGGGTGATCGTGGCGCTGTCTGGCGGCGTGGATTCCGCGGTCGCCGCCTCGCTCCTCGTCGATGCCGGCCGGCATGTCGAGGCGCTGTTCATGTCCAACTGGGCCGAGGATGACGACGGCTACTGCACGTCAGCGGCCGATTTCCAGGACGCCCGGGCCGTCGCGGAGGAACTCGGCATACCGCTGCACAAGGTGAGCTTCGCTCCCGAGTATCGCGCGCGGGTGTTCGATCATTTCCTGGCCGAACTCGCAGCCGGCCGCACGCCAAATCCAGACGTGCTCTGCAACCGCGAGGTGAAATTCGGCGTCGGCCTCGAGTACGCGCGCAGGCTGGGCGCTGAACGCTTCGCGACCGGGCACTACGCACGCATCAACCGTGGGCGGCTGCTGCGCGGCGTCGACGGCAGCAAGGACCAGAGCTACTTCCTGCATGCGCTCGATGCCACACAGCTCGCTTCCACCGAGTTCCCGGTCGGTGGCCTCACCAAGACCGAGGTGAGGCGCATCGCCCGCGAGCGCGGGTTACCGGTCGCCGGCAAGCGCGATTCGACGGGAATCTGCTTCATCGGCGAGCGGCCCTTCGGCGAGTTTGTCGGCCGCTGGCTGCCCGGCCAGGCGGGCCCGATCGAGACCGAACATGGCGCGGTGATCGGCCGGCACCGCGGCCTCGAGCGCTACACGCTCGGCCAGCGCAGCGGGCTTGGCATCGGCGGCCGCAAGGGCGGCGGCGATGCGCCATGGTTCGTCGCCGGCAAGGACCTCGCGCGCAACTCGCTCGTCGTGGTGCAGGGCGCCGATCACCCGCGGCTGTTCTGCGCCGGCCTCGTGACGTCGGCGCCGCACTGGATCCG
>Ga0209254_10004403_pt1 | contig 12894 bp, 10 predicted proteins | sample FrelakmetDIP11DI_FD_187148 | JGI IMG/M metagenome (GOLD analysis project Ga0209254, IMG submission 187148) | Freshwater lake sediment microbial communities from the University of Notre Dame, USA, for methane emissions studies - DIP11 DI (SPAdes)... | ecosystem: Environmental > Aquatic >...
GGGCTGCCGTCCGCTGGTGTCCGGCTTCAGCCGGACGCCGGGGTTTCCCGCGCCTCGCGGAGGAGCGCCGCCCACTCCTCCGCCGTGTTCGCGTTCGCCGCCGAGCGCAGGTGCGGGTCGGTCGCCGAAAGATCGGCGTCTTCGAGCAGCTCGTGCTCCGACAGAGTGCGGACTGCGCAGGCGCCGGGAATCTCCCTGAGGCCAAGGGCGCCGCCGTGGAGCAGCTCTCCGAGGACGGGTGCGAGCCCGATCCGGTACGCCGCCAGCAAGGGCTGGGCCTGGCCGCCGATCACCGGCACGACCGCGTCGTCCCCGTCGCGGAGTGCCCGGAGCACTGCCCGGACGAACGCGGGCGCAAGCAGCGGCGTGTCCACCCCGCAGGCGAACACAGCCTCGCAGCGACCCTCAAGCGCGACGAGCCCCGCGTGCAACGCGACGAGCGGCCCTCCGTACGCGACAGGATCCTCGACGACGATCGCGGCGAGCGGAGGCACGTCCTGACCGGGAGCACGGACGACGCACACCGGGCCACCGTCTGCACCGTCGCGGACGACGTCGACCGCATGGGCCACCGCCGTCGCGCCGTGCCAGTCGAGCAGCGCCTTCGGCCGACCCATCCGGCTCGAGCGGCCGCCCGCGAGGACGACGGCACCGGCTCGCATCAAGCCTCTAGTGCGTTGTCTCGCAACGTTCCGCCGGAAACCCCTGCGCCCCCGGCCGCGGAGCGGCCCTCCGCGAAGCGGAGCCAGGCGCCAACCGGAACAGCCGGGAGCGAAGCGACCGACCGCTCCCAGCTAGTGCGGCCGCAGCCGCCGGCGTCGGGTTCCGCGTCAAACGTTGTGAGAGGCCGCACTAGTCGCGTGCCTGGACGTGCTGGAAGCCGAAGCGGCCCTTGATGCAGAGGTTCCCGCGCGTGACGTCGTGGTCGTCGGGGCTCGTCACCTTGACGATCGTGTTGTCCTGGACGTGCAGCTCGAGGTTGCAGCCGACGCCGCAGTACGGGCAGACGGTCGTCGTCACCGTCTGGTCGTCCTCGCGCCAGTCACCCTCCACGCGCAGCTCGTGCTCGGAGCGGAACATCAGCGCCCCCGTCGGGCAGACGGCGATGCAGTTGCCGCAGTAGACGCAGGCCGACTCCGGTAGCTCGGCTACGTACTCGGTCGAGATGCGAGCATCGAAGCCGCGGCCGGCGACGTGGATCGCGAAGGTGTTCTGGAACTGCTCGCCGCAGGCGTCGACGCACTTGTAACAGAGGATGCACTTCGAGTAGTCGCGCACGTACAGCTCGTTGTCGATCTTGATCGGTGCGTACACCGTCGCCGCAGTCTGGCCGTCGGGCTCGACGTGATGGCCGGTCCGCTTGCGGTCACGATCCGGGTCAGGCGGCGCTGGCGGCCCGAAGCGCTCGGGCCGGGCCTCGTAGCGTTCGAGGTACTCCGGGATCACGTCCGTCGTCGAGAGGTCGACAGACGAGGCGAGCAGCTCGAGCACCAGCTTGCGCGAGTGGCGGACGCGCTCGGAATCGGTCTGGACCTTCATCCCGGCCTCGGCCTTGCGCGAGCAGGCAGCAGCGAGCACGCGCGACCCCTCGACCTCGACCACGCACACGCGGCAGGCGTTCGCCGGCTCTAGCGTGTCGCCGTAGCAGAGCGTCGGCGTGTCGATGCCGAGGCGCCGACAGGCACCGAGGATCGTCTCACCTTCGAAGACGCGCACGGACTGCCCGTCGATCTCGAGCTCGATCATCCGCCTCGGCGCGAGCAGCAATTCGGTCACGAGAACACCCCCAAGCGTCCGATTGCGGATTCGATCGCACTCGAGGCCGTCTGGCCGAGCCCGCAGATCGAGGCGTCGCGCATGCACTGCCCCACCTCGGCGATCACCGCGAGCTCCGTCTGAACGCCTCCGATCGTCTTGCCGGAGACGAGACGCGCGAGCGACTCCTGCTGGCGCACGGTGCCGACGCGGCAGGGCACGCACTGGCCGCACGACTCGTTGCGGAAGAACGCGGCGAGGCGCATCAGCAGCCGCGGCATGTCCACGGTCTCGTCGAGCACGAGCACGACGCCGGAACCGAGCGTGGTCTTCGCCTCGCGAGCACCTTCGAAGGTGAGCGGGAGGTCGAGCTCGTCCGGCCGCAGGAACCCACCTGCTGCGCCGCCCATGAGAATGGTCTGGAGCTCCTTGCCACCCGTCACGCCACCTGCGAGGTCGTACAACTCGCGGAGCGTCGTACCGAACGGCACCTCGTAGACCCCGGGGCGCTCCACGTGACCGCAGACGCAGAAGAGCTTCGTCCCGGTCGAGACCTCGGTCCCGGTCTCGGCGTACGACGGCCCCGAGCGCAGCACGATGTCGAGCACGTTGACGAGCGTCTCGACGTTGTTGACGACGGTCGGCTTGCCGAAGAGCCCCTCGACGACGGGGAACGGTGGCTTGTTGCGCGGCTCGCCGCGATTGCCTTCGATCGACTCGAAGATCGCCGTCTCCTCGCCGCAGATGTAGGCGCCCGCTCCCTTGCGGATCTCGATCTCGAACGAGAAGCCTTCGCCGAGGATGTCGTCGCCGAGATAGCCGCGCGCGCGAGCCTCTTCCAGCGCCGCCTCGAGCGCGTGCTGCGGCTCGGGGTACTCGCCGCGGATGTAGAGGTACCCGCGCTCGCATCCGGTCGCGTAGGCCGCGATCGTCATCGCCTCGATCAGGGAAAAAGGATCGCGTTCCATCAGAACGCGATCCTTGAACGTGCCCGGCTCCGACTCGTCGGCGTTGCAGACGAGGTAGTGCGGACGCGCGGGCTGGCGGGCGACCGCATCCCACTTGACGCCGGTGGGGAAGGCAGCGCCGCCGCGACCCTGGAGCTTGGAGTCCTTCACTTCCCGGATCACGCCCTCGGGGCCGAGCTCGACGGCACGTCGCAGCGAGGCGTAGCCGCCCTGCGCGCGGTACTCGTCGAGACTGACGGTCCTGTCGGAAGCGGCACGGCGGAGGAGGCGCAGTGACGGATCGCCGGCCTGCGGGAGCACGGTGACGGGCGCCGGGCCGGGGTCGCCGCCCGCGAGGGCGTCGAGAACTGCGGTGGCCGTCGTCAACGCAAGGGTCCGCTCGTGCGGCTCGTCGCCGGCATCGCTGACGAGCGCCGCCGGGGCGCGGTCGCATTGACCCAGGCAGGGGCTGCGATACCAGGTCGCGGAGCCGTCGTCGGACAGCTCGCCTTCTGCACCGAACCGCTCCTCGATCTGCGCGATCAGGTCGTCGGAGCCGGTGCACTTGCAGGCGATGTCCTCGCAGACATGGACGACGCGCGCCGGCCGTGGCTCGACTGCGAGCATCGCGTAGAACGTGGCGACGCCGTAGACGTCCGCAGGCGGCAGCGTCAGCCGGCGGCAGAGCTCGTTCAGGCCACCAGGGCTGATCCAGCCGATCCGCTCCTGCAGCGCCCAGAGTGCCGGCAGGAGGAGGTGACGGCGCGCGCGGGCGGCATGGCCCGAGCTCGCGGTGTTGCCCTCCGGCCCGTCGAGGCGCTCGCCGCCGTCCCAGCCGTCGACCGACGGGCCGAGCACCGAGTCGAGCGCGGCGCTCTCGGCGGGCGTGGGCTCGGCGCCGGGTACGAGGTGGATGTCCACTAGTGCTGCCCGCCTACGGTTGCCGGCTCGGCGATCCCGGCACGCTCTTCGACCTCGGCCGGCTCGAGCTTCTCGACGCGGATCGCCGCCGCCTTGAACTCGGCCGTGCCCGATTTCGGGTCGGTGACGTCGATCGTGAGCTGGTTCGTGTCGACCTGATCGGGGAAGTGGAAGGTCATGAAGGCGAGACCCGGGCGAAGCGCCGGATCGATCTTCACAGGCGCCTCGACCGAGCCGCGCCGAGACGACACTCGCGCGATCTCACCGTCGGTGAGCTCGAGCCGCTCGGCGTCCTCGGGCGAGAGGTCGAGCGATTCGCCGCGATGGAGCGGCGAGGAATAGAGGTTCGTCTGCGCGCCGGTGTTGTACGACTCGAGCCGCCGGCCCGTCGTCAGCCGGATCGGGTAGTCGGCGTCGAGCTCCTCGAACGGCCCCTTCGCGACGACGACCGTGAACGGCGCCGGCGGGCCGACGAGGGGATCGGCCCAGAGCCGCTCGTGCAGCATCGGTGAGCCGGGGTGGGCCTCGTCGGGGCAGGGCCACTGCAGGCCGCCGTGCTCCTCGAGCCGCTGGTAGCTCATCCCGCCGTGCATCGGCGAGAGCGAGCGAAGCTCGTTCCACACGTCCTCGGCAACGGGATCCGGCCAGTCGTGGCCGAGCCGACGGGCGAGCTCGGTGATGATCCACATGTCGTCGCGCGCCTCGCCGGGCGGATCGAGCGCCTTGCGTACACGCTGCACGCGCCGCTCGCTGTTCGTCACGGTGCCGTCGGTCTCACACCACGACGCGGCCGAGGGGAAGACGACGTCCGCCATCTCGGCCGTCTTCGTGAGGACGATATCCTGGACGACGAGGAAGTCGAGCTCGGAGAGCAGCTTGCGCGTGCGGTTGATGTCCGCCTCGGACTGGGCGGGGTTCTCACCGATCACGTAGAGCGTTCGCAGCTCGCCGCGCTCCATGCCGTGGAACATCTGGGTCAGGTGCCAGCCGTAGGTCGGGCGGATCTTCACGTCCCACGCCTGCTCGAACCGGGCCCGCGCCTCGTGGTCGCGCTCGATGTCCTGGAAGCCCGACAGCTTGTTGGGGATCGCGCCCATGTCGCCGCCGCCCTGGACGTTGTTCTGGCCGCGCAGCGGGTTGAGACCCGAGCCGAAGCGGCCGACGTGGCCGCAGAGGAGTGCGAGGTTGATCAGAGAGAGGACGTTGTCGACCGCGTTGTGGTGCTCGGTGATCCCGAGCGTCCAGCAGATCATGGCGCGGTCGGCGCGTGCGAAGGCGTGCGCCGTCTCGCGGATCACGTCGGCCGGGACGCCCGTGAGGCGCTCGCCCTCGGCGAGCGTGAACGGCTCGACCGATGCGGCATACGCCTCGTAGCCCTCGGTGGCGTGATCGATGAAGGCACGGTTTGCGAGGCCCGCGTGGATGATCTCGCGCGCGATCGTGTTCGAGAGCGCGATGTCGGAACCGACGTCGAGCCCGAGCCAGCGGTCGGCCCACTGCGCGGACGACGTCCGCCGGGGGTCGACGACGAAGAGCCGCGCACCGTTGTGGACACCCTTGAGCAGGTGGTGGAAGAAGATCGGGTGCGTCTCGCGCGCGTTCGACCCCCAGAGGAGGATGACGTCCGTCTCCTCGACCTCTGCGTACGACGACGTGCCGCCGCCCGCTCCGAACACCGTCGCCAGACCGACGACGCTAGGGGCGTGTCAGGTTCTGTTACAGGAGTCGATGTTGTTCGTGCCCATCACCTGACGGGCGAGCTTCCCGGCGAGGAAGTTCATCTCGTTCGACGCCTTCGAGCACGAGAAGATGCCGAACGACGTCGAGGTGTCGGCCTCGCGCGCGCGGGCAAAGCCGGCGGCGGCGCGGTCGAGCGCCTCGTCCCAGGTGGCGGCGCGCAGAACGCCGTCCTCGCGAACGAGCGGGGTGGTCAGGCGGCCCTTCGTCTTGCGCATGCGTCCTCGTCTTTCGTCGGCAGCGGCGGCGGCGGCGACAGGCGGCGACAGGCTTCAGCCTGTCGTCCGGGCTCCTCTCTTCCGCTCTCTTCCGCCACAGGATGGCGATCACACCCGATCGCGTCAAAGTGACCGGATCGACCAGCTGATAGACGTGATCTATCATGCGGGGATGGATCTACGCCATCTGGAATACCTCGTGGCGGTCGTCCGCGAGGAGCACTTCGGACGGGCCGCCCGAGCCTGCGGCGTCTCGCAGCCGACTCTGTCCTCGGGGATCCGGCGCCTCGAGAGCGAGGTCGGCTTCCCGGTCGTGCGGCGCTCGCAACGCTACGAGGGGCTGACGCCCGAGGGCGAGAAGGTGCTCGAGTGGGCCCGGCGGATCCTCGCCGACGTGGGCGGACTCGACGCGGAGCTCGATGCCATGCGCGGTGGGCTCTCGGGGCAGCTCCGGATCGGGGCGATCCCGACCGCCCTCCCCTCCGTCTCACTCCTGACGACGCCGCTCGCGCACAGCCACCCCGGGATCACGGTGGCCGTGCACTCGCTCAACTCGAGGCAGATCGAGCGCGGGTTGCTGGAGTTCCAGCTCGAGCTCGGCATCACCTACCTCGACTCGGAGCCGCTCACCGGAGTGCGCACCTTCGCTCTCTACGAGGAGCACTACGTCCTGCTCACCGACCGAGACGGGCTTCTGGGAGCAAACGACGAGGTGACCTGGGCCGAGGCCGCGACGCTGCCGCTCTGCCTGCTGACCGGCGACATGCAGAACCGGCGTATCGTCGATGGCATCTTCCACGAGGCCGGCGCCGAGCCGAGGCCGGCGGTCGAGACGAACTCGATCTCGACGCTCGCCGCCCACGTCCGCGACGGGCCGTGGTCGGCCGTGATGGCCCATGCGTGGCTGCACGCCTTCGACGTGCCGCACGGGATGAAGGCGATTCCGCTCGTCGCGCCTGCCACCACGCGCACGATCGGGCTGGTCTGGCTCGACCGCGATCCGGAGCCGATCCTCGCCCGGGCGCTCCTCGAGGTTGCGGAAGGTGTCGATCTCGCGCGCACCCTCAGCCGGTGATGCGCTCGGGCCGCGAGTACACGTTCAGGCGGCCGTCGCGGACGAAGCCGCAGAGCGTGACGCCGCGATCGGCGGCGAGCTCGACGGCGAGCGACGACGGCGCGCCCACCGCGACGATGACCGGGCAGCCGGCGACGGCCGCCTTCTGGACGAGCTCGAACGAAAGGCGTCCGCTGACACAGAGGACGTGATCGGTGAGAGGCAGGAGCCCGTCGAGGAACGCCCGGCCGATCACCTTGTCCATCGCGTTGTGCCGCCCCACGTCCTCGCGGGCGCAGACGAGCGCGCCCTCGGCTGTGAAGAGCCCCGTGGCGTGCAGCCCTCCGGTCGAGGCGAACGCCGCCTGCGACTCCCGCAGGCGCGCGGGCAATGCCCCGGCCACAGCGGCCGAGAGGGTGAGTGAGCTCTCGACCGGTGGCGACTCGACCGCGATCGCCTCCAGCGCCCCCTTGCCGCAGACACCGCAGGAGGAGGTCGTGTAGAAGGATCGCGCCAGCCGGTCGGGCTCGAAGCCGGGCGCCTCGAGCTCGATCGTGTTCGCCGCGAGATCGGCGGGCACCCGCGCGGCGCGGGGCCGCAGGCCCTCGGAGAGCGCAAACCCGAGCGCCAGCTCCTCGTCGTGCCCGGGCGTCCGCATCGTCACCGCGACCGGCACGCCGCCGATGCGGAGCTCCAGCGGCTCCTCGACCGCGACCCGGTCGTCGAGCTCCTCTCCACCGGGAAGGCGAAGCACCCTCACGGCGGCGGTACTGTAGGGCGGTGGCGCCTCCCGCTTCCGCGTCATCGTCCCGCAACCGTAGCCGCGCCACGGACGGTCCGCGCGCCGCGGAGATGCTTCGATGAGCCCGCTCCACGGCGCCGACGTCGCCGTCTCGCTCGCGGCCTGGCTCGACGCGGTGCGCCGGGCGGGCGGTCTGCAGCCGCCCGGGACCGAGGTGATCGGGCTGGACCGAGCGCTCGGGCGCGTCACGGCGGAGCCGATCCGGGCCAGTCGCTCGACCCCCGCCTTCGACGCCGCCGCAATGGATGGGTACGCCGTGACTGCCGCGTCGACGGCAGGTGCACCTGTCGTCCTACCCGAGGGGGCCTTTCGGCACGTCGACACGGGCGACCGGTTGCCGGCCGATACCGATGCGGTCGCGAGGCGCGAGGACGTGGTCGTCGACGGCGGTCTCCGGCTCGCACGGCCCGTTCCTCCGTACGCGAACGTGCGCCAGGTGGGAGAGGACGTCGCGGCCGGCGACCTCCTGTTCGCCGCGGGCAGGTGCCTCCGGCCGCCCGATCTCGCAGTCCTGGCGTCCGTCGGCGAGAGCACCGCGAGCGTCCGGCGGCGGCCACACGTCGTCATCGTGCCCTCTGGCGACGAGCTCGTGCCACTCGGCACGCTGCCGCGCGACGGCCAGATCGTCGACACCAACTCGTTGATGCTCGCGGCGATGGTCGAGGAGGCCGGCGGTGTCGCGACACGGGCGCCGATCGTTGCCGACGACCCGGGCCTGCTCGCAGAGGCGCTCGCGACCGCTGCCGCGGAGGCCGACCTCGTCCTGCTCCTCTCCGGCTCGGCGGGCGGCGCCGGAGACCATGCCGTCTCGGTCATGGAGCGGCTCGGCCACGTGGTCGTACAGGGTGTTGCGGTCAAGCCCGGGCACCCGGTCGTTCTCGCCCACCGTGGTCCCGTCCCGGTGATCGGCGTGCCGGGCTACCCCGTCTCGGCCGCGCTCGCATTCGAGCTGTTCGGCGTCCCGCTGCTGGTAGAGCTGGGCGGGCGAATGGTGGCGCCGCGGCCCCGGGTGCGCGCGACGGCCGCGGTCGAGCTGCGCTCCACCCCGGCGAGCGACGAGTGGATCCGGCTCCGCCTGGCCCGGCTGGGAAGCGGCCTCGTCGCGACGCCGCTGCGGCGCGGCGCGGGCGTGCTCAGCTCTCTCGCGCGGGCCGACGGCCTCACCTGCGTCCCGATCGGCTCGGCGCTGGTCGCCGAGGGAGAGGAGATCAGGGTCGAGCTCTTGCGGCCGCTCGCCGAGGTCGAGCGGTCGCTCGTCGTGAGCGGCTCCACCGATCCTCTGCTGGACGAGCTCGCGACCCGGTTCGAGCTGCTCGCGGATTGCGACGGTTCCGCGAACGGCGCGGCCTCCCTCGTCGCCGGGCGCTGCCATCTGGCCCTCGTCGCGATGGAGGACGTACCGCCCGCCGCAGCAGTGATCTCGACCTGGGAGCGCACCCTCGGGCTCGTCGTGGCGCCGGGTGACCCCCGTGCGATCGGCGGCGTCGAGGGGCTACGGCGACGTGAGGTCAGGCTCGTCAACCGCCAGCAGGGCTCTGCGTCGAGGCGGTTGCTGGACGAGCTCCTCGCCGTACGCTCGATCGACCCGGATGCCGTCACGGGCTACCACCGCGAGGCACGGTCCCACGCCGCCGCCGTGGCGGCCGTCGCCGCGGGGGTCGCTGACTGCGCGATCGGCTCGCTCTCGGCGTGCTCCGGTCAGCCGGTCGAGCTCATCCCGCTGGCGACGCAGACGCTCGTGCTCGTGGCGGCCGCGGGCCTCGGAGACGATGCCCGCTTGACCGGGCTGCGAGCGGTGCTCGGGAAGGGCTCACCGCCCCCACCTGTTCTGGGGTAGGCGAAAACGGGGACGTTCAGGTCGGCCGGCGACGGCCGACCTGAACGCCGGGATCAGGCAAGGTCGAATCGATCGAGATTCATCACCTTGTCCCACGCGGCAATGAAGTCGCGCACGAACTTCTCCTGCGAGTCGTCACTCGCGTAGACCTCTGCGAGCGCACGGAGCTGGGAGTTCGAACCGAAGACGAGGTCGACGCGGCTGCCGGTGCACTCGAGCTCGCCCGTCTCGCGATTGCGGCCCTCGAAGGCCTCCTCCGCGTCGGAGGTCGGCTGCCACATCGTGCCTTGGTCGAGCAGGTTCACGAAGAAGTCGTTGCTCAACGCCTCGGGCTGCTGCGTGAAGACGCCGAGCTCGGAGCTGTCGTGGTTCGCGTTCAGGACCCGCATGCCGCCCACCAGGACGGTCAGCTCGGGAGCGGTCAGCGTCAGCAGCTGCGCCCGCTCGACGAGCAGAGCCTCCGCCGGCAGCTCGTGCCCCTTGCCGAGGTAGTTACGGAACCCGTCCGCAGTCGGCTCGAGCACGGCGAAGGATTCGACGTCGGTCTGCTCCTGCGACGCGTCCGAGCGTCCGGGTGCGAAGGGAACCTCGACGTCGGCCCCGGCGTTCTTCGCGGCCTGCTCTACAGCCGCGCAGCCGCCGAGCACGATGAGGTCGGCGAGCGAGATCTGCGTCCTCCCGTCGGCCTGCGAGCTGTTGAACTCCTGCTGGATCTTCTCCAGGGTCGGCAGCACCTTCGCCAGCTCGGTGGGGTTGTTGACCTCCCAGCCGTTCTGGGGAGCGAGGCGAATCCGCGCCCCGTTGGCTCCACCGCGCTTGTCGGTGCCGCGGAACGTCGAAGCCGAGGCCCAGGCGGTCGCGACCAGCTGTGAGACGGAGAGCCCCGAGGCGAGAATTGTCTCCTTGAGGGCGGCGATGTCCTGTGCCCCGACCAGCTCGTGCGTGACCTCGGGGACGGGATCCTGCCACAGCTGCGGCTCCGTAGGAACGAGCGGGCCGAGATACCGCGTGATCGGTCCCATGTCGCGGTGCGTCAGCTTGAACCAGGCCTTGGCGAAGGCGTCGGCGAACTCGTCGGGGTTCTCGTAGAAGCGCCGTGAGATCGGCTCGTAGACCGGATCCATTCGCAGCGCCAGATCCGTCGTCAGCATCACCGGGGTGTGCGTCTTCGACGGATCATGGGGATCCGGCACGGTGCCCGCGGCAGCTGGGTCGGTGGGAATCCACTGCCACGCACCGGCGGGGCTCTTCGTCAGATCCCAGTCGTAGCGGAAGAGGGTCTCGAAGAAGCTGTTGTCCCACGTCACCGGGGTGGGCGTCCAGGCGCCTTCCAGACCGCTCGTGATCGCGTCGCCGCCCTTGCCGCTGCCGTAGTCGCTCCTCCAGCCGAGGCCCGTCTCTTGCAGCGGGGCGGCCTCGGGCTCGGGGCCGACGAGCGCGGCGTCGCCCGCGCCGTGGGTCTTGCCGAACGTGTGCCCGCCGGCGATGAGCGCGACCGTCTCCTCGTCGTTCATGGCCATGCGACGGAACGTCTCGCGGATGTCCACGGCGGCGGCAAGCGCGCTCGGGATGCCGTTCGGCCCTTCCGGGTTCACGTAGATGAGGCCCATCTGGACGGCGGCCAGGGGATTGGCCAGCTCACGGTCGCCGCTGTAGCGCGAGTCCCCGAGCCACGTGTCCTCGGTGCCCCAGTCGATCTCCTCGGGCTCCCAGACGTCCTCGCGCCCGCCCGCGAACCCGAACGTCGTGAATCCCATCGACTCCAGGGCGCAGTTGCCCGCGAGCACCATCAGGTCGGCCCAGGAGATCTTCCGGCCGTAGCGCTGCTTGACCGGCCAGAGCAACCTGCGGGCCTTGTCGAGGTTCGCGTTGTCCGGCCAGCTGTTGAGGGGCGCGAACCGCTGCTCGCCGGACCCGGCGCCTCCGCGGCCGTCGCTGATGCGGTACGTGCCCGCGCTGTGCCACGCCATCCGGATGAACAGCGGCCCGTAGTGGCCGTAGTCGGCCGGCCACCAGTCCTGCGACGTCGTCATCACCGTCTCGAGGTCCTGCTTCACGGCTTCGAGGTCGAGGGTCGCGAACTCCGCGGCGTAGTCGAACTCCGCGCCCATGGGATCGGCCATTGGGGGGTTCTGGTGGAGAACGTTCACGTTCAGCTGATTCGGCCACCAGTCCCGGTTCGACCTGCCGGTTCCGCCCGAGACCGGGCACGTGCTTTGGCTCTCCTCGTTCATCTCTCCAACGACTGCATCAGGGGTGTCAGACACGGAAGTCCTTCCGGGATCAGGGGTGTGGTCAGGAACTGTGTGCGGTGGAGCAGTCGGGGCACAGGCCCCAGTAGACGACCTCGGCCTCGTCGATCGCGTAACCGTGGTCGTGGGACGCGGTCAGACAGGGCGTGTCACCGACGGCGCAATCGACGTCGGCGATAGCACCGCACGACCGGCACGCGACGTGGTGATGGTTGTCTCCCACCCGCGACTCGTAGCGGGCCACGGAGCCCGCCGGCTCGATGCGCCGAACCAGGCCCGCGGCAGTCAACGCACGCAGCACGTCGTAGACGGCCTGCGTGGACACCTCACCGAGATCCTCACGCACGACACCGATGATCGAGTCCGTGTCGGCGTGCGGATGCTCGACCACCGCGGTCAGCACCGCCACCCGGGGACGCGTCACACGCAAAGCGGCCCCGCGCAACAACTGCTCGACCTCCAACGTCGTGGGCACCCTGCCAGTGTAGACCCCATCTTCTGGAATCGGTCAAGAGTACTGACGGCCCTCCGCCGCCGCTGCGATTGTGGCCGGGCTATCCGGCAGGCAGCGGCGCCTGGCCCGGGGGCGACGCCGCGTCCGGCCCCCCGGAGGTGCCGGCCGCCGGCTCCGCACCGATGCGCCCGTCGAGATAGGCGGTGAGAGCAAGGCTGGTCAGGTACGCGACGACCACCGCGACGATGATCAACGGCGCCACCGCGAACCCGGCATTGACCGTGAGCAGGAGCGCGATCATCACGGACGAGAGCGGCAGCCGCAGGATCGACACGCACATCGCCCCGACGAGAACGGCCACGGCCTGGGTCTCGGCGAAGCCGGGCAGGTGGGCCGCGATCAACCCACCCACGACCCCGAGGAAGATCGCCGGGAAGGTCGGGCCACCGCGGAAGCTCCCGAGCGAGATGCTCCATGCGATCCCCTTGAACAGGAAGAGGAGCACCAGCGTCGAGACCGAGACGGTCGTGGCCGAGGCGAAGAGCGAGCCGAACGCCTCCTGGCCGGAGAACAGCACCGCGTTCTCCGACTGGTCGGTCGTCTGCGCGAACGCGACCGCGAGCGCACCGACGGCAAGGCCGGCAGCGATCGTGAGGGGATAGCGGCGGGTCTCGACCAGGCGCTGCGTGCGGCGGGCGAGCTCCATGATCGCGAAGGAGACGACGGCGGCTGCGATCGCGAGCACGATCGTCCAGCCGAAGTCGCCCCAGCCGGGACCGTCGAACGGCGGCAGCGTGAACGGGCTCAGCTGCCAGGCGGCATCGCTGAAGCCCGACCAGGACCCGAGGCCGATGAACACGAGCGACCCGATCCCTGCCGCCAGGAGGCCGGGCAGCAGGACGAGCGGGAGGACGGCC
>Ga0209254_10004404_pt1 | contig 12890 bp, 13 predicted proteins | sample FrelakmetDIP11DI_FD_187148 | JGI IMG/M metagenome (GOLD analysis project Ga0209254, IMG submission 187148) | Freshwater lake sediment microbial communities from the University of Notre Dame, USA, for methane emissions studies - DIP11 DI (SPAdes)... | ecosystem: Environmental > Aquatic >...
CTCGACGAACCGGTGGCCGACCCCGCCCTGGTGCCGCTGTTCTTCATTGCGCGCGAGGCGCGCAAGCACGTCAAGGTGGTTTTGAGCGGAGAGGGCGCCGACGAGCTCTTCGGCGGCTACACGATCTATCGGGAACCGTTGTCGCTCAAGCCTTTCGACTACCTTCCGCGACCGGTGCGCAAGTCGCTGGGCCGGGCCTCGCGGCCGCTGCCCGAAGGCATGCGCGGAAAGAGCCTGCTGCATCGCGGCTCGCTGACGCTCGAGGAGCGCTACTACGGCAACGCCCGCAGCTTCTCCGACGACCACCTTCGCGCCGTGTTGCGCGGGTTCAACCCGGACTGGACCCACACCGACGTCACGGCCCCGATCTACGCCGAGTCGGCCGGCTGGGACCCCGTCGCCCGGATGCAGCACATCGACCTGTTCACCTGGCTGCGCGGCGACATTCTGGTCAAAGCCGACAAGATGACGATGGCCAACTCACTGGAGTTGCGCGTGCCGTTCCTGGATCCCGAGGTGTTCGCGGTCGCCTCCCGGCTGCCGTTCGACCAGAAGATCACTCGTACCACCACCAAGTACGCGCTGCGGCGCGCGCTGGAGCCGATCGTGCCCCCGCACGTGCTCAACCGGGCCAAGCTGGGCTTCCCGGTCCCGATCCGGCACTGGTTGCGCGCGGGTGAGCTGATGGACTGGGCCTACGGCATGATCGACGCCTCCCAGGCCGGCCAGTTCATCGACACCGCGGCGGTGCGCACGATGCTCGACGAGCACCGCGCCGGCGACAGCGACCACAGCCGGCGGCTGTGGACGGTGCTGATCTTCATGCTGTGGCACGCGATCTTCGTCGAGCACAGCATCTCCCCGACGATCAGCGAGCCGCAGTACCCGGTGCAGCTCTAACTCAGCGCGGTCGAAATCTCCTCGGCGGCCGCGGCGCCGTAAGCATCGGCGAGCCGGGTCTTGGCCGCCTCGGGGTTCCACGTCCAGTTCTGGGTGCCGGTGGTCTCCAGGACCAGCACCGCCACCAGGGAGCCCAGCTGAGCGGCGCGCTCCAGGCTCAGACCGGCGCTGCGCGCGGTCAGGAAGCCGGCCCGGAAGGCGTCGCCCACCCCGGTCGGGTCCACCTGAGCGGTCTCCGGGACGACGTCGACGTGGATGTTGGTGCCGTCGGCGGAGACCAGGTCGACGCCCTTGGCGCCCAGGGTGGTCACGCGCAGGCCGACCTGGGCCAGCACGTCGGCGTCGGTCCACCCGGTCTTGGACAGCAGCAGGTCCCACTCGTAGTCGTTGGTGAACAGGTAGGTGGCACCGTCGATGAGCTGTCTGATCTCCTCACCGGAGAGCCGGGCCAGCTGCTGGGACGGGTCGGCGGCGAAGGCCAGCCCGAGCTTGCGGCATTCGTCGGTGTGCAAGAACATCGTGTCCGGGTCGTTGGCGCCGACGATGACCAGCTCGGGCGTACCGATGGCCTCGACGACTCCGGCCAGCTTGATGTTTCGCGCCTGCGACATCGCGCCCGGGTAGAACGAGGCGATCTGGGCCATGTCGGTGTCGGTGGTGCAGACGAACCGCGCGGTGTGCGCGGTGTCGGAGATCAGGACGTTGTCGCAGTCGACGCCGGCGGCCTCCAGCCATTCGCGATAGCCGGTGAAGTCCACTCCCGCCGCACCGACCAGGGCCGCGCGGCCCCCCAGCACGCCGATTGCGTAGGCCATGTTCCCGGCGACGCCGCCGCGATGCACCACGAGGTCGTCGACCAGGAAGCTCAGCGACACCTTCTGGAGGTGCTCGGCAAGAAGCTGTTCGGAAAACCGCCCGGGAAAGCGCATCAGGTGGTCGGTGGCAATGGATCCGGTCACCGCGATGGTCACGAAGCGTCCGCCCTTCATGTGGTAGCTGTAGCCTGCCTACAAGAGCCGACTATATGGGCCGACAGCGGTGTTGATGTGGCCGGTACTTCCCTATGCCCCTGCGACGACCCCAGGAGACGTATCGATGGCTGACCCCTTTCCGCCGCCCCAGCAGGTCGGCGCCGAGGGTCAACCGTTCCCCGGCCCGCAGGCGTACTCCGAGCCGTATCCCGACGACCGATTCGGCCCCCCCGCCGTCCCACCGCCCGGCATGCCCTATCCCGGCGCCTACCCGGGAATGCTGCCACCGCCGGTGGGCTACCCGCAGCCCAAACCCCGCCGTCGCAAGGTGTTGTGGCTGAGCCTGCTGGCGCTCGTCGTGGTGGGCGCCCTGGTGGCGGTCATGCTGGTCATCCGAACCACCCGGCCCGCCATAGGTGCCGGGGCGTTCACCGAGGGCGCGACCAAGTCTGCGATCCAGAGCTATCTGAGCGCACTGTCCAACGGCGACACCGAGATCGTCGCCCGAAACAACCTGTGCGGCATGTACGACGCGGTCAAAGACCGCCGCGGCGATCAGGCGCTGGCCCGGCTGGCCAGTGATGCGTTCCGCAGGCAGTTCACCCGTGCGGAGGTCACATCGATCGACAAGATCGTGCTGTCATCGTCGTATCAGGCTCAGGTGCTGTTCACCATGAGGGTGGCACCGGCGTCGGGCGCGCGGGGCAGCCGCGACGAGGAGCAGGGTGTCGCGCAGGTGCTGCGCCAGGACAACCAGCTGCTGGTGTGCTCCTACCTATTGCGAACGGCCGCCCAATACTGAGCGGCCGTTGCGGAGGTTGTTACGTCAGTTGAACGAGTCGCCGCAGGCGCAGGAGCCGGTGGCGTTCGGGTTGTCGATGGTGAAGCCCTGCTTCTCGATGGTGTCGACGAAGTCGATCGTGGCGCCCTGCACGTAGGGGGCGCTCATCCGGTCGACGGTGAGGCTCACCCCGCCGAACTCCACGGTCAGGTCACCGTCGAGCGCGCGGTCGTCGAAGAACAGGTTGTAACGCAGGCCGGCGCAGCCGCCGGGCTGCACGGCGATACGCAGGGCCAGGTCGTCGCGACCCTCCTGGTCGAGCAGCGACTTCGCCTTGGAGGCCGCGGCGTCGGTCAGGGTCACGCCGTGGGCGGCGTCGGTCGCGGTCGCGGTCTGCGACTCGTCGGAAACAGTCATTACGTCTCCCTCATGCGGATGTCTGTCGTGGGTTCCCGTGGGGGTTAGGCCCACCTCATCAACGGTACCTTGTCCGGCCGCTATTCCCGACTCAAGGCGTCCCCAGACCCGTTGCCGTGCGGCAGGCCAGCCCGGCCAGCTGGTTGGCGGCGTCGTCGATGGCGGCCTGCACCGAACCGGCGTAGTCGGCGATCGCATAGGCCGCGGTGATACCCGCCTCGGGCAGCGCGGCGGGTACGAGCGCCACCTGGCCGGCCAGCACGATCACCGGGACACCGCGCGGGCGCACTCCGGCGGCCAGGGCGCTGACCACCTTGCCGTGCAGCGACTGGTCGTCGAAGCGGCCCTCGCCGGTGACGATCACGTCGGCCGCGGCGACGTCGTCGGCCAGCCCGGTGTGCTCGGCGATCACGGCCGCACCCGACTCCCGGACGGCACCGAGCGCCAGCAGCGCCGCGCCCAGCCCCCCTGCCGCACCGGCCCCCGGCAGCGGGCTGACCGGGCGGCCGGCCAGCGCGTTGAGTTTGGCCGCCCAGGCCGTCATCCGCTGTTCGAGGATCTCGACCGTCGCCGGGTCGGCCCCCTTCTGCGGGCCGAAAATCCGCGCGGCACCCATCGGCCCCAGCAGCGGGTGTTCGACGTCGGTCGCCGCGATGAGCCGGATTCCGGCCAGTTCCTCGTGCGCCTGGCGCAGGCCGCCGAATGCCTCCACCAGCCCGCGGCCGCCGTCGGTGCAGGCGCTGCCGCCGAGTCCGACGACGATCGTGGTCGCTCCCGCCTTCAGCGCGGCGTCCACGAGCTGGCCGACTCCGCGACTGTGTGCGGCCACCGCGGTCTGGTCGGTCGGGGGGCCGCCGAGCAGCGACAGCCCGCAGGCCTGGGCGCACTCGATGTAGGCGGTCGAGGTGCCCGGGTCGTAGACCCACTCGGCGTCGACCTCACCGTCCAGCGGCCCGGACACCCGGGTGCGGCGGACCTCGCCCACCCGTCCGGCCAGCACACCGACGAAGCCGGGCCCACCGTCGGACTGCGGTGCCAGGACCAGCCGGTCGCCGGGCCGCGCCCGGCGCCAGCCCGCGGCGATGGCGTCGGCGGCCTCGACCGCGCTGAGGCTGTCGCCGTAGCAGTCCGGGGCGATCAACACCTGCAAAGCCGCCGCCGAACCCGTCATTCCAGCAGGGTAGAGCCGAGCATCACGAGGTGCATGCCGGGCCGGTGCCGCGGCGAAGTAACCTGGCAGGCGTGAAGCTGCTGGGCCGCAAAAACGACGACGGCGACGTGCCGGAGGCCGAGCCGACGGCGCTCGAGGAGTCCGCGTCGGTGCGCACCACCGCGCCCAAGGGCAGGCCGACCCCCAAGCGCAGCCAGTCCGAGAAACGGCGCGGACCGGTGGCGCCGGCGCCGATGACGACCTCCGAGGCACGCAAGCGCCGCAAGGAGATGCGGGCGACCCTCACCAAGGAGGAACGCAAGGCCGAGAAGCTGCGGCGGCGCGCCGCGATGTCCGACCGCCGCGAGAAGATGATGGCCGGCGAGGAGGACTACCTGCTGCCGCGCGACAAGGGGCCGGTGCGCCGCTACGTCCGCGACATCGTCGACTCCCGGCGCAACCTGCTCGGCCTGTTCATGCCGGCGGCGCTGTTCATGATCTTCGTCATGCTCTCGGTGCCCAAGGTTCAGCTGCTCATCTCTCCGGCCATGCTCGTGCTGATGGCGATCATGGGCGTCGACGCGGTCCTGCTGGCCCGCAAGGTCAACAAGGCGGTTGCAGCCAAGTTCCCCGAGAACACCGAAGGTCCTTGGAAGCTCGGATTTTACGCCGCGGGCCGGGCTTCTCAGCTGCGCCGCATGCGCGCCCCCCGGCCCAGGGTCGAGCGCGGCGCCAAGGTCACCTGACCAGATCCGGCACAGTGCGCACGCTGGTGCTCGGCGGGATCAGGTCGGGCAAGTCACGATGGGCGGAGATGGCGATCGACACCGACGGCGCGGTGCGTTACGTGGCGACCGGCGCTGCGCCGCAGAGCGATCCGTCCTGGGCGGCGCGCGTCGCCGCGCACCGCGAGCGCCGTCCACGGGCCTGGGACACCGTGGAGACCGTCGACGTGGCGGCGCAGTTGCGCGCCGCACCGCACACCGCGACCCTGGTCGACGACCTCGGCGGCTGGTTGACCGGGGTGCTGGACCGGCGCGGCTGGGATGACGGTTCGGTGAGCGACGAAGTCGACGAATTGGTGTCGGCGGTCGAAGAATTCAGCGCCCCGCTGGTATTGGTCAGTCCCGAGGTGGGCCTGACCGTGGTACCGGCCACCGCGTCCGGGCGTCGCTTCGCCGACGAACTCGGCATCCTCAACCAACGACTCGCGCAGCACTGTGAGCGGGTGGTGCTGGTGGTCGCGGGGCTACCGGTCCGGGTCAAACCAACGGAGGCGTCGTGACGGAGTTCCCCCCGGTCACCCCGCCCGATTCCCGCGCCGCCGCGGCGGCGCGCCGCAGGCAGGACATCCTCACCAAGCCAGCCGGTGCGCTCGGCCGGCTCGAGGACTTGTCGGTGTGGGTGGCTTCTTGCCAAGGGCATTGTCCGCCAAGGCAATTCGAGCGCACACGAGTGGTGGTGTTCGCCGGCGACCACGGCGTGGCCCGCGCCGGCGTGTCGGCATACCCGCCGGAGGTCACCGCACAGATGGTGACCAACATCGACGCGGGCGGCGCGGCGATCAACGTCCTGGCCGAGATCGCGGGGGCGACGGTGCGGGTGGTGGACATCGCAGTGGACACCGACGGACCCGCCGCCGATTACAAGGTGCGCCGCTCCAGTGGCGACATTGCAGTCGAGGACGCACTGAGCGAAAGCGAGGTGCTCGCCGCCCTCGATGTGGGTCGGCGCATCGCCGACGAGGAGGTCGACGCAGGCGCCGACCTGCTCATCGCCGGCGACATGGGCATCGGAAACACCACGGCGGCAACGACGCTGATCGCCACGCTGACCGACACCGAACCGGTGGCCGTCGTCGGCCGCGGCACCGGTATCGACGATGCCGGCTGGTCACGCAAGGCCGCCGCGGTTCGCGACGCGATGTACCGCGGGCGCCGCTTCCGCTCCGACCCCGTCGCGCTGCTGCGGACGTGCGGCGGAGCGGACCTGGCCGCGATGGCCGGTTTTTGCGCGCAGGCCGCGGTGCGGCGCACTCCCCTGCTGCTTGACGGTCTGGTGGTGACGGCCGCGGCGCTCGTCGGTGATCGGCTGGTGCCGGGCGCACGGGCCTGGTGGCAGGCCGGCCACCGCTCCACCGAACCGGCCCACACACTGGCGCTGGCCCAGTTGGGTCTGGAGCCGATCGTCGATCTGGGTCTGCGACTGGGCGAGGGCACCGGCGCCGCGGTGGCCCTTCCGCTGGTTCGCGCGGCCATCGCGACGTTGTCGTCGATGGCGACCTTTGCCAGCGCCGGCGTTACCGAGAAGACCCCGGACTGATCGTGATGCGTTCGCTGGCAACGGCTTTCACGTTCGGAACCGTGCTTCCGGTCCCGTCTCGCGGGCCGGCTGTCGGGCGGGCGACGATGACCGCGCTACCGGTGGTCGGCGCCGTGCTCGGCCTGCTGGCCGCCGGTGTGCTGTGGGCCGGGCAATGGGCATTCGGTGCGCACAGCGCTCTGGCCGGCGTGCTGACGGTGGCCACCCTGCTGCTGGCGACGCGTGGCCTGCACATCGACGGCCTGGCCGACACGGTCGACGGGTTGGGCTGCTACGGGCCGCCCGAGCGAGCGCTGCAGGTGATGCGGGACGGCTCGGCCGGCCCGTTCGGCGTCGCCGCCCTCACCGTCGTGCTGCTGATCCAGGCCTTGGCGTTCGCGGCGATGCCCCCGGATTCGACAGTGTTGGCCGCAGTCGTCACCGCGGTGCTCGCCGGGCGGGTCGCCGCGGTGCTGGCATGCCGCCGGGGGGTGCCCGCCGCCTCCGGCAGCGTGCTGGGCGCTCAGGTGGCGGGCAGCCAACCTCTCGCGGTGGTCGGGGTGTGGGTCGCCGTGGTCGCCGGGTGCTCGGTCCTGGCGACGTCTCGCCCGTGGCAGGGTCCGGCGGTGGTGCTGGCGGCCCTGGCGGTGTCGGCGGTGCTGGTGGCCCACTGCGTGCGCCGGTTCGGTGGCATCACCGGAGACGTGCTGGGTGCGGTCGTCGAGCTGACGACCGCGCTGACGGCGATCGGCCTGGTGATCCATGCTCGGTGAACTCGACGCTCAACAGATCGAGGACGTGTTACGCACCGAGGTGATCGCCCGCCTCGGCTGCATCAGCGACGGCCGCGTGTACGTGGTACCGGTCACCTACGTCTACGACGGCACCTACCTCTACGGCCATGCGATGGACGGCGCCAAGCTGCGTGCGATGCGGGCCAACCCGCAGGTCTGTATCGAGGTCGAGCAGGTCGACGACCTGTCCAACTGGCGCAGCGTCATCGCCTGGGGAACCTTCGAGGAGTGCGTCGGCGCGGACTGGGATGCCGGCTTCGCGATGCTGGCCGAGCGGATCATGCCGCTGCTGACCCTGCCCGCGAACCAACCACCGCCGGATCTGTCGGTCATGCGGCGCGGTTCGGTGTACCGGATCCGGCTGGCGCACAAGACGGGACGATTCGAAGAAGTCAAAGCCGACTGACGGGCTACCCTGAGCTGCCGATTACGTCACTCAGAGCGCGTGTCCGGGGGTGGTGAACGATGGATGCCTCGCACGGCCGGCCCGATGCTGAGTGGTTTCGGCAGATGGCCAACGGCAGCGCGGTGGTCTTCTTCGTCCTGCGCGTGCAACCCGACGTGGCCTTCGAGTTCCTGACCGACGCCGTCGAGGACCAGATCGGCTGCCCGGCCGCCGCAGGCCTCGCCGACCCCGCAGCGGTGCTGGGCCTGGTCGATCCCGAGTACAGCGAACAGCTCACGAAGTTGCTCAGCCTGACCCCCGGCAACCAGATGACGAGCGAGATGACCTGGCGGCACCGCGACGGTCGCCCGGTGCACGCCCGGGCCTGGGTGCGATCACGGCGACGCGAGGACGGCTCGGTCATCCTGGAGGGCTCGATCCGCGACATCACCCAACTGCACGAGGCCGAGACCGAGCTGCGGCTGTCCGAGCAGCGGTACCGTCTGCTGGCCGAGAACGCCTGGGAGATCATCTGGACCGCGTCACTGGACGGCACCGTCAACTACATCAGCCCGGCGGTGGAGCGGGTCCGCGGCTTCACCCCCGAGGAGGCCATGCACCAGACGGTCGAGGAAACTCATCCGCCGGAGTCGGCGGCCCGCGTCATCGACTTCTACCGCAGGCTGTTCGCCGCGATCGAAAAGGGCGAGGAGACATCGGTGTTCCGCGGGGACCAGGAGTACTACCGCAAGGACGGCTCGATCATGGAGGGCGAGCTTCAGGTCATCCCGCATGTCGACACCGACGGCTCGGTCGTGGAGATCCTCGGCGTCACCCGCGACATCAGTGAGCGCAAGGCCTTCGAGGCCGAACTGACCCGGCTGGCCGGGACGGACGCGGTCACCGGGGTGTGGAACCGACGCCACGGTGGGAGCTTGCTGGCCGCCGACCTGGACCAGGCCCGCCTCGACCGCCGGCCCCTTTCGGTGCTCATGGTCGACATCGATTATTTCAAGCCGGTCAACGACATCCATGGCCATCAGGCCGGCGATCGGGTACTCGCCGAGACCGCCCGTCGGATGCTGGAAGCCGTCCGCGGCACAGACGTCGTGACGCGGTGGGGCGGCGAGGAATTCGTCATCATGCTGCGTGACTGCGGCCTCGATGAAGCGATGGCCATCGCCGAGAAGATCCGCACCCAGATCGCCAACACACCCTTCCGCCACTTCGGCACGGTGACCGTCAGCATCGGCGCCGCCGAAGTACGAGAAGACGAAGGCCTCGAGCCGTGGCTGGCACGCGCCGACGCCGCGCTGTACGAGGCGAAGCGGTCGGGTCGTAACGCGGTGCGGGCCTCTAGCTGAGCCGGGCCATCCAGCCGTGCGTGTCGGCGAATGTGCCGCGCTGAATCCCGGTGAGGGTGTCGCGCAGCGCCATCGTCACCTCGCCCGGCTCGCCGTCGGCGATGGTGAACTCCCCCTCGCCGAACTTCACGTGCGACACCGGCGTGATCACCGCGGCCGTCCCGCAGGCGAACACCTCGGTGATCTCCCCGGTCGCCACGCCCTTCTGCCATTCCTCGACGTCGATCTTGCGCTCCTCGACGGCGAATCCGGCGTCGCTGGCCAGCTGCAGCAGCGAGTCGCGGGTGATGCCCGGGAGCAGCGAGCCGGACAGCTCCGGGGTGACCAACCGGGCCGAGCCGCCACTGCCGAAGACGAAGAACAGGTTCATGCCGCCCATCTCCTCGATGAACCGGCGCTCGATCGCGTCCAGCCACACCACCTGGTCGCAACCGTGCTCGGCGGCCTCGGCCTGGGCCAGCAGCGAGGCGGCGTAGTTGCCGCCGAACTTGGCCGCGCCGGTGCCACCGGGGCTGGCTCGCACGTACTCCGTCGACAGCCACACGCTGACCGGCTTGATGCCGCCCTTGAAGTACGCGCCGGCCGGTGAGCCGATCACCAGGTAGCGGTACTCCGAGGCGGGCCGCACACCCAGGCCCGGCTCGGTGGCGAAGATGAACGGCCGCAGATACAGCGACGCCTCACCGCCGGCCGGCGGCACCCACTGCCCGTCGACGGCGATCAGCTGGCGAAGCGATTCGATGAACACGCTCTCGGGCAGCTCCGGGATGGCCAGCCGGCGAGACGAGGTCCGCAGCCGGGCGGCGTTGGCCTCGGGCCGGAACGACACGATCGACCCGTCGGCCCAGCGATAGGCCTTCAGACCCTCGAAGACCTCCTGCGCGTAGTGCAGGACTATCGCCGACGGGTCCAGCTCGATGGGGCCGTAGGGCAGCACTTCGGCACGGTGCCAACCCAGGTCGTCGGTGTAGAGCACGGACACCATGTGGTCGGTGTGGAAACGGCCGAAACCGGGATCCGACAGGATCTGACCGCGTACCTCGTCGCTCGCCGGATTCGCGTTGCGCTCAACCGTGAATTCGAGGGGGCCGATGGTCATACGGCGATTGTAGACCGGGCCGCTAGCGAGTTTTGACCTCGACGAACGGCGGTTTGACGACCTCGCACTCCAAGGCACGGCCACGGACTTCGACGGTGACCACCGCGCCGTCCTCGATGCCGACGTCGGTGTCGATGAGGGCAAGGGCGATACCGACTTTGAGCGTCGGCGAGAACGTCCCGGACGTGGTCACGCCCACCGGCTCGGCGCCGTCGAGCACGGTCAGATCGGGACGCAGCACCCCCCGGCCGACCGCCCGCAGGCCGCGCAGCAGCCGCCGCGGGCCGGCCTGCTTCTCGGCCAGGAGCGCGTCCCGGCCCCAGAACGCGTCTTTCTTCCAGCCGATCGCCCATCCGCACCGCGCCTGCAGCGGCGAGATGTCCAGCGACAGTTCGTGGCCGTGCAGCGGGTAGCCCATCTCGGTGCGCAGCGTGTCGCGCGCGCCGAGGCCGGCCAGCTGTCCCCCGGCTTCCTCGACCGCGGCCACCAGCGCGTCGAACACCGTCGGGGCCGACTGCCACGGCGGCAGTAGTTCGTAACCGTGCTCACCGGTGTAACCGGTCCGGCACACCCGCACCGGCACACCGGAGTACTCGGCGTCGGCGTAGCCCATGTAGTCCATGTCGGTGGGCAGGCCCAGCGCGGCCAGCACGTCGGTCGAGCGCGGGCCCTGCACGGCCAGCACCGCATACGATCGATGTTCGTTGGTGATCGAAATACCTTGCGGCGCAGCGTCTTGCAGTGCCTGCACCACGGCCGCGGTGTTGGCGGCGTTGGGCACCAGGAAGATCTCGTCGTCGCTGACGTAGTAGGCGATGAGGTCGTCGATCACGCCGCCGTCCGCGGTGCAGCACAGCGTGTACTGCGCCTTGCCCGGCCCGACGCGGCGCAGGTCGTTGGTGAGTGCGGAGTTGACGAACTCCGCCGCGCCCGGGCCCACCACCAGCGCCTTGCCGAGGTGACTGACGTCGAACAGGCCGACTGCCTCGCGGGTGGCGGTGTGCTCACCCACGGTGCCGGCGTAGGACACCGGCATCAGCCATCCGCCGAACGGCGCGAACGTGGCGCCCAACTCGCGGTGCTGACTCTCGAGGGGGCCGTGCAACAGGTCTGTGTCGGTCACGGCGAACAACACTAATCCCCCATCGTTAGGGTTGATCTCCGTGAGCACCGAACCCGGATACACCGCCCCCGCCGTCACCGTCGCCACCTCGCTGCCCAAGCGCGGCCGGGGGTCGGCGGTGCTGATCGTTCCCGTCGTCACCGGACCCGACAGCGACGGCGCGCCGAAGGTGGTCGGCGGGCCGTTCCTCGACGCCGAGGCCATCGGCGAGATCGAGGTCGGCTTGCAGGCGCTGGGCGCCAAGGGTGGCGCCGAGCAGGTCACCAGATTGCATGTGCCGTCGCTGCCGGTGGGCAGCGTGCTGGCCGTCGGACTCGGGGCGCCGCGCGACGAGTGGCCCGCCGAGGTGATCCGCCGCGCCGCCGGCGTGGCGGCGCGCTCACTGACCGGTGTCGACGCCGTCGTCACCACGATGAGCGAACTGCACCTGGAAGCGGCGATCGAGGGACTGATCCTGGGCAGCTACCGGTTCACCGAGTTCCGCAGCGCCAAGACCGCGCCGAAGGATCCGGCCCTGGCCAAGATCACCGCGCTGAGCACCGCCTCGGGAGCCAAGAAGGATGCGGCCCGCGCCACCGCGATCGCTGCCGCGGTCAACACCGCCCGCGACCTGGTGAACACCCCGCCGAGTCACCTGTTCCCGGCCGAATTCGCCAAGCGGGCAAAGGCTTTGGGCGAGACGGCCGGGCTGGAGGTCGAAGTGCTCGACGACAAGGCGTTGGCCAAGGCCGGATTCGGCGGCATCGTCGGGGTGGGCAAGGGCTCCTCGCGTCCGCCGCGTCTGGTGCGGCTGGCGTATCGGGGCGGCAAGGGCAAGAAGGCCAAGCGGGTGGCGCTGGTCGGCAAGGGCATCACGTTCGACACCGGCGGCATCTCGATCAAGCCGGCCGCCTCGATGCACCACATGACCTCCGACATGGGTGGTGCCGCCGCGGTGATCGCCACCGTCGTGCTCGCCGCTCAGCAGCAGCTCCCGATCGACGTTATCGCCACCGTGCCGATGGCCGAGAACATGCCGTCCTCGACCGCGCAGCGCCCCGGTGACGTGCTCACGCAATACGGCGGCACCACGGTCGAGGTGCTCAACACCGACGCCGAGGGCCGGCTGATCCTGGCCGACGCGATCGTGCGGGCCTGCGAGGACAAGCCGGACTACCTGATCGAGACCTCCACGCTGACCGGTGCGCAGACCGTCGCACTGGGCGCGCGCACCCCGGGTGTGATGGGCAGCGACGAGTTCCGCGACCGGGTGGCCGCGCTGTCGCAGCGCGAAGGTGAGAACGCCTGGGCGATGCCACTGCCCGAAGAACTCAAGGACGACCTGAAGTCGTCGGTGGCCGACCTGGCCAACGTCAGCTCGCAGCGGTTCGCCGGCATGCTCGTCGCCGGGGTGTACCTGCGCGAGTTCGTCGCCGACGGGGTGCAGTGGGCCCACGTCGACATCGCCGGCCCGGCCTACAACACCTCGGGCCCGTGGGGCTACACCCCCAAGGGCGGCACCGGCGTTCCGACGCGGACGATGTTCGCGGTGCTGGAAGACATCTCGCAGAACGGCTAGAGGACCCTGCCGCGCGCGGTGCTGCGCAACGCCTGCGGCGCCAGCCG
>Ga0209254_10004405_pt1 | contig 12890 bp, 12 predicted proteins | sample FrelakmetDIP11DI_FD_187148 | JGI IMG/M metagenome (GOLD analysis project Ga0209254, IMG submission 187148) | Freshwater lake sediment microbial communities from the University of Notre Dame, USA, for methane emissions studies - DIP11 DI (SPAdes)... | ecosystem: Environmental > Aquatic >...
ACCCGGAAGACCAGGTTCGGCTGGAGGTGCGTGCCGGTCCCACCCTGGTTGCCGCCCTCGACGTTCTCGACCCGGCCCCTGAGCCGGATGAGCCGCGGGTCGACAGCCGCGAGGCCCGAGGTCAGGGCCCCGAGACCGCCGGCTTTGTGGACCGTGGAGACGATGAGGACGGCGGAGCCGACGCACATGATCAGGCCGAAGACGACGTCGATCATGGTCATGGATTTATAGCCGCCGAGGACGAGATAAAAGGCCGTGAACAGGCCCATGACGAGAAGGGCCGTGGCGTAGTCGAGGCCGAAGTTGGCCTTGAACAGGAAGGACAGGCCGATGAACACCGCCGCCGAGTAGGGGACGAGGAAGAGGAAGACGGCCAGCGAGGCGATGAGCTTCAGGAACGGACTGGCGTAGCGCTTCTCCAGGAACTCCGGCATGGTCGTGACCTGGAGGTCGACCGACATTCGCCGGATGCGGTTGCCGAGAAGGGCCCAGACGCCGAGCACCCCGATGAGCCCGTTGGCCAGGGCGATCCACAGCCCCGAGAGGCCGAAGCCCCAGCCGACCTTGCCGGCGAAGCCGATGAAGAGAACCGCCGAGAAATAGGCCGCGGCGTAGGTGAAGGCCGACATCCACGGTCCGACCGTCCGGCCGCCGAGGAAATAATCGGTGAAGGTCCGGGCTTTGCGGAGGCCGAGCCAGCCGATGGCGAGGGTCATGACGGCGTAAGCGCCGATGACGATGGCCTTGATGAGCATCGAACCGTCCTTTCCGCGGACATAAATACTATAAAATTTATAGGAATTCAATTGAAAAGACGGCCGGCCTCGGTTAAAATGTTGCTCCGCCCCGCCGGGATGTGGCATAACAAGGAGGGCCGGGACGGCCGCAGATGAGAAATTACTGGTATTTCTTCCTCTTCCTCGTCGTCTCGATCGTCTTCTCGGTCGGCCTCCTCGGCTTCGTGGCCCTCATCCGCTACCGCCGCCGCCCGGTCGGCGACAAATGCGAGCCCTACGAATGCGGCGTCGACCCGGCCACCCCGACGGCCCGGGAATCGACCTCGATCCGCTTCTATCTCCTGACCCTCGTCTTCATCGTCTTCGAGGTCGAGACCTTCTTCCTCTTCCCCTGGGCGGTCGTCCACGACAAGCTCGGCCTCTTCGGCCTGGTCGAGGTCCTCGTCTTCCTGGCCATCCTCCTCTTCGGTTACGTCTACGCCTGGCGGGCCGGGGCCCTGGAGTTCCGGAGGGGCGATGAGTGACGGCTTTGAGAAGGCCCCGTTCCTCCTGACCAAGGCCGACCTCTTCATCACCTGGGCCCAGAAAAATTCGCTCTGGCCGTTCGGCTCGGGTCTGGCCTGTTGCGCCATCGAGATGATCGCCACGGCGGCCGCACGCTACGATATCGCCCGCTTCGGCATGGAGCTTTTCCGGGCCTCGCCGCGCCAGGCCGACCTGTTCATCGTCGCCGGCACGGTGACGAACAAGATGGCCCCGGTCCTGCGCCGGCTGTGGGACCAGATGCCCGATCCGAAGTGGGCCATGGCCATGGGCAACTGCGCCATCGGCGGCGGGCCGTTCCCGACCTATTCGGTCCTCCAGGGAGTCGACAAGATCATCCCCGTCGACGTCTACGTCGCCGGGTGTCCGCCGACACCGCAGGGCCTCATCCACGGCCTGATGACGCTCCAGGAGAAGATCGCCCGCAGCCATCCGACCAAGGAGATCCTTGCCCCCCATGCCCGAAGACCAAGCTGACCGGCCCGAGCTCCGCGAGCTCCTGGCGGCCCTCGCCGGGCGCTTCGCCGGCGCCGTCCTTGCAAGCGTCGTCGACGAGGGCGAGCTCTCGGTCCGGCTCTCGAAGGACGCTCTGGCCTCCGCCTTGCGCTTCCTCAAGGAGGAGGCCGGCTTCAACGCGCTCGAAGACATCGCCGCCTTCGACAACCTCGGATCGGCCGCCGAAGGAGGCCAGCGCTTCACCGTCGTCTACAGGCTCGGCAAGTTCCCGGGCGCGCTCCGGGCCCGCGTGGCTGTGGACGTCGGGGAGGGCGAGAGCCTGGCCTCGGCCGTCCCCCTCTACCGCTCCGCCGACTGGGCCGAACGCGAAGCCTTCGACATGTTCGGCGTCCGGTTCGAGGGACACCCGGACCTCCGCCGCATCTACATGCCCGACGAATTCGAGGGACATCCCCTGCGCAAGGACTTTCCGCTGGCCGGGAGGACCGGTGGAGCTTAGAGAGTACGACCTCAACATGGGGCCCCAGCACCCCAGCACGCACGGGGTGCTCCGCCTGAAGCTCGCCGTCGACAACGAGGTCGTCCTCGGCGTCGAGCCCGTTCTGGGCTACCTCCACCGGGGCATGGAAAAGCTCTGGGAGAGCCTGACCTACACCCAGGTCGTGCCGCTGACCGACCGCCTGGACTACATCGCCGCGCTCTCGAATAACCTCGGTTATTGCCTGGCTGTCGAGAAGCTGGCCGGGATCGAAGTGCCCAAGCGCGCCCGCTACGTCCGCGTCGTCCTGGCCGAGCTCCAGCGCCTGGCCTCCCACCTGGCCTGGCTCGGGTTCATGGCCAACGACATCGGGGCCATGTCGGTCCTCCTCTACGCGTTCGAGGCCCGCGAAGACGTCCTCGACCTCTTCGAGGAGTACTGCGGCGCCCGTCTGACCATCCACGGCATCCGCATCGGCGGGGCCGTTCGCGACCTCGACACCCCGCTCGTCTCGCGCATCCGCGCCGTCCTCGAAAGGATCCCCAAGCGGCTCGAGGACGTCCGGGCGCTGCTCGACGAGAACAGGATCTGGAAGGAGCGGACGGTCGGCGTCGGCCGCATCGCTGCCGCCGCCGCGATCGACTACGGCCTGACCGGTCCGGGGCTCCGGGCCTGCGGCCTCGCCTGGGACATGCGCAAGGACATCCCTTATTCCTCCTACGACGATTTCGCTTTCGACGTGCCGCTCGGGACGAACGGCGACGTCTACGACCGTTACCTCGTCCGCCTCGAGGAGATCTGCCAGAGCATCCGCATCGTCGGCCAGGCCCTGGACGGGCTGCCCGGGGGAGAATTCACGGCCAAGGTGCCGCGGGTCCTCAAGATCGCGCCGGGCGAGGTCTTCCACACCATCGAGGCCCCCAAAGGGGTTCTTGGCTTCACCGTCCGGTCGAACGGCACGGACAAGCCGGAGCGGGTCAAGATGAAGTCGCCTTCGTTCATCAACCTCCAGGCGCTCGATCACATGTGCCGGGGGAATCTCTTCTCCGACGTCGTCGGCATCCTCGGCTCGCTCGACATCGTCCTCGGGGAGATCGACAAGTGACGCCCTTCGTCGCCGACGTCCTCATCCCCGTGGGCAAGATCGTCGCCGTCATCCTCTACCCCATGGTCATGGTCGTGGTCATGATCTGGCTCGAGCGCCGCGTCGTGGCCCTGATGCAGCTGCGGCTGGGGCCCAACCGCGTCGGCTTCCAGGGGCTCGCCCAGCCGGTCGCCGACGCCGTCAAGCTCTTCTTCAAGGAAGATATCAGGCAGCGACAGGCGGACAAGCTGCTGTTCGGGATCTCGCCCGTCCTGGTGATGGCCTCGTCGCTTCTCGCTTTTTGTTTCCTCCCGCTCGGCGAGCCCATCCGGATCGGCACCTACACGCTGACCCTGTGGATCGCCGAGAGCCCGGTGGGCCTGCTCATCGTCCTCGGCCTGTCGTCCATCTCCGTCTTCGGTGTCATCTTCGGCGGCTGGGCCGCGAACTCCAAGTACCCGCTCATGGGCGCTCTGCGCTCGGTCGTCCAGGTCCTGAGCTACGAGATCCCGCTCGGCCTGACCGTCCTGACGGTCGCTTTCGCGGCCCGGTCCATGGACCTGGTCGAGATCGTCCGCCGGCAGGAGGCCTCGGGCGTCTGGTACGGTTTCCTCATGCCCGTGTCGTTCGTCGTCTTCTGGATCTCGGCCGTCGCCGAGACGAACCGCGCGCCCTTCGACCTGCCCGAGGCCGAGTCCGAGCTCGTGGCCGGCTACCACACCGAGTATTCGGGCATGAAGTTCGCCTATTTCTATATGGCGGAATACGCCCACATGGTGCTCGTCTCCTCTCTCGTCGTCATCCTCTTCTTCGGCGGCTGGCTTGCGCCCTTCCCGAGCGTCAAGGCCCTGGACTTCCTCGACGTCGTGCCCGGCTTCGTCTGGTACCTCGTCAAGCTCATGTTCTTCCTCTACCTCTACGTCTGGATCCGGGCCACCTTTCCGCGCTACCGCTTCGATTCGCTCATCCGCCTGGTCTGGAAGTGGCTCATCCCGCTGGCCCTCGTCAATCTTCTCGTCGTCGTCCTGGTGAGGTACCTCTTATGAAGAGGCTGGGGCGGTTCGTCAAGTCGTTCTTCCTGGTCGACATGCTCGGCGGCCTCCTGGTGACGCTCCGGCTCTACTTCAGCCGCAAGGTCACAATCGAGTATCCCGAGAGGGTCCAGGAGCCCTCCGAGCGCTTCCGCGGCCTCCTCCGGCTGCACCGCGACGAGCACGGGGAGCCGCTCTGCATCGCCTGCAAGGCCTGCCAGCGCGCCTGCGGCACGGCCTGCTTCGACATCGAGGGGAAGAAGGAGGAGGGGGCCAGGTTCCTGAGGCCGATGAAGTTCGACTGGAAGCTCGACCGCTGCAGCTTCTGCGGCTTCTGCGTCGAGGTCTGTCCGACGAACGCCATCCGCTTCTCGCGCGAATTCCGCCTGACCGGTGTCCGCAAGGACGGCCTCCTCTTCCACCGCGATGAGATGTACATCACGGGAAGCGACCTCCAGGAACACCTCTGCGGCGGCTGCCGGAGGGCCCGATGATCAGCCTGGCCGTCTTCCTCCTCTTCGCTGTCCTGGCCGTCACCGCGGCCGTCCTGGTCGTCGTCCAGAAGAACGTCATGCACAGCGTCCTCTACCTGGCCTTCACCGTCCTGGCCACGGCCGGGGTCTTCTTCAGCCTGCAGGCCGAGTACCTGGGGGCCATCCAGATCCTCGTCTACGCCGGCGGCATCGTCGTCCTCTATATCTTCGTCATCGTCATCGTCAACCTCAAGGAGGTCGTCCCGGAGCCCCGGCCGCTCCTGGCCAAGATCGTCCTCGTGGCCGTGCCCGTGGCCACGGGCGTCCAGGTCGCCTACCTGCTCCTCGCCGGGGGATTCCCCGCCGCCGGCGCGACCGGCGAGGGACAGGGCTTCAAGGCGGTGGCCGAGACGCTCTTCGGCTCCTATCTCTTCCCCTTCGAGCTGGCTTCGGTCCTGCTTCTGGCCGTGCTCGTCGGGGCCGTCATCGTCGCCCGGAGGACACTCGTCCATGATCCCGACTGAAGCCGTCGTCGTCCTCGGCCTGCTGCTCTTCGCCATCGGCTTCGTCGGCGTCGTCGTCCGCAAGAACCTGGTCGTCATGCTCATGTCGCTCGAGCTGCTCCTCAACGGGGCCAACGTCATCCTGGTCGGCTTCGGCCGTCGCCTCGATTCGCCGCGCGGCTCCATCTTCGCCCTGTTCGTCATCATCATGGCCGTGTCCGAAGCGGCCGTCGGATTCGCCCTGGTCCTGGCCTATTTTCGCCAGAAGAAGAGCTGCGACGTCGACGCCCTCGACGAGCTCAAAGGATAGCCGATGTTCGTCCTGATCCCGCTCTTCACGCTCCTCGGCGCGGCCGTGAACGGGCTCGTCGGCATCCGCTGGTTCTCGCGGCGGGCCGTCGGGGCGACGGGCGTCGGAGCGGCCGGCCTCAGCTTCGCCGCCGCCGCGGCCGCTTTCGCCCAGCTTCTCCACGCGGCCGAACCGGCCGCCGTCCGGACGCTCTTCACCTGGGTCCCGGCCAGCCTGGTCCGGACCTCTTCGGGGGGCCTGGCCGCGCTCCGCTTCGATATGGCCTTCCGCTATGACTCCCTGGCCGCGGTGATGACGCTCGTCGTCACCGGCGTGGGGCTGCTCATCCACATCTATTCGCTGGGCTACATGGCCCATGACAAGAGCTACGCCCGGTTCTTCGCCTACCTCAACCTCTTCACCTTCGCCATGCTCATCCTGGTGCTCGGGGCCAACCTGGGCGTCATGTTCATCGGCTGGGAGGGCGTGGGCCTCTGCTCCTACCTCCTCATCGGCTTCTGGTTCACGAAGGACTCGGCCGCGAACGCGGGCAAGAAAGCGTTCATCACCAACCGGGTCGGCGACTTCGGCTTCCTCCTCGGGACCGGGTTGCTCGTCTACGCCCTGGGCACGGTCGACATCGCCGCGATCGCGGCCGCCGTCGAGGCGGGCGCCCTGGCCAAGGGGACGGCCACGGCCGCGGCCCTGCTCCTCTTCCTCGGGGCCACGGGCAAGTCGGCCCAGATCCCGCTCTACACCTGGCTCCCGGACGCCATGGAGGGCCCGACCCCCGTCTCCGCCCTCATCCACGCCGCGACCATGGTCACGGCCGGCGTCTACATGGTCGCCCGCCTCCACGTCCTGTTCTCCTTCTCGGGCACGGCCCTCACCGTCGTCGCCCTGACCGGCGCCTTCACGGCGGTCTACGCCGCGACCATGGGCCTCGTCCAGACCGACATCAAGCGCGTCCTGGCCTACTCGACCATCTCCCAGATCGGTTACATGTTCATCGGCCTCGGCGTCGGGGCCTACGCCGCCGGGATCTTCCACCTCATGACCCACGCCTTCTTCAAGAGCCTGCTCTTCCTCGCCGCCGGGAGCGTCATCCACGCCCTGTCCGGGGAGCAGGACATGCGGAAGATGGGCGGATTGCGCGCCCGCATCCCCCGGACCTACCGCGTCTTCCTGGTCGGGGCGCTGGCCATCTCCGGCATCCCGGGCCTGGCCGGATTCTTCTCCAAGGACGAGATCCTAACCGCGGCTTTCGCTTCGGGGAACTATCTCGTCTGGGCCCTCGGACTCCTCGGCGCGGCCCTGACCGCGTTCTACATGTTCCGCCTGATCTTCCTGACCTTCTCCGGCGAATCGCGCTTTTCCGGGGAGACGGCGCATCACCTCCATGAATCCCCGCCGGTCATGCTCGTTCCGCTCGAGATCCTGGCCGGGCTCGCGATCGTCGGCGGCTACGTTGGACTGCCTCATCTCCTCGGCGGCGGGGCCTGGTTCGGCCGTTTCCTGGAGACGTCGACGGGTGTTCCTGAGATCCACCTCGGCGCCGGGACCGAGATCCTCCTCATGGTCCTGTCGGTCGGGGCCGCCCTGGCGGCGATCTTCGCCGCCTACGCCGTCTACGTGAAAGGACGGGGAGAGCCGGCCCGCCGATTCGCGGAGAAGTTCCGCGGGCTCCACCGGATCGTCGCGGGGAAGTATTTCGTCGACGAGCTCTACGGCCGGGTCTTCGTCGGCGGCGTCTTCGCCCTCGGCCGGATCGCGGACTGGTTCGACCGGCGCGTCATCGACGGGCTGGTCGACGGCGCCGCGCGCCTCGCCCGGAGTGTCTCGCGCCTGGCCATCGTCGTCGACGAGGGCGCGGTCGACGGCGCCGTCAACGGGATCGGCCGGGCCCACCTGTCCCTCTCGTCCGTCCTGCGCCGGCTCCAGACCGGCCGCATCTCCCATTACGCCCTGGCCGTCGTGCTGGGCGTCGTCCTGGTCATCATGCTCGCCGCGGCGGTGTTATAAGGCGATGGAGGGATCCGCATCATGAACGTTCTCGGGCTACCGATCCTGACCTTCATCACGTTCCTCCCGGTCGCCGGGATGCTCGTCGTCCTGGCCCTGCCCGGATCGCGGGCCCGGGCGATCAAGATCGCCGCCAACGTCTTCGCCGGCCTCGAGTTCGCGGCGACGCTCCTTCTCCTGACCCGGTTCGACGCCGCCTCCGGGGAGATGCAGCTGGTCGAACGCCTGCCCTGGATCAAGTCCCTCGGGGCCCAGTACCTCCTCGGCGTCGACGGCATTTCGCTCCTCCTCGTCCTCCTGACCTCGCTCCTGACCTTCGTGGCCACCCTGTCCTCATGGAACGCCGTCAAGGGCCGGCTGAAGGAATACTACGTCTTCCTGCTCCTGCTCGAGACGGGCATGATCGGCGTCTTCCTGGCCCTCGACCTCCTGCTCTTCTACGTCTTCTGGGAAGTCGTCCTCGTCCCGATGTATTTCCTGATCGGCGTCTGGGGCGGAGAGAGGCGCCTCTACGCGGCCATCAAGTTCTTCCTCTATACCCTCTTCGGCTCGGTGGCCATGCTCATCGGCATCCTGGTCCTGCGGGGCCAGCACCAGACCTTCGACTGGACGGCCATGGTGGCCGCGGGGTCCGTCGTCCCGGCCGCCCTGCAGGGCTGGATCTTCCTGGCCTTCTTCCTCGGGTTCGCCATCAAGGTGCCTATGTTCCCCTTCCACACCTGGCTTCCCGACGCCCACGTCGAGGCGCCGACGGCCGGCTCGGTCATCCTGGCCGGCGTCCTGCTGAAGATGGGGGCCTACGGCTTCCTCCGCTTCTCCCTGCCGCTCCTGCCCGAGGCCGCGCGCCGCTACGCCCCGGCCATGGCCGTGCTGGCCCTCGTGTCCATCGTCTACGGAGCGCTCGTCTCGCTCATGCAGAAGGACATGAAGAAGCTCATCGCCTACTCCTCGGTCTCCCACATGGGCTTCGTCATGCTGGGCCTGTTCGCCCTGACCCCGATGGCGGCCAAGGGCGCGGTCCTCCAGATGATCAACCACGGCCTGTCGACCGGCGCCCTGTTCCTCATCGTCGGGGTCCTCTACGAGCGGCGCCACACCCGGCTCATCGCCGAGTTCGGCGGCCTGTCGGCGCGGATGCCGGTCTACGCGGCGGTGTTCCTGGTCATGACCATGTCATCGATCGGCCTGCCGGGGCTCAACGGCTTCATCGGCGAATTCATGATCCTCCTGGGCACGTTCCCGGTGAGCTGGCTGTGGACGGCGATCGCCGCGACGGGTATCGTCCTCGGCGCCGGCTACATGCTCTGGCTCTACCAGCGGGTGATGTTCGGGAAGATCGTCCACCCGGCCAACGAATCCCTCAAGGACCTGACCGTCCGGGAGTTCGCGACCTTCCTGCCGCTCCTCGTCCTGGTCTTCTGGATCGGCCTCTTCCCCCGGCCGTTCCTGGACGTCATCGACAAGCCGGTCGAAAAGATCATCCGCATCGTCAACCCCTCGCACTTCGAGGCGCCGCGATGACCGTCCCGGCCGGCTACGGACTGAGGCCCCTGGCGCCCGAGCTCGTCCTGCTCGGAGCGGCGGTGGCGGCCCTGTTCGTCCATCTCTTCGCCGGGCGGCGCGGGCGGCGCGCGGCCGGATACGTCGCTTTGGCCGGGACCGGCGCGGCCGGCCTCGTTCTGGCCCTGACGCCGGCTTCTTCAGAGGCTCTCTTCGGCGGGCACTTCATCGCCGACCCCTTCGCCCTTTACGTCAAGGCGGCCATCCTGCTCGCCGGAGCCCTGGCCCTCGTCCTGGCCTTCCGCTTCTTCGACATCGAGGGCGGAGAGCCGGGCGAAGCCTACACGCTGATGCTCCTGGTTACGGTCGGCATGATGGCCGCGGTCTCGGCCGCCGACGTCGTCACGACCTACGTCGGCTTCGAGCTCTTCGCCATCCCGTCCTACGTGCTGGCCGGGATCTTCAAGAAGGAGCGGCGCTCGGCCGAGGCCGGGATCAAGTACTTCTTCCTGGGCACGCTGAGCTCGGCCATCATGCTCCTCGGCCTGGCCCTGGTCTTCGGCCTGGCCGGGACGACGTCCTACGCCGCGGCGGGTCCGGCCCTGGCCGGGGCGCCGAGCCGGGCCGTAGTCGTGGCCATGGCCCTCGTCTTCGCGGGCCTCTTCTTCAAGGCCGCCTTCGTCCCCTTCCACATGTGGGCGCCGGACGTCTACGAGGGCGCGCCGACGCCCCTCGCCGTCTTCCTTTCGACGGCCCCCAAGGCCGCGGTCGTGGCCGTGCTCGTCCGGGCCATGACCGCGCTCTTCGGCGCGGAGAGCGCGGCCTGGAGCCTCGTCCTCCAGGCGGCCGCCGTGGCCACCATGTTCTGGGGCAACCTGGCCGCGCTGACCCAGAAGAGCCTCAAGAGGATGTTGGGCTACTCGGCTATCGCCCAGGCCGGCTATATCGCCATCGGTCTGGCCGCCTGGGGGGACACGGCCCGGATGGCCGTCCTCTATTATATCGTCGCCTACATCGTCATGAACGCCGCCGCCTTCGGGCTCATCCTGCTCGCCGCGAGGGGAGGCCGCTTCGACGAGACGATCGACGGCCTCCGGGGCCTCGTCCGGCGTTCGCCGGTCGCGGCGGCCGGCGTCCTGGTCGTCCTCCTGTCCCTGACGGGCATTCCGCCGACGGCCGGGTTCATGGGCAAGTACTTCCTGTTCACGGCGGCCGTCGAGAAGGGGATGGTCCTGCTGGCCGCCGCCGGGGCGCTGAACTCGGCCATCTCGCTGTTCTATTACTTCCGCATCGGCAAGGCCATCTTCCTGGAGGACGCGGCGCCGGAAGCCGGCCCTGGGGGACCTGAAGGCCTCTCCCGCACCGTCACGGCCGTCCTGGCCGTCTCCGCCGCGGCCCTGCTCCTTCTCGGGCTCCTGCCCGGCCTCCTGACGGCCCCGGCCGTCCGGGCCGTCCTCGGCGGCTGATGTCCGCGGCTTTTACGCTTCCGGCCCGATTTGATATGATGTCGGACCGGAAGGACATGAGCGGAGCGAAGACCCCTGTCTACGACGTCGTCGTCATCGGCGGCGGTGTCGTCGGCTGCGCCGTCCTGCGGGAGCTTTCGCGCTACCACCTCCGACTCTTGCTCGTCGAGCGGGAGTCGGACCTGGCCGAGGGCGTGAGCAAGGGGAACAGCGGCGTCATCCACGCCGGCTTCAATGTCCCGCCCCGGTCCCTCAAGGCCCGGACCAATGTCGCCGGCCTCAAGCTTATCTATGAGCTGGCCTCGACGCTCGGCGTGCCCCACCGCAAGACAGGCAAGCTCGTCGTCGCGTTGGCCGACGAGGACCGGGGCCGCCTCGAGGAGCTCAAGGCCCAAGGAGACCGGAGCGGGGTTCCCGGGCTCGAGATCGTCGACGAAGCGGCCATCCGCCGCCTCGAGCCCCTGGCCCGCGGCCGCTGGGCCCTGTACTCCCCCTACACCGGGATCATCTCGCCTTACGAGTTCACTGTCGCCCTGGCCGAGTGCGCCGCCCGGAACGGGGCCGAGGTGCGGCTCGAGACCGCCGTGACCGCCGTCGGATTCGAGGGGGACGTCTTCCGGCTCGCGACGCCGCGGGGGACGCTCGCGGCCCGCCGGGTCGTCAACTGCGCCGGCCTCTTTTCCGACGAGGTCGCGCGCCTGGCCGGGATCGACGACTACCGGATCTTCCCGTACCGGGGCGAGTATCTCATCACGGACAAGGACAGCGGTCTCCGCCTCACCATGCCCGTCTATCCCGTGCCGCCGCGGGACGATCCGGGGCTCGGCATCCACATCACCCCCACCCTCGAGGGTCCTATCCTCCTCGGGCCGAGCGCCGAGCCGGTGGGGGACAAGAGCGACCTGGCCTCGACGCGGGTGGTCATGGCCCAGCTCAAGGCCGAGGCCGCCCGGCTCATGCCCCAGCTGGCCGGCGCCCCGTTCATCCACAGCTACGCCGGCCTCAGGCCCAAGCTCGTCGACCCCACCGGCCAGGACAGGTTCGCCGACTTCATCGTCGAGGAAAGCGGGCGGCGGCCCGGCTGGATCAGTCTGGTAGGCATCGAATCCCCGGGCCTGACCGCGGCCCCGGCCCTGGCGGAGATGGTCGTCGCGATGCTCGGGGTCCGGTTAGACCTGCGGCTGAAGGCCGATTTCCTCCCGGACCTGCCCGTCAAGAGGCGCTTCGCCACCTTGGACGACGACAAGCGCGCCGCCCGGATCGTGGGGGATGCCGACTGGGGCGAGATGGTCTGCCGCTGCGAACACGTCACCCGGGCCGAGGTCGTGGACGCCCTGAGGAACCCGTTCGGGGCCCGGACGCTGGACGCCGTCAAGCGGCGGACCCGCTGCGGCATGGGCCGCTGCCAGGGCGGCTTCTGCACGCCGCGCCTCGTCGAGATCCTCCAGGCCGGGGGCGTCCCGGCCGATCGGATCACCAAGCGGGGCGGTGGCTCCCGCCTCTTCTATGGACGGATCAAGGACTGAGCGATGAAGGGACCCGTCGAGACCTGCGACGTCGCCGTCATCGGCGGCGGCCCGGCCGGCCTGGCCGCGGCCCTGGGTGCGCGGCGGGCCGGGGCCGGGACGGTGCTCGTCCTCGAACGGGAGAGGACGCTCGGCGGCATTCTCAACCAGTGCGTCCACGACGGCTTCGGCCTCTTCCTTTATAAAGAGACGATCAGCGGGCCCGAATACGCCGAACGGCTCGCCGAGGACGTCGCCCGCGAGCCCATCAAGGTCGAGACCGGGGCCATGGTCCTCGACCTCTCGCCCGATCGCGTTCTCCGCATCAACTCCCGCGGCGGCTATCGTCTCGTCAAAGCCGGGGCGGTGGTCCTGGCCATGGGTTGCCGCGAGCGGACGCGCGACATGATCGAGATCCCCGGGACGCGTCCGGCCGGGGTCTTCACGGCCGGGCTGGCCCAGAATCTCGTCAATCTCCAGAACCTGCGCGTCGGGAACGAGGCGGTCATCCTTGGCTCGGGCGACATCGGGCTGATCATGGCCCGCCGTCTCGTCTTCGAGGGCATCAAGGTCAAGGGCGTCTTCGAGATCCTGCCGTGGCCGGGCGGGCTCGAGCGCAACGTGAGGCAGTGCCTGACGGACTTCGGCATCCCGCTCGAGCTCGGGACGACCGTGGTCGAGATCCGCGGCCGGGACCGCGTCGAGAGCGTCGTCGTGGCCGGGGTCGACGAGGCGCTGGCCCCGCTCCCCGGGACCGAGCGCGTCATCCCCTGCGACACTCTCCTGCTGTCCGTCGGGCTCAT
>Ga0209254_10004406_pt1 | contig 12889 bp, 13 predicted proteins | sample FrelakmetDIP11DI_FD_187148 | JGI IMG/M metagenome (GOLD analysis project Ga0209254, IMG submission 187148) | Freshwater lake sediment microbial communities from the University of Notre Dame, USA, for methane emissions studies - DIP11 DI (SPAdes)... | ecosystem: Environmental > Aquatic >...
TGGAACTATAAAATAGTGAAAGTCGATATAAATGGAAAAGAGCCTCGTAATAATCAAGCCTGATGGTGTAGGTAAAAAAATCATAGGAGAGATAATCTCAAGATTTGAAGATGATAGTTTATTTATAAGCAGATTGAAAATGATACAAATAGACAGGGATCTTGCTGAAATACATTATCGCGACCATGCAGGCAAGCCTTATTTTCAGAGGCTAATGAATTATGTAACAGCAGATAAGGCAGTTGTAATGGTAGTTGAGGGAGACGATGCAATTAATAAAGTCAGGAATATAATGGGTAATACTGATCCTGAAAAAGCATCAACCGGGACGATTCGGGGAGAATTTGGGACTGATGTCACTGTGAATGTGGTGCATGGTTCTGATTCGCCTGAAAGCGCAGAAAGAGAGATAAGGCTTTTCTTTAAAAACTATTTTTAACAGGAGAATGATGAACAAAAAAAGAGGTGTCTTGACCTTTTTAATAATACTTGCAGGCGGTGTGATAGGCGCGATTATTGGTCATGTATTAAAAGATGTCGTACCTATACTGGATAAAGGTCTAAAAGTGGGTACGGACCAGTTGAGCCTGAATCTTTACCTGATTGATATAAGTTTCAGTATACATGTAAATATTACGCTTGGTGCAATAATAGGCATTCTTATAGCCGTTTTAATAGCAGATCTTGGAAGAAGAAGAAATCCTTAAAATCGTAAACTTAAAAGCTTTAGAATCTTCAAGCAATATTGATACCTGGAAGTTAATACTTGCGTCCAGTTCACCGAGAAGAAAAAAGATACTTGAAGCATTAAAGATTAATTTTGAGATAATCAAGCCCGAATCAGTCACAGAAAGATATTTCAAAAGCCCCTATGTCACTGCAAAGCATAACAGCAGCATTAAAGCACATTTTGTTTATAATCATGCTATAATGAATAATTCAAATTACAGAAATGCTGTAATTGCCGGGTTTGATACAATAGTATATTTCAATGGCCGTTATGTGGGAAAACCGGCAAATAAAGAAGAAGCCTTGTTTTTTCTTGAAATGCTTTCAGGAAATACGCATAAGGTTATCACGGGCCTGACAGTCCTGAATGGAGAGACAGGAGAATTTATAACGGATTGTGAAACGACGCTTGTTTATTTCAGGAAAATGAACAGGAAATGGATACGTCATTACATTGAGGTTGAAGATGTTTTAGATAAAGCAGGGGCATACGATATTTACGGGCTGGGAGCTATATTTGTAGAAAAAATCAAAGGATGCTTCTACAATGTAGCAGGCCTGCCAGTATTTAAATTTTTAAACCTGCTTGAAAAATTTAAACTCATTATCTATTAAAAGAATAATTTTGATATTATTAATAATAAAAGCTAAAAGATAGAACAAATTTAAGGAGCAGCCAGATGTTTGAATTTTATCTAAATGTAATAGGCAGGGATATGGGTATTGACCTTGGAACTGCAAACACTCTTGTATTCGTTAAAAATAAGGGTATCGTCCTGAATGAACCATCGATAGTTGCAATTGACAAAGAAAATAAAAGAATCCTTGCAGTCGGTATGGAAGCAAAAAAAATGGTTGGAAGAACACCCGGCAACATCGTAGCAATAAGGCCTTTAAAGGATGGAGTAATTGCAGATTTTGATACCACTGAGAGAATGTTAAGGTATTTTATACAAAAAGTTCATAAAAATATGGCTATTGCAAGGCCAAGGATAATAATATGCGTACCATCAGGAATTACTGCAGTTGAAAAAAAAGCGGTAATTGAGGCAACAGAACAGGCAGGAGCAAGATCTGCTTATATTATCGAGGAACCCCTTGCAGCAGCCATCGGAGCAGGGTTGCCCATAGATGAGCCCACAGGAAGCATGATAGTTGATATAGGGGGAGGTACTTCCGAAGTAGCAATAATATCCCTCGGAGGTATTGTGGCCTATCAGTCCCTGAGAATAGGGGGGGATGAAATGGACGAAGCTATAATTTATTATCTGAAGAAGGAAAACAACCTTCTAATAGGGGAAAGTACGGCAGAAAAAATAAAAATGGAAATAGGCTCTGCATTTCCTATTGAGAACGAGGGCAAGATGGAAGTCAATGGAAGGGATCTTGTAGCTGGATTGCCAAAGACTATAATAATTACCAGCCAGCAGATAAGAGTTGCGCTGGAAAAAACGCTTAGCGATATAATAAACTCAATTATCGAAGTCCTTGACAATACTCCTCCTGAACTGGCTTCAGACATTATGAAGAGGGGTATAGTGCTTAGTGGAGGAGGAGCTCTCCTTAAGGGCTTAAATGAAAGAATAAGCAGGGAGACGCATTGCCCGGTATACCTGGCTCCCGACCCCCTGGCTGCTGTTGCATTAGGGGCGGGCAGATGTGCAGAGGACTTTAATTCGCTAAAAAAATACTTAAGATATTCGAAGCAATAAAGATGTTTTTGTTTATTTAAAAAATTTCTATCATGGTTAAATTTATTTTTTATATATATGGCTCCAGCAAGAAAAAATCTCAGAAATATAATTATTTTATCTATAATAGTAGTAATATGCGTAATTGTAATCACTGTCAGTTTTAAAGATTCTGGTATTTTTAAAAATGCAAGATCTGTAACCCTTGATGTTTTCGAGCCTGTCCAGGAAAAGACCTACCTTTTTTTCAGGCCTGTAAGCCATTTTTTTGTAAATATCAGGGATTATTTTATGCTTAGGGAAAAAAATGAAACCCTGCAGAAATCAAATGCCGCGCTTATGAAAGACTACAGTGAAAACATCAATCTTAAGGTAGAGAATGACTCATTGAGAAGGCTTCTGGAAATGCAGTTGAGGGAGGAACATGAAAATATCGCTGCAAAAGTGATAGGTTATTATGAGAACAAATGGCAATCAGAAGTTACCATCAACGAAGGCAGCAGCAGCGGTATAATGGAAGGGATGGCAGTTGCAAATGACCAGGGACTTATTGGGGTAGTCATATTTACTTCAAACAATACCAGCCAGGTAAGATTATTAAATGATCCGCAAAGTAGTTTGGGCGCCAGGTTATTATCTTCAAGAAAACTTGGTACGGTAGAAGGCAGTACAAATAAATCAGTTTATCTTAATTATATTGCAAAAGATGAAGAGGTTTTTAAGGGTGATATACTGGTAACTTCCGAGTTCGGGGAGAATATCCCTGCAGAAATCTTGATAGGCAGGGTTAAAAGCGTGAGCGTTTCAGATAAGTACCCTTATTCCCAGATAGAAGTGGAGCCCTTTGCGGATTATAAAACACTTGAGCATGTTATAGTAATAAAGGATTGAATAATTTAAAAAATATATAAAGAATCCAGATAATGAAAACAATTTTCAGGATTTTAAATTTTGTAATATTACTGATTTGCATATTGCTCCAGCTTGCATTTTTTGAGAATTTTAAGCTGATAAATATAAGCATAGATATTGTGCTTGTTGCTATAATTGGCATCACCATCTTTGATGGAGAGATATACGGGCTTATCTATGGTTTTATTGCCGGACTGCTGCTTGACCTGATGGTCGGAAGTATAATCGGCGTGAGCGCATTGCTGTATGCGCTTAATGCATTCATAGTCAGCAGGATAATAGGCATAGGGTTCAAAAGGAATACTCTTACGAATATGCTGCTAGTGTTATTAGTGACAGAGGTGAACCTTTTGTTTGTAAGTGGTATTTATTATCTTTTTAACTTTAATGCAAATCCTGTGGAGCTGGGATTTGAAATGTTAGTCAACCCGGTTTTCAATATCCTTGCAATGTTTATACTTTTTCCGGTATTAAGCGTCGGACGCGAAAGAAAGGAAGAAATTGGATTTATCTTCAAAGACAAGGCTTAAATTTGTCATATATTTCCTTATTATACTGATGGCCGGCCTTATGGTGAGGTTGTATTTTTTACAGGTCATGAGTGGGGAGATTTATGCCCAGGAAGCCCAGGAAAGTATATTAAGGTCAAAAAGCGTCCCTGCACCCAGGGGCAATATTTATGATAGAAATGGAAAACTGCTTGTAAAGAGCATACCGATGCCTGCTGTTGCAGTAGACCCGAGAATTGTTCTCGAGAATGAGGAAGTAATAGATATATTATGCAGTAAACTGGGCCTTTTCAAGTCAGACCTTTATAACAAGCTTAATAAGAGTAATATAACTTACCTTGAAAGAGTTATTTTAAAGCAAAATATCGACTACGGTACCCTTATTTACTTTAAAGAGAATAGCAGTAAGTTGCCGGGGGTTGAAATAGTCGATATATTTTTGAGGGAATATGAATATGGAGGACTTGCAGCTCATATACTTGGTTATACTGGTGAAATAGATGAAGAAAAACTTAAATCCAGCCAGTATAGTGTTGGTTATGAAGGTGGTGACCAGATAGGATTATCGGGAATCGAAGCTGTTTATGAGCAGGTTTTAAAGGGAAATAAAGGCAAGGTAACTTATGAGGTGGACCCTATAGGGAAACCGAAAAGCATAATAGAGGAAATACCTTATACACCGGGAAATGACATGTATCTTACCATAGACATAGACCTCCAGAAAGAAGTCGAAGAAATACTGGCAAGCTCTATATTTGAAATAAGGCAGCAGAAAGTCCCTGATTCGGATGAAAATTATAAAGTGCCGGGAGGCGCAGTAGTCGTGCTGGATGCCAAAAGCTGCGAAATATTGTCAATGGCAAGTTATCCGACATATGACCCGTCAATATTTACGGGCGGGATATCTTCATATGACTGGGCTTTTTTAAATGATCCCAAAAACGAGTTTCCACTGAATAACCGGGCAGTAATGGGCTATCCACCAGGCTCAGTTTTTAAACTTGTTACAGCATATTCCGGGTTGGCTGAAGAAGTTGTCAATAAAGGCAGGTATATAACCTGCAGGGGAATATGGACAGGGCTTGGCGATGATTATCCAAAATGGTGCTGGGCAAAAAGCGGGCATGGAGCTATGAATATTATAAGCGCTATCCAGAATTCCTGTGACATTTACTTTTATGAGGTAGGTTACGAACTTTTCGCAAAGAACAATAATTCAGAGGAGCTGTTGCAAAAATATGCAGGGTTATTTGGTTTTGGAAGCATTACCGGAGTCGACCTGCCTTATGAGGATCCGGGCGTAGTGCCTGATAAGGAATGGAAAAAAGAATACTTCAAAGAGCAGAAAGACAATACCGTCTGGTTCCCTGGAGACACTGTAAATATGGCTATAGGGCAGGGCGATCTTTTAACAACCCCGCTCCAGATGGCAGAAGCATATTCAATTCTTGTGAACAGAGGACTTAAAAATACCCCGCATTTAGGTCTGGAAGTCCGGGGTGAAGAAGGCGAAGTAATTGCGAAACTTGGAGAAAATAAACCTCCGGATCTTGATTTGAATTTTGATTATATGGAACTGATAGAACAGGGGATGGAGAAGGTCGTATCCCAGGGTACAGCAGCAGGCAGATTTTTAGGATTTCCCTTAAAAGAGATACCGGTAGCAGGAAAGACTGGCACTGCTGAAGTTATAGGAAAACAGGATTATGGCTGGTTTGTAACCTATGCCCCGATAGGAAATCCACAATATATAATAGTCGTTATGCTGGAACAGTCAGGCGGAGGCTCGAGATCTGCTGCACCTATTGCCGAAAAAATATATGAATACCTTTTTGACCTGGGGGATGAGTAATAAAAATGCAGGACTCAGCAAAAAAAAGCTATTTAAATGGCAAGAATATAATACTGGAGGATGAAGGAAAAAAGAGCAGGTTTAATTTTGACCTGATTCTTCCCATTGCAGTCTTTCTTCTCGCAGGATTTGGTGTGCTGATAATATACAGCGCAACAAAATATAGCATGCCTGACGGAGTGGCGGACCCTATGTATTATTTTAAAAGACAGGGATACTGGCTCATTGGTGCAATAGTTGTTTTTGTCCTTCTGCAATTCATTAATTACAGGGCCCTTGCGCGTTTCTGGTGGGTCTTTCTTTCCTTTTCTATAATTATGCTTATAGCAGTCCTTATTTTTGGGTATGAAGTTAATAATTCCAGGAGCTGGCTGGATTTGAAATTCTTCAATGCCCAGCCTTCAGAGCTTGCTAAAATATTAATGGTTATGGTAATTGCAACTATCCTATCTAAATGGCCAAGGGAAAAGGTTGAACGTGTCGGCTTTAAAAAAGTAGCATTTTCCCTTCTGGCAGCATCTGCAACAATTATACTTGTCCTGCTGGAACCTGATTATGGCACTGCTCTTATTTTTTTTATGACTTATATGGGGATGCTCTTTATTTCAGGAGCAAACCTTCTTTATTTTTTTGGTATTCTGGCTGTAACTGTTGGAGGTTTTTTTGCAGCCATCCAATCCGGTCTCATCAAACAATACCAGCTTGACAGGATACTGGTCTTTCTTAAACCTGATATAGAGAGACAGGGCATAGGTTATAACCTTTTCCAATCCAAGCTTGCTGTAGGGTCGGGGGGTCTTTGGGGGAAAGGTCTATTTCTCGGAAAACAGACAAATATGAGTTATGTTCCTGAGCATCATACCGATTTTATTTTCTCTGTAATAGGGGAAGAAATAGGGTTTTTTGGTGCAGTTCTTGTAATAATCGTAATTGCTGTCATAATATGGCGATGTTTTTATGTTGCTGCAAATGCCGGTAACAGTTTCGGAAAGCTGATTGCTGGTGGAATAGGGTTTATAATACTTACTCAGAGTGTCATAAATATAGGAATGACCATCGGCATAATGCCCGTTATTGGAATCCCCCTCCCATTCTTAAGCTATGGAGGTTCAAACCTTCTTGCCATTTTCCTCGGGGTAGCCCTCGTCGAAAATGTGTACATGAGGAGGGAATTGCGCACAAATTATGAAATAGCATATGACGATTTCGATTAACAGGTCGTTAAATACATTTGGCAGGTAAATGATTCGCAGAATAAAATCCCTGAGCTTTAATGAGCTTGAAGAGCTGCTGGAAGGAATCGAAAAACCCGGCAGGTACATAGATAGTGAAATAGGCACTAAGAGTAAAAGCCTGGATTATATAAAGAATAATCCTGGAACAATACTTTCATGCCTTATCTTCCCGGACACTTATGAAGTAGGGATGTCGAACCTTGGGCTCCAGATACTATATAATGTAATAAATAGTTACCCCTTTGCGACTGCTGAAAGAGCTTTTGCGCCCTGGACGGATTTTGAAAAAAAGCTCAGGGATAACATGGTTAAGCTTTTTTCCCTTGAAAACAGGATATTCCTTGATGACTTCGATCTCATTGGATTCAATGCTGCCCATGAGATGCTCTATACAAATATTTTAAACTTGCTTGACCTTTCAGGTCTTGAAATCTCAAGCAACAAAAGGCATAGTATTTTCCCTATTGTTTGTGCCGGCGGGTCATCGACATTTAATCCCTGGCCGCTTTCCAAGTTTATGGATTTCATGGTAATAGGCGATGGAGAAGAAACAATAGCAGCAATAATAGGGGCCATCAGGGATTTCAAAATAGCCAACAGTCCTGGCGGGGATAAGACAGGAATATCGCCTGTTTGCTGTGAAGAGGAAGCCAGTCTCAAGCAAAAACTTCTTTTTTCTATTTCGCAGTTAGAGGGAGTTTTTGTTCCAGAATTTTATAAAATAAACTACACTCCCTGCGGTAATGTAGCAGGTTTTGATTTTAAAAGCCCTGTAAAGAAAACGGTTAGAAAAGCTACTTTCAGGGATTTTGATGATGCGGTCAGAGAAGACAGTCCGGTAATACCAAATATACAGACAGTGCATGACAGGCTAAATATAGAAATCATGAGAGGATGCAGCAGGAGTTGCAGGTTTTGCCAGGCGGGATTTATATACAGGCCTGTCCGGCAGAAAAATGTGGAAAGACTGGTATCTGAAAGCATAGAAGGCCTAAAAAAAACAGGTTATGATGAGATTTCTTTTACTTCTCTTTCTTCCTCTGATTTTAAGGGGATTGAAAGTCTATTAAAGAAAGTTACGAGTGCGGAGGGTTTTGATAAAATCTCTATTTCAATGCCTTCCCTGAGAATGGACAGCTTTACCCTGGATCTTGCCCACCTCATACAAAGCGGAAGAAAAACAGGCCTTACTTTTGCGCCTGAAGCCGGAAGCCAGGGACTGAGAGATAAAATTAAAAAGGATTTAACTGAAAGTGACCTGGTTGATAGTATAAGTATTGCGATGCATAAGGGTTGGGATAAAATCAAGCTATACTTCATGATAGGACTGCCATTTGAGACTGAAGAAGACATTTATTCAATACTTGAACTTATTCGTAAGATAGTTGCACTTGCCAGATCGACTCTTACAGGAAGAAGTATTGGCAGGTTTATGCTGAATGTCAGCATCAATGCTTTTATCCCCAAGCCTTTTACTCCTTTTCAATGGTGCCCTCAGGAAAGCATCAAGAATTTGGAATACAAATTTGGTATTATTGCATCCGGTATACCAAAGAGGTTTGTGAAGCTTCACTGGACAAACCCACAGAAAAGCCTTATTGAGTGCGCATTGTCCAGAGGGGATTCCAGGACATCTGATGTGATTGAAGAGGCCTGGAGGACAGGAGCAAAATTTGATAACTGGACTGATTTTTTTAATTTCAATACCTGGGTAGAGAGCTTCTTAAAAGCAGGAGTAGATATCAGTTTTTATACTGAGCGGCGCTATGGGGAAGAAGAAATCCTGCCCTGGGATATTGTTGATGCAGGGATAAAAAAATCATATTTCCTGCGGGAATATAAAGCTGCAAAGGGTCTTTGATGCACAATAATCGTAAAAGGAGAGGATCTGATACAGGAAAATGCCGGAAGGAATAATAAGATTTAAGTTTTTTAAAAAAAATGAATTAAAATATCTGTCACATCTTGATATTCTGACAATGCTCTCAAGAGCTTTTGCAAGGGCAGGTATCAAATGTGTTTATAGTTGCGGATTTAATCCTAAACCAAGAGTAAGCCTGAGCAATCCTATACCTTTAGGCGTTGAGAGTCTTGCTGAATACTGTGACATCGAACTTGCTGAAAACATGGATGCAAAAGAATTTTTAAAAATAGTTAATAAGCAATTGCCTGAAAATCTTAAGATAACAGATTCAATAAATGCAGACCCAAAGACTCCCTCGCTTATGTCTGAAATCGGTCTTGTCCTTTATGATTTCCAGGTAACCAGTATAGCCTGCCAGGATATGAAGAAAATTACACCTGAGAGTTACAGCAGCTTTGAAAAAAGTTTTGAAGAAACATTGGCGGGAGGTATAAAACCTGGCCCGGGCTTCAAAGAGGGAGATTTTTCCATAAATACTGGTCCGATACATTCAGTTGAATTTATTTTCAGTAAAACTTCCACCGGGGGCAGTATTCTTCTTAAAATTTATGGATACGCTAAAATTTTTAAGAATAAGAATAACAGTATCTTTAAATTCAATGAATTCTCCGGAAAACTTAAGGAGATTTTGAGGGAGTATGGGCTGAAAATAATATCTGCACAAAAAACAGAGGTATTTATTATTATTGATAGCGGACTTGTGAATCCCCTTGAAATATTGAAGTTTAAAAAGCGGGATTAATTATTTTTGTCATTATTGTATTATAATAGTATTTCTAATCTAATATTTTTATTAAGTTTTTATATAGAGAGGTAATAAATTGACAATGGAAATGCTTGTCAGTTCAGACAAGAACGAGACAAGAGTGGCTATCCTCGAATCAAAACAGGTAATACAGCTATATTTTGACCGAAAAAAAAGCAAATCAATTGTAGGCAATATTTATCTTGGCCGAATTGAAAACGTATTATCCAGTCTGGATGCTGCTTTTGTTGATATCGGGGAGGAAAAAAATGCTTTCCTTTATATAAATGAGGTAGCCTATGATATGGAGCTCGAGGAAAAGCATGAAATAACCAGGAGGATACATCATGTATTGAAGCCTAACCAGATGGTCCTGGTCCAGGTTACAAAAGACCCTATGAAAACCAAAGGCGCAAGGCTTACTACTTATATATCACTTCCGGGCAGGTATTTGGTGCTTGCACCTTTCAATGACGGCATAGGAGTCTCAAGAAAAGTTGAAAGCAAAGACAGGGAATCCCTGAGGCTCATAGCTGAAGAAATGAAACCAAAAGACTGTGGATTGATAATAAGGACTGCAGCAAAGGATGTCGCAAAAGCAAGGTTAAAAAAAGAACTTAAACAGCTCTTAAAACTCTGGAGCTTTATAAGGAAAAAATCCACAATTACAAAAAACCCTTTCCTGATACAACAGGAATACCCTATCATGATAAGGCTCATAAGGGATATTTTTTCAGAGGATTTCGACGCAATTTATGTGGACAAGAAAGTAATGAAAAAAGAGATCATCCACTATCTTAAAGTCATAGGCATGAACTTTAATAATATTGTACTGCACCATGGCGCTAACGATCTTTTTGAGGAGTATAATGTAAACGAAATAATAGATAGCGCTCTCGAAAGAAAGGTATGGTTAAAATCCGGAGGATTTATTATCATTGATTATGGCGAAGCCCTGACATCGATAGACGTAAATACGGGTAAATACACTTCAGGCCGTAATTCAGCTCAAACAATCCTGAAAACAAATCTTGAGGCTGCAGAGGTGATAACAAGCCAGTTAAGGTTGAGGGATATCGGCGGTATTATAGTAATTGATTTTATAGATATGAATACCGAAGAAGACAGGCAGCGAGTATACTCAAGGTTTAAACAGCTACTTGAAAAAGATAAGACAAAGACCGAAGTGCTTTCATTTTCAAAACTCGGCCTCCTGGAAATGACAAGGAAAAATGTATCAGACGGTATAATGGGTACGCTATGTAAACAATGCCCTTGCTGTGGGGGCGCCGGATTTATAAAATCAGAGGAAACAGTCAGGCTTGAAACAGAAAGAAAGATAAGGAAACTTTCAAAGGAAAGCCAGGCAAAAGCATTCCTTATAAAGCTGCATCCAACGATTGCATCTCTTATTATAGGAAAAGGCGGCCAGAATCTTCATAATCTTGAATTCCAGACTAAAAAGTATATTGCAGTGAAAGGGGATGAGAATCTTGCGCTTGATGCTTTTGTAGTTGAGGCGGAGGGGACAGCATTGGATATAAAGGAAGCTTCAAAGCCATTTAATATTGGAGACATACTCGACCTTGTAGCGGAAGAGCCTTACTCACATAATAGAAAAGATGCTCTTTCAAGGGTAGAAGGATATGTCATCCAGATTGTTGATGGCAGAAAACATATTGGCAACAGGGTAAAAATTGAAATAACAGGTATTTCTAAAACAAGCGCAGTAGGGATAATTAGGCAATAACTATAAAAAGTTATAAATAGTTTGTTGATTATCAACTTATAATCTATTTATAATAATTTGAAAAACCGGCAGAATACAGTGGAAGACCAGTAGGAGACTGGATATTGACAGGATGTGCTAATGTATGATAAATTACCAATTTGCCATTTTATAGAAAAGTTTTGAATAATTATCGGTTTATGTTTACCCTAAGAACGATAAACATGGACTTAAGAACAGTGAATAAATTTTAATTAAGGAGGCCCAAAATTTACGCGGTAATTACAAGCAGTGGGAAACAATATAAGGTTGAAGAAGACAGGGACATCATTGTTGAAAGAATAGAAGGCAATGAAGGTGATAAGATAAAGCTCACAGGTGTAAATCTTTTAAGCGATGGCGATAAGATACAGATAGGAGCGCCGGTTCTTGATAAAGCTTATGTAGATGCTACAATAAAGAAGCAATTCAAAGGGGACAAAGTAATAGCGTTCAAGCATAAAGCCAAAAAAAGATATAAAAGAAAAGTAGGCAGCAGATCGCTTTTGACCCTTCTTCATCTTGATAAGATCAATGTTAAATAGTATGGGCGATGATTTCTGGAGGAATTTAAATGTCAAGTAAAAAAGGTGTTGGAAGCTCGAGAAACGGAAGAGACAGCAAGCCAAAATATCTAGGCGTTAAAGTATATGGCGGAGGGAAAGTCATTTCCGGCAATATTATAATCAGGCAGCGGGGAACTAAATACAGGCCGGGAATAAATGTAGGGATCGGAAGGGACCATACAATATTTGCTAAAGCAGATGGAGTGGTTGAATTTATTTCCAACAGTACAAAAGGAAAGCTGGTTAACGTTATTACCTCATAAAAGCTATTACTGCACTTGCAGCAAGTATAAGCAATACCGCTATCGCTATAAGCATAAGATTATATTTCTTTATATGTGCAAAAAATCCAATTGCGCATACAATGCCTGCTATGGGAACCAGTATTAGAAAAAATATCCCTGCATATTCAAAAAGGAAGAGCTTTGATGCCGAGGGTTCATTTAATGCCTTTTCAAGCTTTTCAGGACCGATAGTATTAATTGCAAAATCTTTAATCCCGGAAATTTCGAAATCGCCAAAGATATTGATTAAAAAACCTGCAACCATCAAAGCCATTGCAAGGACAAGGCCGCAGATTGTTATTATATATAGATACCTGCTGAGCCTTTCCCTCTCCGGGGTTACTTTTTCCTGTCTTTTTTTAATATTGGTCATGAGTCTAAAATCAATAGTTTAATATATCAAATCCTCTCAAAAACATCAGGATGCCTATTATAATAAACACTACAAGTATAATTACAATGAGGAACCTGGTTTTGAGTTTACCTGCAGCATATGAACCTGAAACTGCCCCGATGAGCACCCCAATAACTGCTGGAATAGTGATAAGTGGGCTGATATAGCCATTGTAGAAATAGATAATAGATGAAACTACTGCTGTAATGCCTATCATATAACTGCTTGTTGCAGTTGCTACTTTTAAAGGGACGTTCATAATAGTGTTCATTACAGGGAC
>Ga0209254_10004407_pt1 | contig 12886 bp, 11 predicted proteins | sample FrelakmetDIP11DI_FD_187148 | JGI IMG/M metagenome (GOLD analysis project Ga0209254, IMG submission 187148) | Freshwater lake sediment microbial communities from the University of Notre Dame, USA, for methane emissions studies - DIP11 DI (SPAdes)... | ecosystem: Environmental > Aquatic >...
TATACGCTGTATCTGTTGAATCAGGCCAGGTATATACAAAAGGTATGGTCATAATCAACGGGATGCAAACAGGTGGATCCGAAGTGCTTCTTCACCTCTTTGGCAATGAATCATACCCGTTTGGAAATGATACAACAGTTTTCTTCCATAAAAAGATCCATGGCGCACTTAACCTGACGGACGACAGAACTTCAGCTTCAAGACTTGCGACCGCCATGGATGAGATCTCGGAACTTATCTACTGATCACTTAATGTACTCACCCCCTTGTATTCCCCCCCGACGCTTCGGTCGGGGCAGGCTCTCTCTGCTTGAGCAAAGAGGGGGAACTATTTTATTTGCAGAACATTAAGCCCACTCTTTACGAAGTAGAGAGGGGGTCTGGGGGTGAGTACATGTTGTAGTAGAGAGGGGGCATTGGGGTGAGTACATGTGCATAATTTCTTGCTACCGGCAACCCATTTTTTCAGTACCTTTGTATCCGAAAATAATTCAACATTAATGCGTTTTTCTCCTGAGAAGCTGAGAGTCCCCGATCAGAGAATGAAGCCATTCATTGATACTGATGAAATATGGGACCTGATAAATAATACCAGACCTGACAAGATTAGAGTCAGGGAGGTTATTGCCAGGTCGCTCGATAAACATCGTCTTACCCTCGAAGAAACAGCTGTACTGGTAAACTCTGTCGGAACGGAACTTTTTGATGAAATAAGGCATGGTGCACGAGAACTAAAGAATAAAATTTACGGTAACAGAATAGTTCTTTTTGCCCCTCTTTACGTTGGAAACAAATGTACCAACAACTGCCAGTACTGCGGGTTCAGGGCTTCCAACAAGGATGCCATACGAAAGACATTAAGCGATGAAGAAATAGTCAGGGAGGTGGAAGCCCTGGAAGACAACGGACAGAAGCGACTGATACTGGTTTATGGGGAACATCCTGATTATTCTGCTGAATATATTGCCCGTACGGCAAGAATCGTATATGGAATAAAAAAAGGACACGGTGAAATAAGAAGGGTTAATATCAATGCGGCGCCTCTCGATATAGAAGGATTCAGGACAGTAGGAGAAGCAGGTATCGGAACTTACCAGGTATTCCAGGAAACATACCATCCTGAAGCTTATTCATGGTATCATCAGGGAGGGAAGAAAAAAGACTATGAATGGCGGCTTACTTCTCTCGACAGAGCACAGGAAGCCGGAATTGACGATGTGGGTATCGGAGCACTTTTCGGACTCTATGACTGGCGGTTCGAAGTTCTTGGGCTCGTTCGCCATACAAACCACCTTGAAGCTTGCTATAATATTGGTCCTCATACTATTTCATTTCCACGTATCAAGGATGCCCTAAGTCTGAACATAAATAATAAATATCAGACCAGCGACGAAGATTTCAAAAAGCTTGTACCTATACTGCGTCTCGCGGTACCCTATACAGGAATGATCCTTACGGCCAGAGAGACTCCTGACGTGAGGAGAGAAATGCTTCAATATGGTGTCTCTCAGATTGATGGAGGGACAAAGCTTGAACTCGGTTCATATTCAGGTTCAAAGAATGAAACTCAGAATCTTAACAGGGAACAGTTCAGGATAAACGATGAGAGGTCGCTTTCTGAAGTTATAGATGAACTTCTTTCGAACGATTACATTCCCTCTTTTTGTACCTCGTGCTACAGAATGGGAAGAACCGGTGAACATTTTATGGAGTTTTCCGTCCCTGGTTTTATTAAAAGGTTCTGCACTCCTAATGCTATTCTGACATTATCGGAATACATTTGTGATTATGCTTCCGGCGATGTGGCAGAAAAAGGCTGGAGAGTCATTGACAAAAATATTCAGAAACTGGAACCCGGAGTGGCTAAAAATACTCTGGAAAAGATTAACAGGATCAAACAGGGGGAGAGAGATCTCTATTTTTAAGCAGCTGGGGTACAACGGATTATCGGTTAATAATCAGTAATCAGGTTAATACAAAATGATAAAAATTTTAGGCATTAAGATCATTGACAGGATAAAAGAAGCAGGTCTTACCCAGGAAATTCTTTCAAGATATGCCGGACAGATCACCACACGGCTTGGATTTCATGAACTTACAAATGAAATATGCAGCCGTGAGGCTTATTTAATACTGCATTTGTCGGGAAATCCGGTCGAGACAGATAAACTGGTTTCAGAACTTAAGGAGCTTGGTGGTATAGAAATCAGGGAAATGACCTTTGAAGACAGAAAACCATTCTTGAATTTTCCATGTGAGGAGGGAGCTTTGAGAATCATCGGAATTCTTATCAATAAAAGGGAGCATCAGGCAATTTCATCTGTTCAGAAAACCCTTACCTCATATGGATGTGTAATCAGGACACGTCTTGGTGTAAACGAGGAATTCTTCGGATTGCCAGCCGGACTAATAATAGTAGAACTAATGGGTGATGAGATCCAGATGGACCTGCTTGAAAAAGACCTTCAGAAAATTCCGGATATTATTCTGAGGAAAATGGTATTCTGACCCGGGCTTTTATTCCCTGTCGCCTGGCGCCTATCGCCTATCGCCTATCGCCTATCGCCTATAATACATAATACATAATACATTATTCATCTCTTGCCTTTATTCCGTCAAGCCTTTGCGCCTTTTTTCATAGTGTTTTGAATCGCCCCATTCCCCATAAACGATTTCTGTATCTGCTAGGCTCACACGTGCTTCAAGACAGCTCTGGCAATCTTCAGCAGAATCGTCGGTGCAGGGTTTGTTGTCGTATAGTTTATAACTATCGCGGTATCTTCCCGGTGTAATATTAGGCATTAAAATATTTGCCCCGATTTTGATTGCCTTTTCTCTTCCCATTGGATCGATTGCCTGCAATGCTGTTGCTGCAACAATGTTTATATCCTTCATCATAATGCGGATTATGGCTATCATTTTGAGTGTGAGGTCAAATCTTTCAGCAGGAGGTAACAGATTCCCTGTGCTGCTGATCAGAGGAGTGTCGGCATGTTCAATATATGGACCCATTCCGCACATATCAATATTAAACTCATTCATGAAAAGGAGATCTCCTGCAAGATCATCATTTGTCTGATAAGGTAATCCGATCATTACTCCGGTACCAGTCTGGTAACCTATATCCTGAAGGCTCTTAAGGCAATCGAGTCTCCTTTTGAAATCATGTTTTTTATTATCAGGATGTATCTTCCTGTAAAGAGATTCATTGGTAGTCTCAACCCTGATCAGGTACCTGTGGGCACCGGCTTCGTACCATCGCCTGTACACCTCCGGTTCCTGTTCCCCGACTGAAAGTGTAATACCAAGTTCCCCGTTCGAAAGTTCCTTTATTTTGTGCAACAGGTTTTCAATCCGGCTGGTAACCGCATTGGTTTCGACTTCACCCGACTGAAGGGCAATCGATCCGTAATGATTATCGTAGGCAAATTTTGCAGCAATCAGTATCTCTTCATCAGAAAGGGAAAAGCGTTTCAGGTTTTTGTTACCTTTTCTTATCCCGCAATAAAGACAATCCTTGCTGCAGACATTTGAGAACTCAATGAGTCCCCTGAACCACACCTTCTTTCCGATATATTTTTTTTTGACTTCAGCCGATTTTCTGAAAAGAAGAGTTCTTTCTTCCCCTTCAGATAACAGTAATCCTATTATATCTTCTTTTGAAAAAGTATCTTTTTCAAGAACCGTGTTTATTTCCATTTCTATTTAACCTTTCATAAAGATCATCCCTCGCATTTGCCGTATGCAAAACCTGTTAAATAAACGGGTTATTGCGACACTGCAAAGCGTGAGAATCAATCTTTTTCAATTTGTGGTCATTCATAATCTTCTTCCCGGCAAAAATAGCTTTTAATATCATTTGAACACCCGTCATACCAACATGATCGCTTTGCTGTTTTGTACTATTTATTTTTATTATATTGCTGCAATAAAAGTAAAAATCATTGTGTTTGTAATTTGTTATATATCAGAAACCTATTTATTTTCAGTTGCAAATAATGTCGGATTTCTCAAATGGTTTGGCGGTTTGTGACATATTCAGATCTGGGAATTATTGAATCCCGGCGAGCGCGTTCCCCGCTGCTTGCTGCGGGGTTAGCGAGGATTAAAATAAAAAATATCAAATTGGGATCGAAGATTCCTGGTAGCTTGCTGCGAGGATCTTCAATCAGTCCTAAACCTGAAAGAGAGCAATGATAAATGACAAACTAATAAATCCTTCGGGAATTGTGGTTGTAGGTGGATCCAATGACCTTTTAAAACCAGGAGGAAAAATCCTTAAGAATATAATTGACGGAGGTTATTCCGGAACATTGTTCGCAGTTAATCCAAACCATGATATTGTGCAGGGTGTCAAATCGTACAGGGATTTAAGTAAAGTTCCTCCAGTTGATATGGCTATTCTGGCAATCCCTTCAAAATCTTGCTACGAGGCTGTTGAATATCTTGCAAAAGAGAAAAACACAAAAGCTTTCATTATTATCTCAGCAGGATTCAGCGAAGCCGGAGCGGAAGGCAGGAAGATCGAAGAAGAGATTGCAGAGCTTGTTGAAAAAACCGAAGGATGTCTTATCGGACCAAATTGTATAGGTGTTGTAACAAGAAATTACCATGGAGTTTTTACAACACCTGTTCCCAGGTTATCAGAAAAGGGATGCGACTTTGTTTCGGGGTCGGGGGCTACGGCAATTTTCATTATTGAATCAGCTCTCCAGAAAGGTCTTACCTTTTCCAGTGTCTTTTCTGTCGGAAACAGTGCCCAGACAGGTGTAGAGGATGTACTTGAGTATTGGGACCTGACTTTTGATCCCCTAAAGAGCCCTCTTATCAAACTGATTTATGTGGAAACAATAACTGATCCGGATAAGCTTCTGCACCACGCTTCTTCCCTTATCCGCAAGGGATGTAGAATAGCAGCCATAAAAGCAGGGACAACGGAAGCCGGAAGCAGGGCAGCTTCTTCTCACACAGGCGCTATGGCATCATCCGATTCTGCTGTCGAAGCACTGTTTCGTAAATCCGGAATAGTGAGGTGTACAGGCCGGGAAGAGCTTACTACAGTTGCTTCAGTGTTCATGCATAAACCACTTAATGGAAGGAACATTGCAATTGTAACCCATGCAGGTGGACCTGCAGTAATGCTTACTGATGCTTTGTCGGCAGGCGGATTGAATATACCCGGGCTGGGTGAGGAAGACCAGAAGAGGATCCTTGAAATGATGAACCCCGGGGCTTCTGCTGTCAATCCTATTGATATGATAGCCACTGCTACGATTGATCAGCTCGACAAAGTAATCGAATATGTTGACAAGAATCTTGCATTGATTGACGGGATGAGCGTGATCTTCGGAAATAACGGACTCAACGACATGACTGAGATATATGAACTTCTGCATAAAAAGATAAATGAGTGCAACAAGCCATTGTATCCAATACTTCCTTCAGTTTCAAGCTCCTATACCGAACTGGAAAGGTTTATGAATAAAGGGAATGTCAATTTTCCCGATGAAGTGGTACTTGGAAGGGCATTAACCAGAATATCAAATACTCCTTATCCAGCAGATGAAAAGATCTTCCTTGACAGGATCGATGTTCCCAAAATTAGAAAAATAATTGACAACTCAGAAGCCGGATACCTCGAACCATCAGTAATACAACAACTTCTGTATGCAGCTCAAATCCCGGTTGTGAAAGAAGCAGTGGCAAAAACTAAAAAGGGAATTCTTGCCTTAGCTGAAAAAATGGGTTATCCCCTGGCTCTCAAAGTGGTCGGGCCAGTCCATAAATCTGATGTCGGAGGAGTTACACTCAATATTAAATCACAAAAGCACCTTGAAGCGGAATTCACAAGAATGAAAAAGATTGAAGGTGTAACGGGTGTCATGGTTCAGGAGATGGTGTCGGGTATTGAACTTTTCATCGGAGCGAAATATGAACCAAGGTTTGGTCATATTATTCTCTGCGGTCTGGGTGGAATCTTTGTTGAAGTGCTTGGAGATGTCTCCTCGGGGCTTGCTCCGCTCACATTTAATGAAGCCGGCTCCATGATTAAAAGCCTGAGAGCTTATAAAATAATTCACGGGACACGTGGTAAACCAGGAATTAATGAATCAAAATTTGCTGAAATCATTGTACGGCTGTCAAGTCTGTTGCGTTTTGCAACCGAAATCAAGGAGATGGATCTGAATCCCCTTATCGGAAGCCAGAATGAAATCACAGTTGTTGATGCAAGAATCAGAATAGAAAAATGATATTCGCATTTTTCAGTAAAAATTCAGAGAATTATCTTTAAGTTCGGATTTTTTTCAAGTTATGCATAATATACCGATATCTGATACTGTCATTGAATCCCTTAAAAAGGCTTCAGGAGTAATGTCACCCGGAAAAGCTTCAATCAGGGAGATTGTTCAACTTGTTAATTACATTGAAAAAGAGACAGGGATTGAATTTGTAAGAATGGAAATGGGTGTACCTGGAGTGGCTCCTTCATCGGTTGGTATTGAGGCCGAGATAGAGGCTCTCCGCCGGGGAGTTGCATCAGTTTATCCTGATATAGCCGGTATCGATATTCTTAAGGATGAGATTTCCCGCTTTGTAAAACTATTTATGGATGTTGATATCAGCCCTGCAGGATGCATCCCAACTGTTGGTTCAATGATGGGATCAATGATCTGTTTCCTTGTTGCCAACAGGAATGACAGGAATAAGGAGGGATCTCTCTTTATCGATCCCGGATTTCCGGTTCAGAAACAACAGGTGAAAATGCTGGGACATAACTATTTTTCTTTTGACATATATAATTTCAGGGGGAAAAAACTTCGCGCGAAGCTTGAATCCTACCTGCAGACAGGTAAAGTGTCATCATTGCTGTTTTCCAATCCGAACAACCCTACATGGATTTGTCTTAATGAAGAAGAACTTTCTATAATAGGTGAACTTTCACGTAAATATGATGTTATTGTAATTGAGGATCTTGCGTATTTCGGAATGGATTTCAGAAAAGATTATTCATATCCCGGGAAACCACCTTTCCAACCGTCAGTGGCTCATTATACTAACGACTATGTAATACTTATATCGAGTTCAAAGATGTTCAGCTATGCGGGTCAGAGAATAGGAATTATGGCAATATCAGATCACCTTTTTGACAGATCGTACCCCGACCTCCTGCGATACTACACATCCGACAAATTCGGTCATTCCGCAATATTCGGGGCTTTATACGGAATTTCAGCCGGAGTGTCCCATTCAGTTCAATATGGTCTTGCAGCAATTTTGAAAGCAGTAAACGAGGGTAAGTATAAATATCGTGAAGATGTTCTGGAATACGGATATAAAGCCGGAATAATGAAAAAGATGTTCACTGACAACGGTTTCAGTATCTCATATGATATGGATCTTGATGAACCTCTGGCTGACGGATTCTATTTTACAGTCTCGTATCCGGGAATAAAAGCAGGAGAATTACTGGATATGCTTCTGCATTATGGTATCAGCGCAATCACACTTGATACAACAGGAAGCGACAGGGATGACAGCCTTAGAGCCTGTGTTTCACTGGTTCCGAGAGAGCTTTTTCCCGACCTTGAGTATCGTCTGAAATTATTTCATAAGGATCATCCGACAGGTTAGAAAAAAATACACAATTATGGCAAAAATCAGGGGAAGTATAGTTGTAAATATTGACAGGTGCAAAGGTTGCGAAGTCTGTATGGTTTCATGCCCTACAGGAACTATTGCGATGGCGAAGGAAGTCAACATCAAGGGGTATAATTATGCATACCCGGCACATCCTGAACTGTGTATCGGTTGTGCCAGCTGTGCTATCGTATGTCCTGACGGCGTAATAACTGTTTATAAAACAAAAATTTAACGTACCGATGGAAAAAGAACTTAGACTGATGAAGGGTAATGAGGCCGTTGCCGAAGCTGCAATCAGGGCAGGTACCGACGGCTATTTCGGATACCCCATTACACCTCAGAGTGAAATCCTTGAATATCTGATGGATGCAAGACCTTTCGACAGAACCGGTATGATTGTCCTTCAGGCGGAAAGTGAAGTTGCTGCAATAAATATGGTTTATGGCGGAGCAGGTTGCGGTAAAAAGGTCATGACATCTTCATCATCACCCGGAATAAGTCTGAAACAGGAAGGAATATCATATATTGCCGGGGCTGAACTTCCCTGTCTCATTGTAAATGTTGCCAGGGGAGGCCCTGGCCTTGGAACAATACAACCTGCCCAGTCGGATTATTTTCAGGCTGTGAAGGGCGGTGGACACGGAGATTACCACCTTATAGTCCTTGCCCCTGCATCAGTCCAGGAAATGGCAGATTTCGTCGAACTTGGATTTGAGCTTGCATTTAAATACAGGAATCCCGTAATGATATTGTCCGACGGGGCTATTGGTCAGATGATGGAGAAAGTATGGCTTGGCCCACAGAAGGAAAGGTCAAAAAGTGTCCCTGAATGGGCTGTAACCGGTAAATCACCAAACAGGGAAAGAAACATTATTACTTCACTCGATCTTGATCCCAATGCTCAGGAGGAATTTGTCCGGAAACTGGTAGCAAAATATAAAAAGATACGGGAGACTGAAGTTCGCTATGAGGAGTTTCAATGCGAAGATGCTGAATACTTGTTTGTTGCATATGGAACCAGTGCCAGGGTATGCCAGAAGTCAGTACAGCTGGCCAGGGAAAAGGGAATTAAGGCTGGCTTGTTAAGGCCAATAACTCTTTTCCCGTTTCCTTCTGACAGGATAAAAGAGATTGCACGAAGAGTAAAGGGTATCCTGTCGGTTGAAATGAGTGCAGGACAGATGGTCGAAGATGTCCGGCTGGCAGTATGCGGACAGGTAACTGTAAAACACTTTGGAAGGATGGGGGGCATAATCCCCACTCCCGATGAAGTCGTGGAGAACTTAAAATCAGAAATCTTGGGAGGATGAACAATGGCAGAAATTACCGGAATAAAGGAAATAATCAAAAATGAGAACCTGGCCTATAAAAGGACAAGTTTAATGACAGATAATACACTGTCGTATTGCCCGGGTTGCGGACATGGGACAGTACATAGAATACTTGCGGAGATTATTGAAGAGGAAGGGCTGCAGTCTGATACTATCGGTGTTTCTCCTGTGGGTTGTTCTGTCCTGCTTTATAATTTTATTGATATCGATTGGCAGGAGGCTGCACACGGTCGCGCTCCGGCAGTTGCAACAGCTATTAAAAGGCTTCTGCCCGAAAAATTTGTTTTTACATACCAGGGCGACGGAGATCTTGCTGCAATAGGAACTGCTGAAACCATCCATGCATGCAACAGGGGAGAAAACATTCTGATAATCTTCATAAATAACGGGATCTATGGGATGACCGGTGGACAAATGGCTCCGACTACACTTCCCGGAATGAAATCATCTACATCACCTTTCGGAAGAGATGTTAAAACTATGGGTAATCCGCTAAAAATGACAGACATTGTTGCCACTCTTCCGGGAACTTATTATGTAACCCGTCAGAGTGTACATACTCCGGCCAATGTCAGGAAAGCTAAAAAAGCTGTCAGAAAAGCAGTCCAGTATCAAAAACTTAATAGCGGCACCTGTTTTATAGAAATTGTATCCAACTGTCCATCAGGATGGAAAATGACCCCTGTTCAGTCGAATCAGTGGATGGAAGAGAATATGTTGCCTTATTATCCTCTCGGTGATCTTAAAACGCCGGAGGAGACCCAGAAAAAACAAACTAAAAACCTGGATGAAAATGACTGAGGAGATTCTTATTGCAGGGTTCGGCGGACAGGGTGTCCTGTCGATGGGTAAAATAATGGCATACTCTGGAGTTATGCAGGGTATGGAAGTAAGCTGGATGCCTTCATATGGCCCCGAGATGAGAGGAGGTACAGCTAACGTCATTGTCATTCTGAGCGATGAACGTATTAGTTCACCTGTTATCAGGCACTTTGATACGGGTATTATCCTTAACCAGCAATCGCTCGATAAGTTTGAGCATTCCCTTAAACCAGGCGGTGTACTTATTTATGACGGAAACGGAATAACCAGGCATCCTGAAAGGAAGGATATCACAATTTACAGGATCGATGCTGCGGAAGAAGCATCAAAAATGAATAGCCCAAGAACCTTTAACATGATCGTTCTCGGAGGATTTCTGAAAGTAAAACCTGTTCTGAGTAATGAAAATGTTATAAAAGGACTTAAGAAATCGCTTCCCGAAAGGTATCATAAGCTGATTCCTGAAAACGAAAAAGCCCTTCTTCGTGGTGAGGAAATCATAAGAGAAATACAGAAAGTATAGTTTTTTTTATTTTACCACGGAGAGTCACTGAGTTTTCGCGGAGTTTCACTGTTTTTAACTCCGTGATCCTCTGCGAAACTCCTTGTAGCACAGTGGTTAATATAAGAGCTATCTTTCATAGAAATGCATCTCCACTATATATTTCCATACTTCAGGATGAAGAAAGTATGACATATCCTTTCCTTTCTTTATCCCGTTTCTGATGAAAGTCCCTGAAATATCCATCAGAGGTGCACTGACCCTTTTTACTTTTGCTTTAGTCAGAATCTCATCCAGAAGTTCATTTTTCTTTTTTAAGGTATCAGGACGGGGATAAACATACAAGGGGAACCTGTTCACCAGTTCGACAGCATTCTTCCATTTATGAAGAGTATACAGATTATCTTCCCCCATTACAAGAACAAAATTGTGATTTGGATATTTTTCGGTGAGCCACGCCATTGTATCTGCCGTATATGACGGAGCCGGTAGACGGAATTCGATGTCGCATGGTTTCAGAGTATCGTTGTCGCCTGCAGCAAGTTCAACGAGATAGAGACGGTGATGATCGGCCAGAAGTGAACTTTTCTTTTTCAGAGGATTCTGCTTGCTTACTACAAACCACACCTGGTCGAGGTCGGTGAACTCCTTCATATAGCCTGCTATTGCAATATGCCCTATGTGAACAGGATTGAATGATCCAAAATACAGACCTATTTTTGACATCAGATATTTTATTTCGGTCCTTGTTTCTCGGTCCAGGTTATTTTACAGCCAGCTTCAAACAACCCGGAACTTTTTACTCATCAATAAAACTCTTTACCAAATTGAATACTTCCCTTTTGGTCAGATCGAGATTATCATTAATTACCGTATAGTCGAATTTTGCAGCCAGCTTAATCTCTTCCATAGCCTTATCGATCCTGATCCTAATCCTGGACGAATCGTCGGTCGCCCTTCCAAGAAGCCTGTTTTCAAGCTCTTTAACTGATGGTGGCATAAGGAAAATTGATATAGCCCTTTTTCCGTATATGTTCTTCAGGTTTATTCCGCCCTGAACATCAACATCGAAAATCACATGTTTCTTTTCAGCCCATGTCTTTTCAATTTCACTCTTAAGGGTTCCATAGAACTGATCTTTGTAGACCTCCTGCCACTCTATGAATTCACCATTCTTTATTTTCGCTTTAAAGTCACCCACAGTCAGGAAAAAGTATTCTTTTCCGTTTTCTTCATTACCCCTCGGATTTCTGGTTGTTGCTGAGACTGAAAATCGCAGGTTGGTTCCTTTCTCAAGGAGGTGATTTACAATTGTCGTTTTTCCTGCTCCCGACGGAGCTGATATTATGACAAGCTTTCCGCTCATTATTCTGCGATTTTCTTGGTTTTCCCTTACCCTGAAGTGCGCCAGGTCTTTAGTCTCACTTATTGGGTGAGCCTGTTATTGCAAATATCAAAATCTCCCTTAATTGTTAAATTACAAGAAATATTTCCATGTACAATCATCCTTCTTCAGATTAAACAGCTAAAGTATGTTGTTGGTTTGTTCCTTGATCTTTTCAAGTTCGTCTTTCATTGTCACAACCAGCTTTTGAATTGAAGCATCATTTGCTTTCGAACCAATTGTATTTATTTCACGTCCGATCTCCTGAGCAATAAAACTCAAGATCTTCCCGTTGGGCGGGTTTGAATCGATTGTTTCAAGAAAATATTCGCAATGCTTTTTCAGCCTGACCTTTTCTTCGTTGATATCATATTTCTCCAGGAAAAAAATGAGCTCCTGTTCAAACCTGTTTTTATCAATATTTTCCGTTCCTGTATTCTCACTGAGTATAGAAAGAAGCTTCTCTCTGACCTTTTCAATTCTGTCAGGTTCAAATGTCTCGACTGCTGAAAGCGCCTCGAGGATACATGTGATACGTTTTTTCAGATCTGTTTCTATCGACCTGCCTTCCTCTGTCCTGAAGAGATCAAGAACAATCAGTGAGTCATTTATTTTTAATTTCAGGAGTTCCCATTCTGATTCCGGTAATTCCGGTTTCTCAGTTTTCAGAGCATCAGGTAGCCTCATTATAATAGGTAATATCTGATCATCAATATTGATATTAAGATCGTTGGAAATCTCTTTAAGCTGATAATAGTAATTCTTTATTGCCGCTTTGTTTATAAGGGGCATTCCTTCATCTTCAAGGATGTCAAAAAAGATTGCCAGGTCTATTTTCCCCCTGTCGAGTGCCTGACTTATGAGGTTACGGATTTCCGGTTCTTTTTCCTTATATAACCATGGGATCTTGGTGCTCAGATCGAACTGTTTGGAATTCAGGGATTTTATTTCGATCGTGATTTTTTTCTGAGGTGTTTCAGCTATGGCTTTACCGTAGCCTGTCATGGACTTTATCATCGATAATTTTTATTTCTTTAACCACAAAGGTCTCAAAGGGTAACACAAAGTTATCACAAAGGGAAGGTGAATGTTAATGTTAATATTTTGTGAAAGTTAGGAATTATCATTGTATTTAACAACTGACTTCTTCTTCCATCGACCTGTTTTATAATAGATGAAAGAAAGAGCCAGTCCTATTATCCATCC
>Ga0209254_10004408_pt1 | contig 12885 bp, 11 predicted proteins | sample FrelakmetDIP11DI_FD_187148 | JGI IMG/M metagenome (GOLD analysis project Ga0209254, IMG submission 187148) | Freshwater lake sediment microbial communities from the University of Notre Dame, USA, for methane emissions studies - DIP11 DI (SPAdes)... | ecosystem: Environmental > Aquatic >...
GAACCGATAAAACTCTATTCTCGAGAGACACTTTATTGCTTCCGTCCTCGGAGGGTATAACTGCAGAAGCGCGGGATAATCCAAATGCGATTGGATATGATGGTTTGGGGTATGTCACACCAGAAGTAAAAGTGATTGCGATTGCACCTGATTCGCCAGGTCCATTTATTCTCCCTTCCGCTGAAACTGTAAATCAAGGGCAATATCCGATTGCACGCGACTTGTATATGTATACAAACAACCAACCCTCAGGTGCAATTGCAGATTATATTAATTGGATTCAGACCCAGGAAGCACAAAATATCGTTACTCAACTAGGTTTTGTACCTATTAGCAAACCTTAGAAATCTGTCAGGATAATTATGGATACGACAAAGAAATGGAATGAATTTTTTCTAAACTGGTTGATTAAATTATCTGGTTATTCTGCGATTATTTTTGTCATATTGATTTTTTATTTTTTGTTACGCGAAGGGATCCCGACCATTCGTGAAGTTCCCATAAGTAACCTATTGTCAACACGGTGGTACCCAATAGAAAGTTATTTTGGGCTGTTACCCCTGATTGGGGGAACTATCATTGTTACGATAGGAGCAGCTTTGTTTGCCATACCAATCGGTTTGTGTACCGCGGTATATATCTCTGAAGTATCCCATCAGCGAGCGCGTGATTATTTAAAACCATTGGTTGAGGCACTAGGAGGTATTCCTTCCGTGGTGCTTGGCTTTCTTGGTATCTTGATCCTGGCACCAAACCTTCGAGTGTTATTGGCTTTGCCTACCGGGCTATCAGCACTTGCAGGAAGCATCATATTAGCTGGAATTGCGATCCCAACCATTGTATCGATAGCTGAAGATGCACTGGATTCGGTACCACAGTCATATCGTGATGGTGCACTGGCATTAGGAGCTACTGAATGGCAAACAATATGGCGGATTACATTCCCAGCAGCTCGAAGTGGGGTACTGACTGCAATCATGTTGGGAATTGGGAGAGCAATTGGGGAGACAATGGCAGTGATGATGGTAACCGGGAATGCGGCAGTGATGCCCATAAGACTAACTTCTTTATTTCACCCAATAAGGACTATGACTGCCACAATCGCAGCAGAGATGGGAGAAGTAGCAACGAATAGTACCCATTACCACGTGCTATTCTTTATCGGTGTATTATTGTTTGTCATTTCCCTAGGGATTAACATTGCTGCCTCAACAGCAATGTTCATGCAACGCAAGAGGGCAGAACGGATCTTATCATAGAGAAAATATGAATACAATTTCAGGGTTAAAAGAATTATATAAAAATCCAAACTCGCCTGCTTCAAGAAAAAATAAGCAGAAACTCGGATTTGGATTGTTATTTATCGCTACAGTTATAACGATTATTCCAATTGTGGCGATCATCTCATTTATATTTATTAAAGGAATTTCTGCAATATCTTGGGATTTTCTGACAACATTTCCCACAAATGGTATGAAGGAAGGGGGGATTTACCCTGCCATAGTGGGAACTATATATCTAACGATCGGTACCGCGATATTCTCGGTCCCATTGGGTATTGGCGCGGCAATCTATCTCTCGGAGTATGCACCAGATAATCGCTGGACTAGAGCGATCCGGATTGCGATCATTAATCTAGCAGGAATTCCCTCAGTTGTTTATGGGCTATTTGGATTGGGTATGTTTGTACTATTTTTCAAGCTAGGAACCAGCATCCTTGCAGGTGCTTTAACTTTGTCGATTATGACACTTCCAGTGATCATAAGTACAGCTGAGGAAGCATTAAGAGCAGTTCCTCAATCATTTCGGGTAATTAGCATTTCTGTTGGCGCAACTCGCTGGCAAACCATACGCAGAATTGTCCTTCCGCAATCATTACCTGGGATTATGACCGGTGTGATACTTGGTCTTGAGCGTGCGGCAGGAGAAACTGCTCCTATTTTGTTTACTGCAGCAGTATTTTTCTTGCCTCGATTACCTAGTTCTCCCCTTGACCCGACCATGGCTTTACCTTACCATTTATTTGTCATATCAACCCAAGTACCAGGTATGCCAGTAGATATTCAATATGGGACAGCATTGGTTCTGATAGTATTTGTATTGGGAATGAACCTGATAGCGACAATTATTCGATCCAGGGCACGTGCGCATAGGCAATGGTAGTCAGATGACCAACATTAAAATTCATGTTGAGCACCTGAGTTTGCAATATTCTGATGGAAAAGAATCATTGCGGGATATAAATCTGGATATTCAAGCAAATACGATCACTGTATTATTTGGTCCTGCTGGTGGTGGTAAATCATCTCTATTAAGAGTATTTAATAGATTAAATGATCTTGCAGATGTTAAACTTCTCTCCGGAAAAGTTCTTCTAGAGGATATGGATATTCTTAATCCGAAAGTCGATGTAATTGCTTTACGTAGAAGAGTTGGAATGGTATTCGCCCGTCCAATTGTATTACCGATGAGTATAAAGGCAAATCTCACCTATAGCCTTGAATTAACTGGAGAAAAAAGGGTAAGTGTATTAAAGGATGCAATTGAGAGAAGCCTAAATCAGGCTGCCTTGTGGGATGAAGTTAAAGACCGCCTTAATGAGCCTGCAATTTCGTTATCTGGAGGGCAACAACAACGTTTGTGCCTTGCTCGTAGCCTTGTTTTGAAACCTGAAGTGATTTTATTGGATGAACCGACCTCAGGATTGGATCCAATATCTACAGGAAAGGTAGAGGTAACATTGCAAGAGTTAAAAAAGATTTATACAATTGTGCTAGTACCCCACTCTATACAGCAGGCTGCCAGAGTTGCGGATTATGCAGCTTTTTTTCTACAGGGTGAGGTGATTGAAAAAGGTACAGGTAAGGAGCTTTTCATCAATCCCAAAGATAAACGAACAGAAGATTATATAATGGGTCGTTTTGGGTAAATAGATCATAAGAACCGTTATAATATTTTTGTAAAAGGAATACTATTTTGGAAAAAAAACTTAACCTGGAAATTCCACCTGACCTGGACTCGACCAAACTGTTTATTAACCGCGAGCTGAGTGCCTTAGCTTTTCAATATCGTGTATTAGAAGAAGCAATTGATGACACCAATCCTCTTTTGGAAAGAGTTAAATTTCTAGCCATCGTTGGGTCGAACTTGGATGAATTTTTTATGGTGCGGGTTGCTGGCTTAAAGAAACAAGTCGATGCTGGAGTAATTGATGTACCTCCAGATGGATTAACCCCAGCAGAACAGCTGGTAGAGATTAGAAAAATCTCTAGTAATTTGATGAAAGAAGCGGCAATTACTTTCAAGAATAACTTATTACCCGCTTTAAAGACTGCAGGTATATATATTCTAGATTATCCGGAATTAAATAAGCGGCAAAAAGAAAGCATCGAATCATATTTCCGGGATGTGGTTTTTCCAGTATTAACCCCATTAGCATTTGATCCAGGCCATCCCTTCCCTCACATTTCTAATTTGTCATTGAATCTAGCAGTTTTACTTAAGGATAAAAGGGGTTTTGAACACTTCGCACGGATTAAAGTACCAGATACTTTACCTCGTTTGGTTCCAATCAAACGCTCATCAGGTAGTGTACGTAAAGACGGGACTGTTCCATACTACCACTATTTCGTTTGGTTAGAGCAAGTGATCTCTGCAAATCTAAGTGCATTATTTCCCGGAATGGAAGTAATTGAATCTCACCCATTCCGGATTATCCGCGATGCAGATATGGTAATCCAAGAGCTGGAAGCATCTGATTTGTTAGAAACCATGGAGCAGACTGTCAGGCAACGCAGGTTTGGGTCAGTTGTTCGGATTTCTATTAATGATTCTATGTCTATCCGGATCCGTGAAATCCTGATGGAAAATCTGGCGATTGATCGAAATGAAATATACGCATTGAATGGTCCAATGGGTTTTAGTGACCTCTGGGCGTTATATAGCATAGATCGACATGATTTAAAAGACCAACCGTTTAAACCATTCACTCCAAGGATTTTACGAGATGATAATGAAGGAAATATATTTTCAGCCATCCGGGAAAGGGATATATTACTCCACCATCCATATGATTCGTTCGCACCCGTAATAAATTTTTTAAAAATTGCAGCGAATGACCCAGATGTTTTAGCGATCAAACAAACCTTATATCGGGTTGGTAACAAACCACCAGTTGTAGATGCCTTGCTTGAAGCTGCTGAAAATGGGAAACAAGTGGCTGTGTTGGTTGAGCTAAAAGCAAGATTTGATGAGGAAAGCAATATTGCCTGGGCGAGAACACTGGAACGAAAAGGAGTTCACGTAGTATATGGATTACTCGGTTTGAAAACCCATTCAAAAATTGCTTTAGTAATCCGTAAAGAAGGAGAAGGGATAAGGAGATATCTGCACATGGCCACTGGCAATTACAATGCGGTTACCGCGCAAACCTATGAAGACATTGGAATGTTTACCTGTGATAATGAAATGGGAGCTGATGCAACGGATCTATTCAATTATTTGACGGGATATTCTTCAAAGAAAGAATACCAGAAATTAATAGTTGCTCCAATAAACCTCCGAAGTCGAATGGAAGAATTAATTAAAAGAGAAATTGAGATACAAGAAAAGAACGGGAATGGTCATTTAATCTTTAAGGTAAATTCAATGGTTGATAAAAAAATGATCCAATTGCTGTATAAGGCATCTCAAGCAGGGGTAAAAATTGATTTATTTGTCAGAGGTATTTGCTGCTTAAGACCTGGAATGCCTGGGAATAGTGAAAATATACAGGTGACGAGCATTGTTGGTCGTTTTCTCGAGCACAGCCGGATATATTATTTTAGAAATGGTGGAAATGAAGAGATTTACCTTGGTAGTGCTGATCTAATGCCAAGAAATATAGATAGACGGGTGGAGGTACTTTTCCCTGTACAGGATAAGTTAATGATCAAGCATATTTACGATAATGTATTGAGATACTATTATAAGGACAATACCAAGGCACATAAAATGCTTCCAGACGGCTCATATGTTCGTATCAAACCGCAAAACGATGATGAGCCGTTAAATATTCAAAGCTGGTTTATTACATCCCGTCGGTAAAGAATGCAACCGCCAGAATACCTGGACCTCCATGAACCACAATTGCTGGAGGAACATCCAATATTGGAATTGAATTCAACCCGAATTCAGCACATAACTTATCAGCAAATTCTTGAGCTAGTTCAGGAATCGCAGCATGCATGACTGAAATATATGCTTCACGATTTTTTGCTGCCTGAGATTTAACTAATTCAAATAGACGATCTGTGGCGTGTTTTTGTGTTCTTGCTTTCTCATACTGCTCTACTCGACCATCAGATAATGTTAATATTGGTTTGATTTTTAAAATACTGCCTAAAAGTGCGGTCGCTCCTCCTATCCGACCACCTTTGGCAAGATATTCAAGTGTATCAACCAGAAAATAGATCCGGTTACGAAGAATCATTTGATTGAGCATCTTCTCAATCGAATCCGCATCTTCTCCTTGTGATACCAATTCTGCAGCTAATTGAACAAGTGATGCAAGCGGGCTTCCTATAGTGCAGGTATCGATAACCCTTATATCTGCATTTGGGAATTCTTGAGCAGCTGTAAGAGCTGACCTTACAGTTCCACTAACTTCTGCCGAAGGATGGATGCAAAATATCGTTCCCCCGGTTGGGACAAGATTATTAAATTCATGCACGAATAACTCAGGTGGAGGCGCAGCTGTTTTAGGAAGTTCTTTGGATGCCCTGAGCATCCTCATAAACGTAGAATTATCAATGTCGATCCCCTCATAAAAGGATTGATTACCAAAATTAATTATTTGTGGAATGACTGGTATACGATAACGATTGGAAATTTCGAGAGGCAGACCGGAGGTGGTATCGGTGATGATGTTTATCATTTCTGAAATTACCTCCAATAGTGAGGATACACAATTACAACCCCCTCCTTTTAAATTAGTTCCTGTTCGTTAATAACTAGACAAGATTGATTCTTTCAGGTATCATTTGTCCGCTTTAATCCTTGCTCCGAGGTACGAATTCCAATGGATTTTACGATAAACTTGCTAAAAGTACTAACTGAAACACCTGGAGTTCCTGGTTATGAGACCCCTATACGTTCAGTTGTAAGGGATTATCTAGAAAAATACGGAGAGCTAACCCAGGATAAGATAGGATCTGTGATTTGCCGTAAGAATGGTATCGCTGATAATCCAAGGATTATGTTAGCAGGACATATGGATGAGATCGGCTTCATGGTCAAGCAGATCACAGCGGAAGGATTTATTAAATTTCTCCCCCTGGGTGGTTGGTTTGATCAAGTTCTATTAGGTCAGAGAGTCATTCTTCAATCTAGTAAGGGCGATGTAGTAGGTGTTATTGGGGCAAAACCACCTCATTTACTTTCTCCAGAAGATCGTGAAAAGGTCGTAAAGCGCAAGGACATGTATATTGATATCGGGGCAAGCAGTAAAGACGAGGTGGAAAAAGCCGGCATAAGACTTGGTGACCCAATCATTCCACGTGCAGATTTCGTAGAATTAGCTGGTGGATTTACTTACCTTTCCAAGGCCTTTGATGATCGTGTGGGGACTGCATTAGTGATTTCTACATTACATGAGCTCAAAAACAACGACCACCCGAATACTGTTTATGGAGTTGCCACGGTGATGGAAGAAGTCGGTGTACGTGGTGCTACAACCAGTGTTAGGGCGGTGGATCCGGATGTTGCAATTGTCCTTGAATCTGATATTGCAGGAGATGTACCTGGAATTAAACCAGATGAGTCTAATATTAAACTGGGACAAGGCCCTACGGTTATTCTTTATGACGCCCGAATGATACCGAATATTCGATTCAGGGATTTAGTACTCAGGACTGCAGAGAAAATTGACGTTCCAATTCAGTTATCTACTATTGAAGGTGGCGCTACGGATGGTGCTGCAATCCATTTGCATGGGATAGGAGTTCCCACGATCGTTATTGGTGTCGCCGCGCGTCATATCCACTCTCATAGTTCAATCATTCATCGACAAGACTATGATAATGCGGTCAAACTACTGATTGCTTTGGTTCTCAGGTTGGACGCGAATACGGTTGCAAGCTTAACTGAGTAATTATACGGTTGGAGGAATTATGACAGATTTAATTAAACAGATAACATCAGATTTACAAAAGCAAATTGATACTTTCCAACCGGCATTAGGTTTGAGTGATGTAGGGAATGTAATTGATTCAGGAGACGGTATTGCCCGCGTTAGTGGATTAGCTGATGTAAAATCCCAAGAGCTGGTTCAATTTGCAAATGGCGTTATGGGAATCGCATTCAACCTTGAAAAAGAAGAGGTTGGTGTCATTATCATGGGCGATTATTCCGAGATAGTAGAGGGTATGTTAGTTCGTTCCACCCAAAGAATTGCCTCTGTTCCAGTGGGGGATGCATTGGTGGGAAGAGTAGTAAATGCATTAGGCATCCCGATTGATGGTAAAGGACCTATTAAATCCAATAAATTTAGACCTATTGAACGTATTGCCCCTGGTGTCGTGGAAAGGAAGGATGTGGATACACCAGTCCAAACCGGTCTTAAAGCCATTGACTCGATGATTCCACTCGGACGCGGTCAACGAGAATTGATTATTGGAGACCGGCAAACTGGAAAAACAGCCCTAGCTATAGATACAATAATAAATCAAAAAGGAAAGGATTTATTTTGTATCTATGTAGCGATCGGTCAAAAGAAATCTGCGATTGCCCGCACAGTAGCGACATTAGAACGCTTCGATGCTATGGAGTACACAACGGTTGTTGTTGCATCCGCAGACGAACCCGCTGCTTTGCAGTATATTGCCCCATATTCAGGCTGCACTATTGGAGAAGAATTTATGGAATCCGGTCGCGATGCTCTTTGCGTGTATGATGACCTATCAAAGCATGCATGGGCATATCGTCAGGTTTCCTTGTTACTTCGGCGTCCGCCTGGGCGAGAGGCGTACCCCGGTGATGTTTTTTACTTACATTCTCGCTTATTGGAACGCGCTGCTCGGTTGGCAGATAAATATGTCATTGTTGACAAAAACTTTACTGAGCCATTGGCTGAGAGCACTGATGGATTTGATGGAAATATCTATGGTGGACCGCTTGCCCGGCATAACATTGCTGAGGCAATTAAGGTAATGGAAAATCCGGATACATATAAAGCAGTCAAATTAAAAGGGTCTGGTGGCTCGCTTACAGCCTTACCAATCATTGAAACCTTACTCGGAGATGTATCAGCTTATATTCCAACAAATGTAATTTCAATCACTGATGGACAGATCTATCTGGAAGGAAATTTATTTTATGCTGGTATCCGGCCTGCAGTGAACGTTGGCTTGTCTGTATCGCGCGTTGGTGGTGATGCACAAACGAAGGCATTCCGTCAGGTGGCTGGACGCCTCAGGTTGGATATGGCTGCTTTCCGTGAACTAGCTGCCTTCGCCCAATTTGGTTCTGATTTGGATAAAGCGACTCAGTCACAACTTAACCGCGGACAACACCTTCAAGAAATTCTGAAACAGCCTCAATATCAAACATTATCCTTGGAAAATCAGGTGGTGGAAATCTTTGCCGGAACACGTGGTTTTGCTGATAATGTACCCCTCGAACAGATGAGACAGTGGGAAACATCATTAATAAGATACATGGATACTACCTATCCAGAAATTGGTAAATCAATCACTGAAGAAAAACGGATCACTACTGAAATTGAAGAGAAACTTACCCAGGTTATAAAATCATTCATGTCCACCTGGCATTTATAAAATACATAATCTAATACTATGGCGAATGCAAGGGAAGTCCGTCTTCGAATTCGAAGTGTAAAAAACATTGCCCAAGTAACCCGGGCTTTACAAGCAGTCAGTGCGAGTAACGTCAGAAAAGCGATGGCTGCTATGATACGTACACGGCCATATGCTACTAAAGCCTGGCAGGTCCTGAGTCATATTGCAGGTCAACCTGGACGGGCAACATTACACCCATTACTAACACCAAGGATTGAGGATCGAAATGAGCTTGTCGTCCTGGTTACCGGCGATCGAGGCCTTGCGGGTGCTTATAATTCCAATGTTGTGCGTTTTGCAATGCAGCGGTTTAATTCAAGCGATGTTCCGGTTTCTTATATTGCAATAGGTCGAAAAGGTAGGGATATGTTGATCCGGAGGAGAAAGAATGTTATTGCCGAGTTCAGCCACCTACCAGCAGCACCAACATTCTCAGATGTTTCAGCCATTGGTCATTTGGCAGTAGATGAGTTTTTATCTGGGAACGTGGATCGTGTATATCTGGTTTATACTGACTTTATCAATATGGTGAAGCAAGTGCCAGATATTAAACAACTTTTACCCTTAGAAATTAGTGGTGGTGAGGGTAGAGTTGAAACTTTTGAGCATATACAAAAAGCTGAAGCAGCATATATATATGAACCTAACGAAGAAGAAATATTAGATGAAATTGTGCCCAGATTTACCGCGTTACAGGTTTATCAGGCTATCATGGAGTCATTAGCGAGTGAACATGCAGCCCGCATGGTTGCAATGAAGAATGCAACAGATAGTGCAACAGACTTAGCTAATGCACTTCAATTGGAATATAACAAAGCACGCCAACAAGGCATCACAGGTGAGATTCTGGATATTGTCGGTGGCGTTGAAGCTATGGCAACGAAATGAAGGAAATTAATAACCGAGGAGGCAGGCATGGCTGATGTGACTGGCCAGGTAGTGCAAATATTGGGCGGTGTCGTTGATGTTGAATTCCCAGCCGGACGTTTACCGAATGTATATGAGGCGCTAGAAGTACCACGTGAAGGTCAATTACCCCTGATATTAGAGGTTCAAAAACATCTTGGCAACAATTGGGTTCGCTGCGTAGCAATGGATTCTACGGATGGGTTACAGAGGAATCTACCTGCACACTCACTAGGAACGCCTATAAAGGTACCAGTAGGTCCGACTACTTTGGGACGTGTTTTTAATGTGTTAGGGCGACCAATCGATGGAGGCCCAGCAGTTACAGCGGAAAAATACTATCCAATCCATCGACCAGCACCAAATTTTGAAGCTCAATCTACGCGAATTGAGGTTTTTGAAACCGGGATCAAAGTCATTGATCTCATCGCTCCATTCACCCGTGGTGGAAAAACTGGTATTTTTGGTGGTGCTGGAGTTGGGAAAACAGTCATTATTACGGAATTAATACGGTCGATTGCAACTGTTCACCAAGGTAACTCAGTTTTTGCCGGAGTAGGAGAGCGAACCAGAGAAGGTACGCAGTTATATCGTGAGATGATCGAATCTGGGGTTATGAAAGATACAGTGATGGTCTATGGCCAGATGAACGAGCCACCCGGGGTGAGATTAAGAGTGGCATTAGCTGCACTTTCTATGGCTGAGTATTTCCGCGATGAAGGTCGAGATGTATTACTTTTTATTGACAATATCTTTCGATTCAGTATGTCTGGGTCAGAAGTATCTGCCTTGCTAGGTCGTATGCCATCAGCGGTGGGGTATCAGCCAACCTTGGCGACTGAAATGGGCGAGCTTCAGGAAAGAATTACCTCCACCCGTCATGGATCAATCACTTCTATGCAGGCAGTCTATGTACCCGCTGATGATTATTCTGATCCTGCGCCGGTTGCGACATTTACTCATTTGGATGCTACAATTGCCCTTGAAAGGTCCATTGTAGAGAAAGGTATCTACCCAGCCGTTGATCCGTTGACGTCCACATCCAGGATTCTTGATCCACTAATTGTTGGTGAGGAGCATTACACAATTGCTCGTGAAGTCCAACGAGTTCTACAACGTTATAAGGACTTACAAGATATTATAGCCATTCTTGGTGTCGACGAGCTCAGCGAAGATGATAAATTAATTGTGTCGCGTGCTCGGAAAATGGAACGATTTTTCTCCCAGCCTTTTTTTGTTGCACAAGTATATACCGGACGAGAAGGTCGATATGTATCTTTGAGGGAAACAGTGCGAGGATTCAAGGAAATCTTGGAAGGCAAACATGACGATCTTCCAGAACAGGCTTTTATGATGGTTGGTGGAATTGACGAGGTTGTTGAACAGGCAAAACAGCTTGCTAAGAATTCATGATAAGATAAATCAGAATATATGCTATGTCAATTCGATGTGAAATAGTATCCCAAGATCGCCAAGTGTTTTCTGGTGATGCAGATATGGTGATTGTCCCGGGTTCTCAGGGTGAGATGGGAATTTTACCCAATCATGCGCCAATATTATCAACATTAAAGTTTGGAATATTACGAATACGTTATCAGGGGCACGAACAGGTATTTACCATTGCAGGTGGTGTGATTGAAGTCCAACCTGATTTGGTTACTGTAATGGCTGATGCAGCTGAAAATGTACTTGAGATTGATGCTAGTCGGGCTGAGGCTGCTAAAAGGCGAGCAGAAGACATTCTTAAACAAGGAATACCTCCTAATTCAGATGCTTATTTGAAGATAGAATCAGCTTTACGTAGATCAAATCTTCGTCTGGATGCAGTTAAACGCTACCGGGGACAACGAACACGATTCCCTGGCATGAGTGAAGAAAGCCAAAAATAAAATATGGCAATGTTTTCAAAGGATCTAGGAATTGATCTTGGGACAAATAATACAAGGGCGGCTGAGGGGAATCAGCTAATTCTTGAAGAACCAACAGTAGCAGCCATTATCATTGCTGAACAAAAGATGGTTTCGTGGGGAAAAGAAGCTCAGGATATGCTCGGTAGGGTACCTGATTCAATTGAAGTAACCCGTCCCTTGAGGAATGGTGTTATTGCAGATTACGAAGTAGCCGAATATATTTTGCGAGATATTTTACGCAAGCTAAGCGGTCCGCTACAATTATTTCGTCCGCGGGTAATGATCACAGTGCCAAATGGTATCACAAGTGTAGAACGACGGGCAGTTCATGAAGCAGCCCTTCAAGCAGGAAGTCGTGATGTCGCATTAATTCAACAACCTTTAGCAGCTGCCATAGGAATAGACCTTCCCATTGGTACTCCGTCAGGAAATCTAATCCTTTGTTTGGGTGGAGGAACAACACAAGTAGCGGTAATTGCAATGTATGGAATCGTCACCGGAGAAACTTTACGTGCCGGTGGTGCATCGCTTGATGAAGCAATTGTGAGTTATGTACGCAAGAAATATGGTTTGATCATTGGTCAGATAACTGCAGAGCAAATCAAGATAAAGATTGGTGCGGCTGTCCCTCAAGCAGAAGAACAGAGCGTTGAAATTCAGGGTCAGGACCAGGTTACAGGATTACCCAGACCAATAACGATAACCACCGGAGAAGTAATAGATGCTGTTGAAGAACCATTACACGCGATCGTCGAAACCGCCAGACATGTCCTTGAGAAGACCCCACCTGAATTAGTCTCAGATATAATTGACCGTGGGATTGCTTTATGTGGTGGAGGTGCATTGCTTCGAGGGATTGACCGTTTATTTACAAAAGAACTTGGTGTTCCAGCATACCTTGTTGATAATCCAACAAATTGCATCGTCCTCGGCGCAGCACGTGCAATCAAAATGCATGACATATTAAAGCGAAATTTAATCGCTGTCTGAGCTTTTTATAATGAAAATAAAAGGTGGGCTGATTTTATCGGTCTTTCTTTCATTTTATAGATAGTATGTCATCCTTTGGAGATGAAGTACAGGATCAATATACTGGACACGAACGCTAGATGGAACTGAGATGTTAATTGGTGCATAATTCAAAATCGACTTTACCCCTGCTTCAATTAAAAGATTTGTCACTGATTGGGCTTGGTCAACCGGAACAGATAGCATAGCAATTTGAATGCCCGCAT
>Ga0209254_10004409_pt1 | contig 12885 bp, 9 predicted proteins | sample FrelakmetDIP11DI_FD_187148 | JGI IMG/M metagenome (GOLD analysis project Ga0209254, IMG submission 187148) | Freshwater lake sediment microbial communities from the University of Notre Dame, USA, for methane emissions studies - DIP11 DI (SPAdes)... | ecosystem: Environmental > Aquatic >...
GAGCTGCTTCCAGGCCGTGACCCGGCGGATGCGCTCGCCGCGCCGGATCAGGGTCCCGGAGCCGCGATGCGTGAACAGCTCCTTGGCCAGCTCGGCCGGGCGCGTCATCGACACCGAGGAGGCCAGCGGCAGCTTGCGCAGGAGTTCGTGGATCTGCTCGATCTTCAGGCGCATGCCCGAGTGCAGCCAGGGCTGCAGCATCAGGTGCTCGTACTCGGTGCTGAGGTTGATCGAGTCGATCACCTTGCCGTCGCCATCGAGCAGGCCGCCGGTCCCGGTGAGGAAGATGATCTTGTAGGGCTTGAGCGTGGTGACCAGCTCGTTGGCGGCGATGTCGGCATTGACGTTGAGGATCTGCCCGCCCGGGGTCTCGCCGAGGCTGGCGATCACCGGGATCGAGCCGGCCTTGATCGCGGCATCGATCGGCGCCTGGTGCACTCGCGTGACCTTGCCCACCAGCTTGAACTTGCGCTTGTCCAGGTAACCGGCCTCGAACACGCCACCGACGATCGAGCTCGCCCGTGCGCCCACCGCCTGCAGTGCCTCGACCAGCTTGAGGTTCTCGGCATGGAACACGCGCCGCACCACCGCCAGCGCCGGGGCTGCCGTCACCCGCAGGCCATCGAGGATGGGCGTCTTGATGCCGGCGCGCGCCAGCTCCTCGTTGAGCTGCGGCCCGGCGCCGTGCACCACGATCGGCGTCAACCCGACCTGTTGCAGGAAGGCCAGCGAGGACACCAGGTCGTCGAGCTGCTCGGCCAGGATCGCGCCGCCGACCTTGACCACGGCGAAGCGCTTGGCGTCGACTTGAGAGAAGCGCTTGAGGTATTGCTGGATTTCCTTGGCGCTGGCCATGTTCGACAGCAGTCGAACGATGACCGGGCGCAGCTCGCCGTCAATTTCCATGGCCGATGATCCGCGCGTAGTGTTGCGCCACCGCCTCGAGCTGGGCCAGTTCCACCCACTCGTCGGCGGCGTGCGCCTGGGCGATGTCGCCCGGTCCGAACACGATGGCCGCGAGGCCGGCCTGCGAGAACAGCGAGGCCTCGGTCCAGAAGTCGACCGCTTCGGCCACGGGCAGGCCGAGCCGCATCGCCAGTCCGCGCCCCGCCGCCAGCTGCGTGGTGGCGTCGGTACCCTGCCCCGCGGGCAGCGCCGGCCCGCGGAACAGCTCCTCGAACGATTCGAGGTGCGCGGGCGCCGCCATGCCGCGGAACATCGCCAGCAGCGCGTCCGGCGACTGCGAGGGCAAGGGGCGGAAGCCGAAGCGCAGGTCGCAGGACCCGGCGATCACGTTGCCCTTGATCCCGCCCTCGATGCGACCGAGGTTGAAGGGCAAGCCCTCGAGCACGCCGAAGCCCTGGTCCTGCAGCGCGCGCACCTGGGCGAGGGCCTTCGCGCCCCACTCGACCGCGCGGTGCACCGCGCTGTCGCCCAGCGCGCGCCGCTCCGAGGCGTGCCCGGGAATGCCGCGGAAGCGCGCCTGCGCCGATACGATGCCCCGGTGCGAGAGCACCGCCGCCGCGCGCGTCGGCTCGGCCACGACGGCCTCGGTGAATTCCGGATGCTCGCGCACGAACGCCGCCACGCAGCGCGCGTCGTTGGCTTCCTCGTCGCTGGAAAACAGCAAGGCCGCGTCGCCGCTCGTGCGGCCCGCGGCGCCCAGCAGGCCCGCGGCCGCGCCCTTGATATCGCAGGCGCCGAGGCCGATGGCGCGGCCGTCGCGCACGGCGAGGCGAAACGGGTCCTGGCTCCAGCCCTCCGCGACCGGCACGGTGTCCATGTGCACATTGAACACCCGCGTCGGCCGCCCGCGCACCGCCAAGAGCGAGACGGCGCCCGCGCCATGGTCGCGCAGCTCATGGCGGAAACCCGGCAACTGCGCGCGCAGGTAGGCGAACACGCCCTCGCCATCGATCGCGCGCGGCGGATTGCGCGTGTCGAACGCGACCAGGGTTTCGAGGTGCTTGAGGATTGCGTCGATCATTCAAATTGCCCTGTAGGAGCGCGCTCCTACAACACTCCTATTTCCGGTTGACCTCGGCGTGCAGGCCGCTCGACATGCCGTACAGGCGGATGAAGCCCTCCGCTTCCGCGACGCCCCAATCGGCTGCTTGCGCATAAGTCGCCGTCGCGCTGCGCAGGATGTGCGGAGATTCCACCGCCACCGCATCCACCGTGCCGCCACGCGTTTCCAGCGTCACCGTGCCATTGACGCATTCCTGCGACTGCTCGATGCAGGCCTCGAGATCGGCCTTGAGCGGCTCGTGGAAGAAGCCCTCGTACACCAGCTCGGTCCACTTCGCGCCCACCGTGGGCTTGAAGCGGTTCTGCGCCTTGGTCAGCACGCACTCCTCCAGCGCCCGATGGGCGACGTGCAGCGCAGTGAGGCCCGGCGCTTCGTACACGATGCGGCCCTTGAGGCCGATCGTGGTGTCGCCGGTATAGATGCCGCGGCCCACGCCGTAGCGCGCGAACTCCCGATTGAGGCGGGCCAGGATCGCCGCGCCCGGCAGCGGCTTGCCGTCCACGGCCACGGCTTCGCCGCGCTCGAAGCGGATCGCGATGCGCAGCGGCTGCGCCGGCCACTCTGCGCGCGGTGCGCACCAGCCGCGCGCGCCTTCGCCGGGCGCCTCCCAGCGGTCGATCTCGCCGCCGGACAGGGTAAGTCCCAGCACGTTCTCGTTGATGGTGTAGGCCTTCTGCTTCGAGCGCACCTCGAAGCCGCGCTCTTCCAGCCAGCGCTGCTCGTAAGCACGTACCTCGGTGTGCTCCTTCTGGATCTCGCGGATTGGCGCCACGATCACGTAGTCGCCCAGCGCCTTGACGGTCACGTCGAAGCGCACCTGGTCGTTGCCCATGCCGGTGCAGCCATGGGCGAAATGCTTCGTGCCCAGTGCATCGCACCACTTGAGCGATTCCTGCACGATCAGGTACCGGTCGGAAACCAGCAGCGGGTACTGGCCCTGGTACCACTGCCCGGCGCGCACCAGCGGCTTGACGAACTCGTCCCAGATCGGCTGCGCGGCATCCACCGTGCGATGTTCGACCGCGCCCAGCTCCGTCGCGCGCTGCTCGATGTAGTCGCGTTCCTCCGCGCCGACGCCGCCGGTGTCGCAGAACAGCGTGTACACGGCGTAGCCGCGCTCGCGCAGCCACGGCACGCAGAAGCTGGTGTCGAGGCCGCCGGAGAAGGCGAGGACGATTTTCTGGTTGGTCATGATTCGAATTCCGGGTCGATTGCGTTGCAGGAGCGCGCTCCTACGGGGTGACATCACGATTGGGAATTCCACGCCAGCAACGTCGCCATGATCGCCTTCTGCACGTGCAGGCGGTTCTCGGCCTCGTCGATGGCGAAGCAATAAGGTGCATCCATCACGCCGTCGGTGGCCTTGATGTTGCGGCGCAGGGGCAGGCAATGGCTGAAGATGCCATCGCGGGTCAGCGCCATCTTGGCCTCGTCGACCATGAAATGGCGGTGCTGCTCGCGGATCGGCTTTTCGGCTTCCCAGCGTCCGAAGTACGGCAGCGCACCCCAGCTCTTGGCGTAGACCACCTCGGCATCGCGATAGGCGTCCTCGATGTCGTGGCTCACGCGCAGGGAACCGCCGTTTTCAGCGGCGTTGCCGCGGCCGGCTGCCATGTAGCGCTCGTCGAGCACGTATTCGGGCGTCGGGCACAGCAGGGTCACGTCCATGCCCATGCGGGTCGCGATCAGGAGCGCCGAGTTCGCGACCGCGGTGTTGAGCGCCTTGGGATGGTAGGTCCAGGTCAGCACGTACTTGCGCCCGCGCAATTCGCCCAGGCGCTCGCGCATCGCCATCGCGTGCGCCAGTTCCTGGCACGGATGGGTGATGGTCTCGAGGTTGATCACCGGCACCGTGGAATGGCGCGCGAAGGCCTTGATGACGAGGTCCTCGCGGTCCACCGTCCAGTCCTGGAACTTCGGAAAGGCGCGCACGCCGATCAAGTCGCAGTAGCGCGACAGCACGCGCGCCACTTCGGCCACGTGTTCCTCGGCCTCGCCGTCCATGACCTTGCGCGGCTCGAACTCGATGCCCCAGGCGTCCTTGCCCGGCGCCAGCACCACGGCGTGCCCGCCGAGCTGCCAGGCACCGATCTCGAAGGAACTGCGCGTGCGCATCGACGGATTGAAGAACAGCAGCGCCACGGCGCGCCCGGCGAGGTCGCGGCCGAGCTTGTCGCGCTTGTAGCGCGCCGCCTGCGCCAGCAGCTGGTCGAGCTCGGGGCGGGTGAAATCCTGGGTGGTGAGGAAGTGGCGGATGCTCATCGGATTCGCAGGTCCATGAAACGCAAAAGCCCAGCTCCAGGCTGGGCTTCTCGCAGGTCGATGCAACGACTACGACTACCCAACCGGGATTCCGGCCGGGCGTCGGCGCGCGCGCGAAGTCATGCCGGCGGCCATGCGGGCGCTGGTGAGGATCTCGGCATCGGTCCAGTGGGTGCACATGCCGGCATTGAAACATGCGGCTGTGCGGCGGCGCAACATGGTGGATGTCTTGTTGGATCGGGTCGCGAAACGTTTCGAGGCAGCGCGTAGCTGCCACCTGGGGGGTCCGGGACCGCCGCCATCCGGTTGGCGGCTCGGACATTCAGTGGAACTCGCCTCCAACCGCATGCCGACGGTCCCGGACTCGCTTCGATCGAAGGGCGTACCCCCTGTTGGGCGCGGCTGCGTGCTCAATCCGCCGGGGCAACGGACACGCGGACCCGCAGGCGATCGCCCGGATCGTATTCCAGGCGCGACATGTAGACGTCGCCGCGGAAGCGGTACTGGACGTCGTAGCCCACCACGCGGCGCTCTTCCTGGTAGTCGTCCACCACTTCGCAGCGGCGCTGGGTGGTCTCGTAGGTGCGGCCGGGCCCATTGTTGCGGTCGACATTGCGGCCGACCGCGCCGCCGATGACCGCACCGGCCACGGTTGCGGCCGTGCGCCCGCTGCCGCCGCCGACCTGGTTGCCGAGCACGCCGCCAATGACTGCGCCCAGCACCGTGCCGCCGGTGGGATCGCCACCGTCGGGTTCCTGGGTCACCACGCGTTCGTCGTAGCACTCCTCGCGCGGGTTCGGATTGCGGTAGATCTCGAACACGGGTTCGGTACGCAGCACGTCGGCATAGGCAAAGCTGACGTTTTCCGCACCCGGCGGCGCATAGGCGTTATCGGGCGGATACGCGCCTTGCGGCTGGGCCTGCGCCGCCACGGCGCACAGTCCTGCCAGCAGGGTCGAAAGGCGGACGAGCGGCTTCATGCGTTTCCTTTCCCGGTGATCGCGGCGGGGCACCGCGGGTCCGGTGGGACTGTTCGATGGCAGGCAGTGTACCCGGCGTGGCTGAACCCCGGCCGAAGCCAGGACCGGGTTTTCCCTTCCGCTGCGGGGGCTTGCGGGTGGCAGCGCGGCCCGCAACCGCTACAATTTTGCACAGCGACATAGGATTCACCATGGACCTGCTGCTGCACAACACCCTGAGCCGCCAGCGCGAACGCTTCGTGCCGGGCGACCCGGCGCGGGTCACGATGTACGTCTGCGGGCCCACGGTCTACAACTACGTGCATATCGGCAACGCCCGCCCGCCGGTGGTGTTCGGGGTGCTCGCGGACCTCCTGCGGAATCGCCACCCGGGGCTGCTCTATGCCCGCAACATCACCGACGTGGACGACAAGATCAACGCGGCTGCCAAGGCGGCCGGCGTCCCGATCGGTACCATCACCGATCGCTTTACCGCGGCCTACCGCGAGGACATGGGCGCCCTGGGGGTCGCACCACCGGACCTGGAGCCGCACGCCACCGCCCACATCCCGCAGATCATCGCCATGATCGAGCGCCTGGTCGCCAGCGGCCATGCCTATGCGGCCGAGGGCCACGTACTCTTCGCGGTGCGCTCGTTTCCCGACTACGGCCGCCTCTCGCGCCGCTCGACCGACGAGATGCTGGCCGGCGCGCGGGTGGAAGTCGCGCCCTACAAGCGCGAACCGGGCGACTTCGTGCTGTGGAAGCCCTCCCCGTACGAGCCGGACGCTGGGCCCGGGCAGGCGCTGCCGGGCTGGGATTCGCCCTGGGGTCGCGGGCGCCCGGGTTGGCATATCGAGTGCTCGGCGATGAGCGCGGCGCGGCTGGGCGAGACCATCGACATCCACGCCGGCGGCATCGACCTCGCCTTTCCGCACCACGAGAACGAGATCGCACAGAGCACCTGCGCCCATGGCGGACGCACCTTCGCGCGCTACTGGATGCACAACGGCCTGCTCAACCTCGAAGGCCGCAAGATGTCCAAGTCGCTGGGCAACGTGACCCTGGTGCATGACCTGGTGCGCGAGCATCCACCCGAGGCGCTGCGCCTGGCGCTGCTATCGGCGCACTACCGGCAACCGCTGGACTGGTCGGACTCGCTGATCGAGCAGAGCGTGCGGACCCTGGATCGGCTCTATGCCACCTTGGGCGAACTGGCCGACGTGGATGTCGCCGGCGCCGACCCGACGCTACCCGCTGCGGTCGAGGCGGCGCTGTGCGATGACCTCAGCACGCCGATCGCGCTGGCCGAGATCGCCGGCCTGGCCAGCGATGCGCGCAAGGCCGAGGGACCGGCGTCGCGCGCCGCGCGCAAGGCCGAACTGCTCGCGGCCGGCAGACTGCTGGGACTGCTGCAGCAGGATCCCGCCGCATGGGCCGCACAGTTCACCCGCGGCACGAGCGTCGACGCCGCTGCCATCGAGGCCCTGATCGAGCGTCGGCGCAGCGCCAAGCAGGCGCGCGACTTCGCCGCGGCGGATGCGATCCGGGTCGAGCTCAAGGACATGGGGGTCGTGATCGAGGACACGCCGCAGGGCGTGCGCTGGAAGCTGGCGCGCGACGGCGCCGCATCGGAGCCGGTGTGAAGCCGGCGCCGCACCGCAGTCGTCGATGAACGCCGCAAGCACCACGGCGGGCACGGCGCAGGACGAAATCGTCGAGGAATTCGGCTATTTCGGCGACTGGGCGGAGCGCTACCAGTACCTGATCGACCTCGGGCGCAAGCTGCCGCCGCTGGCGGATGCCTTGCGCACCGAGGCCCACAAGGTCAGTGGTTGCCAGTCACAGGTGTGGATCGTGCCGCGCGGCGATGCCACCCGGCTGGACTTCGACGCGATCAGCGATTCCACTATCGTTTCCGGACTGATCGCCCTGCTGTTGCGCGTGTACTCGGGGCGTCCGGCGGCGGAAATCCTCGCCACCGAGCCGCGCTTCGTGCAGGCCCTGGGCTTGCAGCAACACCTCTCGCCCACGCGCAGCAACGGCCTCGCCGCGATGCTGGCGCGGATCCGCGCCCTGGCCGCGGCGGCGCAGTCGGGCACCCGCTACGCCTGACGCGGGGCGGGATGCGATCGCGGATCGATCGCGGACCGCGAGCTATCGCGGCACCCATAGGCCCTGGCCACGCAGCCAGTCGACGATGCCGTCGGCAAGCGCGAGTGCGTCCTCCGCGGTGGTGTCGATGCGCAATTCCGGCCGCAGCGGTTCCTCGTAGGGGTCATCGATGCCGGTGAAGCCCTTGAGCTTGCCGGCGCGGGCCAGCGCATACAGGCCCTTGCGGTCGCGTGCCTCGCATTCGGCCAGCGGGGTCGCCACGTGGACCTCGACGAAGGCGGCGCCAGTGGACTCCACCAGCCCACGCACGGCCGCGCGATCGTCGCCATAGGGCGCGATCGGCGCGCACACCGCGATGCCGCCGTGCCGCGCCACTTCGGCGGCGACATAGCCGATGCGGCGCACGTTGGCACTGCGATCCTCGCGCGAGAAGCCCAGCCCCCTGGACAGGTGCTTGCGCACCACGTCGCCGTCGAGCAGCGTCACCGGGCGCGAAGCGCCCTCGCCGAAGCGCGCGATCACGGCCTGGGCCAGCGTCGACTTGCCCGAACCCGACAGGCCGGTGAAGAACAGCACCAAGCCGCGCGCCGCGCCGGCCGGGTGGCGTTGGCGCAGGATGTCGGCCACGGCGCCATAGGTGAACCACTCGGGAATCGCCTCGCCCTGCTGCAGCCGACGGCGCAGTTCGGTGCCCGACAGGTCGATCACCTCGTCCTCGGGCCGCAGTTCGTTGACCGGCAGGTAGGTGTCGCGATTGACCGCGTAGACCACCGCCGGGAAGGGCACGATGCGGATGCCGATCTCCTGCTGGTGGCGCGCCAGCAGTTCCTGCGCCGCATAGGGCTCGTAGAACGGCTTGCCGTTGCGGTCGTTGCCAGGGCCGGCATGGTCGCGGCCGACGATGAAATGGCTGGCGCCGTAGTTGCGCCGCACGATCGCGTGCAGCAGGGCCTCGCGCGGACCGCCCATGCGCATCGCCAGTGGCAGCAGCGACAGTTTCACCGTGTCCTTCGGATAGTGCACCAGCAAGGCCTGGTAGCAGCGCACGCGCGTGGCGTGGTCGATGTCCCCGGGTTTGGTCCGCCCCACTACCGGGTGCAGCAATACGCGCGCCCCGACCTGGGCCGCCGCGCGCACGGTCAGTTCGCGGTGCGCGCGATGGATCGGGTTGCGGGTCTGGAAGGCGACGACGTTCTCCCAGCCGTGGGCGTCGAGCCAGTCGCGCAGGCTGCGCGGGGTGTCGCGCAGCGCGGCGAAGTCGAAATGGCGCGGCAGCGCCAGTCCGCGCACGCGGCCGCCCACGTACACCGGGTGGGTCCGTTCGAGTAGTTCGGCGACGCCGGGGTGCGTGGTGTCGGTAGTGCCGAACACCTGCTGCGCTTCGTGCAGGCGGTCGGGCCGGTAGACGCTCGCGACCTCGAGGATCGCCAGCGCCACGCCCTCGGGATCGCGCAGCGCCAGTGCAGCACCGGGCGCCAGCTTCGCGCCGAGTTCCTCGGTGACGTCGAGCGCGACCGGCAGCGGCCACAGGGTGCCGTCGGCCAGCCGCATTCCATCGACGACTCCGCGATAGTCAGCCTCGCCCAGGAATCCGGTCAACGGCGAGAAGGCGCCGGTCAGCAGCAATTCGAGGTCGCACAGTTGGCGTTCGCCGAGGTCCCATCCCGGCAGGCTTGCGGCGCGCCGGGTTTCGGACGGCAGGTCCGCGGGCGCGAGCAGCAGCTCGCGCAATTCGCCGCCATAGGGGGTGTTGAGGACAGCCTGGTTGAGGATCGGTCGGGCGCTGAGTCGTAGGCTCATGGTCGGTTCGGTGGTGTGCAGGAAGGAGTCGGGGCTCAACCGTCGAGGCCGTGCAGGCCGCACTCGCGGCGCAGGCCATGGAATCGGGTCTGTTCCTCGCTGAGGTCGGCGCCCAGCGGGCGCGTGGTCGGCATGTCGCCGATCGACACGTAGCCCTGGTGCCACAGCGGGTGATACGGCAGCTTGTGGCGTTTCAGATGGACATAGACGTCGCGATCGGTCCAGTCGAGGATCGGGCTGAGCTTGAAGCGCCCATCCTGGCGCGCCAGCGGCTCGATCGCCGCACGACTGCGCGACTGGCTCCGGCGCAAGCCCGCGATCCAGGTGCCGACGCCGAGCTCGCTCAATGCGTGCTGCATCGGCTCGACCTTGGTCAGGCGGCTGAAGCGTTCGATGCCCTCGCTGCCCTGCTCCCACAGCCGGCCCTCGCGGGCCTCGAGCCAGCCCGGCGTCAGTGGCGCGCGATGCACGCGCAGGTTGAGCGAGAGGCGCGCGCTGAGCTCGTCGATGAACTGGTAGGTTTCCGGAAACAGGTATCCGGTATCGATCACGACCACCGGAATCCCCGGCGCCAGGCGCGTCACAAGATGCAGCGAAACCGCCGCCTGCGCGCCGAAGCTCGAGGACAGCGCGTGCGTGCCGGGCAGGTGTTCCAGCGCCCAGCGCACGCGGCCCTCGGCGTCGAGCGCATGGAGCTGGCGATTGGCCGCGGCCAGGTCCAGCGGTCCCGGACCGGTGTCGTCCTTCGAATCGTGGATGCTCATGCGGAGGCCTCGCGTCGTTGCGGATGCACGCCCTGCGCGGGATCGAGCACGCCCGCGCGCCACAGCCAGTCGCCGAAACGCTCGGCTACGGCCCGCGCCTGCGCGTAGCGCCCGAACAGCTGGTCCAGCTCGTCGAGGATCTGCGCCTCGTCGACGTTCTCGCGGTGCAGCACATTGAGGCGCTGGCCGGCCGCATCCGCGCCCAGCAGCAGGTTGTAGCGGCCAGGTGCTTTGCCGATCAGCGCGATCTCGGCCAGGTAGGGCCGCGCGCAGCCGTTGGGGCAGCCGGTGATGCGCAGCGACAGCGGGATGCCGGCCAGCCCATGCCGGTCCAGGCGCGCATGCACCGCATCGAGCAGCCGCGGGAGGTAACGTTCGGCCTCGGCCATCGCCAGCGGGCAGGTCGGCATGGCGACGCAAGCCAGCGCGTCGCGATACAGCGGCGTCGCCGTGCGGTAGCCGTCAAGCCCGTGCGCGTGCACCACCGCATCGATCGCCTCGCGTGCCTCGGACGCCACAGCGGCGATCACCAGGTTCTGGTTCGGGGTCAGGCGAAAGTCGCCCGCATGTGCGCGTGCGATGGTGTCGAGACCTTCCAGTGCCCTGCCCTCGACGCGACCCGACGGAATGCGCAGCGTGAGGTGCCAGCGCCCGTCGTGGGCCTCGACCCAGCCAAAGCGGTCGCCCTGCGATTCGAAATGGAACGGCCGCGCCGGCGCGATGGCGAATCCGGCGCGACGCTTCACCTCGGCCACGAACCAGGCCAGGCCCTGGCGCTCGATGGTGTACTTGAGCTTGGCGTGCTTGCGGTTGCTGCGGTCGCCGTAGTCGCGCTGTGTCGTCACCACGGCTTCGGCCACCGCCAGCAGCTGCTCCGGCCGCACGAAACCGATCACGTCGGCCAGGCGCGGGAAAGTGCTGGTCTCGCCGTGCGTGGTGCCGAGCCCGCCGCCGACGCTGACGTTGAAACCGGCCAGCTCGCCGCCTTCGACGATGGCGATGAAGCCGAGGTCGTGCGCGTACACGTCGACGTCGTTGACCGGCGGCACCACCAGCGCGGCCTTGAACTTGCGCGGCAGGTAGGTCGCGCCGTAGATCGGCTCGGCCTCGGGGTCGCCGCCGAGGCGCTCGCCGTCGAGGAAGATCTCGTGGTACGCGCGGGTCCGTGGCAGCAGGTGTTCCGACAGGCGCACCGCCCAGGCCTGGGCCTGCGCGTGCGCGCGCGATTCGGCCGGGTTGGGCGAGCACAGCACGTTGCGGTTGACGTCGCCGCAGGCGGCGATGGTGTCGAGCAACGCGGCCTGCAGCGCCTGCATCGAGGCCTTGAGTTCGGTCTTGAACACGCCGTGGATCTGGAAGGCCTGGCGCGTGGTCAGGCGCAGGCTGCCGTTGCCATGGCGCCGCGCCAGCGCCGACAGCGCCAGCCATTGCGCCGACGTGCACACGCCGCCCGGCAGGCGCGTGCGTGCCATGAAGCTGTGCGCGGGCTCGAGCTTCTGCAGGCGGCGCTCCTCGCGCAGGTCGCGGTCGTCCTGCAGATAGGTGCCATGGAACTTGATCAGGGTGGCGTCGGCGTCGGGCAGGCTGCCGCTGAGTGGATCGAGCAGGCTGCGTTCGAGCGTGCCGCGCAGGCCGCGGCTGGCGGCCTTGATGCCTTCGACCGGGGACAGCGGCGTGGCCATCAGTAGACGTCCCGGCGGTAGCGGCCATCGGCCAGCCAGCCCTGCACGCGCTCGGCCGCCAGTTCAGCCGCAACGCCGCCGTGCTCGGCCACGATGTCGACCAGGGCCTGGTTGACGTCGGGCGCCATGCGCGAGGCATCGCCGCACACATAGAGCGCGGCGCCCTGCTCGATCCAGTCGTACAACTCGCGGCCGTGCTCGCGCAGGCGCTGCTGCACGTGGACCTTGTCCGCGCCGTCGCGCGAGAAGGCCGGCGTGAGGCGCTGCAACTGGCCGCGGCGCAACGCTTCGAGCCATTCGGCCTGGTAGAGGAAATCGTGGCGCAGGCGCGGTGCGCCGAAGAACAGCCAATGACGGCCGCTGGCGCCGGTGGCGACGCGGTCCTGCACGAAGGCGCGATACGGCGCGATCCCGGTGCCGGCGCCGACCATGATGAGATCGCGGCTGCCGTCGGTTGGCAGGTGGAAGCGTTCGTTGGGCTCGAGGTATACCGGCACGGTGTCGCCGTCGCCGGAACGCGTGGCGAGGAATTCCGATGCGGCCCCGGCGCGGCGGTGCCCATCGTGTTCGGATTCCAGTCGCGCCACCGTGAGATGCGCCTCCTCGCCCACGGCGCGCATGCTCGAGGCGATGGAGTACAAGCGCGGTGCCAGCGGCCGCAGGCTGGCGACCAGTTCCTCCGGCGACCACGGCGCCGGATGCGCGCGCAGCAGGTCGATCGGTTGGCGTTCTCGCAGTAGCGTGCCGAGCGCGACGCCATGCTCGGGCGACAGCAGCCGGTTGAGCTCGGCGTGCCGGCCCAGGGCCGCATGCCGCGCGATGAAGGGCCGTGCCAGCCGGGTCAATTCCCGCGCCTCGCCCAACCAGCGCGCGAGCGGCAGGCTGCGCCCGTCGTGCGTGACCGGCGCTTCGCCGTCGAAACCCAGCACCTGCAGCCACTCGGCCACCAGGGACGGCGGGTTCTGCGGCTGCACGGCCAGCGCATCGCCGGGCTGGTAATCGATGCCGGACCCGGCGAGGGACAGCTCGACGTGACGCACGTCGCGCCAGCCCTCGCGCGCCGTGATGCGCTGGTTGGCGAGCACTTCCGCCGCGAATGGCCGGCTGCGATCGTGCCGTGCCGGCGCTCCTGGCACGTCCGAAGCTTGCGGTCGCAACGCAGTGACGCTGGCGCTAACCGCACGCTCACGCAGCGCAACCAGGCTGCGCTCACGCCAGGCCGCAGCCGGAATCTCGTAGTCGAGGTCGGCATCGACGCGCGGATGCAGGCGGGT
>Ga0209254_10004410_pt1 | contig 12884 bp, 11 predicted proteins | sample FrelakmetDIP11DI_FD_187148 | JGI IMG/M metagenome (GOLD analysis project Ga0209254, IMG submission 187148) | Freshwater lake sediment microbial communities from the University of Notre Dame, USA, for methane emissions studies - DIP11 DI (SPAdes)... | ecosystem: Environmental > Aquatic >...
TGCCGCTCCGGGTCTGCAGCATGTAGAGCTTCTCGTCCTCGATCGTGAACTCGAAGTCCTGGATGTCGTTGTAGTGCTTCTCGAGGCGCGCCGTGATCGTCCGCAGTTCCTGATACGCCTTCGGCATCACGTCCTTGAGCTCGTCGATCGGCCGCGGCGTCCGGACGCCGGCCACCACGTCCTCGCCCTGTGCGTTGACGAGGAACTCGCCGAAGAACCTGTTCTCTCCCGTGGCCGGGTTGCGCGTGAAGCCCACGCCCGTCGCCGACCGCTCACCCGAGTTGCCGAACACCATCTTCTGGACGTTCACCGCCGTCCCGATCTCGTCCGGGATGTCGTACATGCGGCGATACTTGATCGCGCGGTCGTTGTTCCACGAGCGGAACACCGCGTCGCGGGCGGCTTTCAGCTGCTGCACGGGGTCCTGCGGGAACGGCTTGCCCGTCACCTTCATGACCAGCGCCTTGTACCGCGTCACGGTCTCCTGCAGACCCTGCTCCGGCAGATCCGTGTCGATCTTCGCGCCGTGCGCGTGCTTCACGGCCTCGAACTCGTGCTCGAACTTCTCCTTGGGAATCTCGAGGACGACGTTGCCGAACATCTGGATGAAGCGGCGGTAGCTGTCGTAGGCGAACCGGCCGTTGCTGGTCCGCGCCTTCAGTCCCTCGACGGCTTCGTCGTTCAGGCCGAGGTTCAGGATGGTGTCCATCATCCCGGGCATCGAGAATTTCGCGCCCGACCGCACCGAGACGAGCAGCGGGTTGCTCGTGGAGCCGAACTGCGAGCCGGCCACCTGCTCCAGCCTGCGCACGTGCGCCGCCATCTCGTCCTCGATGGCCTGCGGAAGCCGGCGGCCCTCCGAGTACCAGAGGTTGCACGCGGCGGTGGAAATCGTGAATCCCGGCGGGACCGGCAATCCGGCGTTCGTCATCTCGGCCAGGCCCGAACCCTTGCCACCGAGGATGTCCTTCATCGTCCTGTCGCCTTCGGCCTTGCCGCTTGCGAACGCATAGACGTACTTCTTCGCCGCCTTCACTGCCTTGGGCCTGGGCGCCTGCGCCGGAACGGCCTTCTTCGCGGGCGTGCGGACGGGCTTGGCAGCCTTCACGGGCGTCACGCGCTTCACGGACTTCACGGGCTTCACGGGCTTCGCTGTCTTCTTTGCCATCTCTAGTTTGACTCCGTCGTTGTGACCGGTTCCAGCGACCGTTCTCGCCCCGGGCATCCGGGGCCTCGCGCAGGCGCTGAAACCGTCTCCATTAAGATTCGACCGTGGGGACAATCTCGGAAATATCGGCAAGTTCGAGGAGCAGTTCATGCAGGCGCCGCAGCAGCGACAACCGCTGCGCGCGAAGGCCGGCGTCCTCGACCATCACGAACACGTCGGTGAAGAACCGGTCGACCGACGGGCGGAATCCCGACGCGGTGTGGAACGCCTCGGCGTAGCGCCGGGCCGAGGCGGCCTCCCGGATGGACACCGAGCGGCGGGCGAACTCCGCCAGCAGTTCCTGCTCGGCCGGATCGGTCAGCAGGTCGACGGCATCGACCGACGGGCCCTGCAGTTCGCGCGAGAGGTTCTTGACGCGGCGGAACGCCACGGCCAGCGCCTCGAAGTCGGCCGACGCGCGCACGGCCCGCAGCGCCTCGAGGCGGCGGCGGGTGTCGAGCGGATCCGGAAGGCCCGCGCCGCGCCCGAGCACGGCGTTCAGTTCGTCGTACGCGTAGCCGCGCTGCTCGAACAGGTACCGCAGACGGTCGAGCAGGAAGGCCGACACGGCGTCGAGCCAGGGCTCCTTCGCCTCCGGGGCTCCGGCCACGTCACCGACACCCTGCCTGGCCTGCTGGAGCATGCGGTCCAGAGGCACGGGCACGTCGAGCCCTGCCAGTTCGGGCAGGTCGACCATCGTGCGCAGCATCCCCTGCGCCTGGCGCCGCAGCCCGAAGGGATCGCGCGTGCCAGTCGGCCGCTCACCCGCCGCGAAGAGCCCGACCACCGTGTCGAGCTTGTCGGCGATGGAGACCGCGGCCCACGTCACCGCGGCCGCTCCGAGATCGGCGCGCGAGGGCGGTGCGGCGGGCTCGATGCCGAGCGGCAGGTAATGATGGGAGATCGCCTTCCAGACCGCTTCCGGAAGCCCTTCCACGCTGGCGTAGATCCCGCCCATCGTGCCCTGGAGCTCGGTCAACTCGCGCACCATGGCGGTGGCCAGGTCGGCTTTCGCCAGCCGGGCGGCCTGCCGGGCAAGCGGAGCCGCGTCGGGCGCACCGAGCACGTCGGACGCAACCCAGCCGGCCAGCGCCTCGATCCGGAGCGCCTTGGCGCGGTAGCTCCCGAGGCGCCGGTGGAAGAGCACCGTGTCGAGGCGAGGCAGGAGCGCCTCTAGCGTCGTGCGGCAATCGTCGTCCCAGAAGAATCGCGCGTCGCGGAGGCGCGCCACAAGCGTGCGCTCGAGGTTGCGCGCGATGATCCCCGGGTCGACAGGCTCGGTGTTGACCACGGCCAGGAACGCCGGCAGCAGCCGGCCGTGGTCGTCCACCACCGGGAAGAAGTGCTGGTGGTGGATCATCGTCGTCGTGAGCACGTCCTCGGGGAGCTCGAGGAACTCGGCCCCGAACGTGCCGGCGACCACGGCGGGATACTCGACCAGGTCGGGGACTTCCTGCAGGAGGCGCGACTGACTGGCCGCCGCTCCGCTGACGCGCCCGCCGAGGCGGCGCGCGTGCGCGTCGAGCTCCCGGGCGATCTTCGCGTGGCGCGCCTCGCGTTCGATCATCACGAAGTTCTCGAGGAGCTTCGCGCGATACTCGTCGAAGTTCCGCACCTTGATGGCCCGTCCGGCACGGCCGCTCGTGGCCAGAAAGCGATGGCCGTAGGTGACCGCGCCCGATCGCACGTCCTGAACGACGGCGCTCTGGGCGGACTCGAGCCGGCCGATGACAAACGGCACGACGCGCCCGCCGTGCAGGAACAGGATCCAGCGGATCGGTCGGCCGAACAGCAGCTCGCCGCGCCCGTCGTCGAGCTGGGCGTCCCAGTGCATCTGCCTGGGAAACGTGAGGTCGCGCAGCACGCCCGCGAGCACGGCCGGCAGCACGTCGACCGCGGGTTTGCCCCGGACGCTCCTGCGGAACGCCAGGTAGACTCCCTTGGCGGTCTCGACGCGCTCGAGGCTCTGCGCGTCGACGCCGTGCTTGCGCGCGAACCCGGCGGCGGCGGGCGTGGCCTCGCCGTCGGGCTTGAACGCCGCGGCGGCGGGCGGCCCCATGAGCAGCTCTTCGAGGTCGGCCTGGCGCTCGGCGATGCGGGCGATGCGCACCGTCAATCGCCTCGGCGTGCTGTAGGTTTCGACGGGCGCCTCGACCTCGAGGCGCAGGTCCTTCATCCGCGCGGCGGTCGATTCGCCAATCTGGGCCGTCAGCGGGGGCAGCCAGCTGGCGGGAATCTCCTCGCAGCCGAGTTCGATGAGCAGCTCGCGGTCCATAGGCCCCTTACGCCCCCTCCGGCGCGGCCGGCAGGGACGATCGCTCCTCGGACTCCACGTAGCGTTTGGCGATGGCCACGGCGAGCTGGCGCACGCGCAAGGTGTACGCCGTGCGCTCGGTGACGCCGATGCCGCCGCTCGAGTCGAGGACGTTGAACAGGTGCGAGCACTTCAGACAGTGCTCGAGGGCCGGCAGAACCAGGCCGCTCGAGAGCAGCACCTCGGTGAACGCATAGTACTTGTCGAAGAGCTCGCGGTGCAGCGCGACGAACGCCTCGCGCGGCATGTTGACCTGCCCGAACGCGTACTTCGACTGCTCGATCTCGTCGCGCAGGCGCACGTCCCGGTACGAGACGCCCGGCGCCCACTGCAGATCGTAGACGTTGTCGACGCGCTGGAGGAACATCGCGATGCGCTCGAGGCCGTACGTGATCTCGACGGAGATCGGGCGCAGGTCGATGCCGCCCACCTGCTGGAAGTAGGTGAACTGGGTGATTTCCAGGCCGTCGAGCATCACCTGCCAGCCGATGCCCCAGGCGCCGAGCGTCGGCGACTCCCAGTTGTCCTCCTCGAACCGCACGTCGTGCTGGCGGGGCTCGATGCCGCACGCCTCCAGGCTCTGCAGGTAGAGCGACTGGATGTCGTCGGGGGCGGGCTTCATGATGACCTGGAACTGGTGATGCTTGAACAGGCGGTTGGGGTTCTCGCCGAACCGCCCGTCGTCGGGCCGCCGCGACGGCTGGACGTAGGCGACGTTCCAGTGGCGAGGCCCCAGCACGCGCAGCGTCGTCTCGGGGTGGGACGTCCCGGCGCCGACCTCGAGATCGAGCGGCTGCTGGATCAGGCACCCCTGCGAGGCCCAGAACCGCGAGAGGGTCGAGATGAGATCTTGAAGCGTCACGGCTGTTGGGTCACTCCCGGCGATGCTACCCCGGCCCGCGCAGTTCCCTGAGGACGCGGGCCGATTTCAGGTCCTTCTCGAGGTGCGCCGCGACGAGGGTGCGGTGCACCGCCTCCAGTTCGCGCAGGGCCCGAGGCGACGGCGCCAGGCCCTCGATCCGATCGGGGCCGACCCGGGCCGCTGCGCGCAGAAACGCGACAGCCTCGCCCGAGAGCGCCACCGCCCGACCGGCCGCCGGTCCCGCGCAGGCCGCGCAGCGGTAGGCGCGGTCGCCGGGCACCAGCACCGCTGCCGTGGCCGCGTCCCCCCCGAGCTGCTGGCCGCACGCCGTGCAAGCCATCTCGGCCGGGTACACGCCCTGCAGCCGAAGCAGCCAGTACTCGAAGTAGCGCGCCAGCGGCTCCACCGGCACGCCCGCTCCGAGCGCGTCGACCACCGCACTGCCCAGGCGGTAGAGGCGCTCGTCGGCATCGCCGTCGAGCGCGCACTCGTCGATGAGCTCCGCGAAGTAGCCCGTGTGCCCCAGCGCGTCCGCCCTGGCCGCGAACAGGGGCGAGCTGAGCGGCTCGGCGTAGTTCAACGACACCAGCTCCCGGCTCTCCTTCTCGAAGTACGTCACCGCCACGCGCGTGAACGGCTCGAGGGCGCCGCCGAACCGCGAGCGCATCCGCCTGGCTCCCTGCGCCACACCGCGCCGCTTGCCGCGATCGCGCGTGAGGAACACCACGATGCGATCGGCCTCGGCGAGCTTGTACGTGCGCAGGATGATCGCTTCGGTGGTGTAGAGCGGCATCTCAAGGACCGACGTCGCAGCTTTTCATTCTACCCTGCTTTCCGCGCTCTCCCATAGAAGGCGGTTCCACGGCCCGTTCGCGCGGCGAGCCCCCCCGCTGCACGCAGGCCGTCGAACCGGTCCTAGTCATCGTCGCGGATGCCAATCTCGTCGAGCATACGGGGGTCTTCGCGCCAGCCGGCCCGCGTCTTCACCCGCAGGTCCAGGTACACCCTGGCCCCGAAGAACCGCTCGAGTTCTTCGCGCGCCTCGGTGCCAATCCGCTTGATCATCGCGCCGCCCCGGCCGATGACGATCGGCTTCTGCGACTCGCGCTCCACCAGAATCGTGCAGTAGAGCCGCATCAGGCCGCGCTCGTCGGCCTCTTCGAAACTGTCGACGAGGACGGCGGACGAGAACGGCAGCTCGTCGCGCGTGTGGCGCAGCACCTTCTCGCGGATGATCTCGCCCACGTAGGCGCGCTCGGGCTGGTCGGTCAGGTAGTCGTCCGGATAGAGCGCCGCGCCCTCGGGCAGGTGCCGCAGGAGCGCCGCGAGCAGGGCCTCTTCGTTCTCGCCCGTCAGCGCCGACACGGGCACGATGTCCTCGAACCGGGCCAGGCGGCTCCAGTGTTCGATGAGCGGCAGCAGCGCCGGCTTCGCGACGCGATCGATCTTGTTCAGGGCGAGCACCGTCGGAGCCGACCCGCGGCCGAGCAGCTTGCCGAGGTACTGGTCCCCCCCGCCGACCGCTTCCGTCGCGTCCGCGACGGCGCAGACCACGTCGGCCTGGCTGATGCTCTGCACGGCCACGTCCACCATCCGGACATTCAGCCGATGCAGCGGGCGGTGGACGCCCGGCGTGTCGATGAACACGATCTGGCCGCCTTCGCCGTTGCGGACGCCGAGGATGCGCGTGCGGGTGGTCTGGGGCTTGTCCGAGACAATCGCCACCTTCTGGCCGACCAGCCGGTTCAACAGCGTCGACTTGCCCGCGTTGGGGCGGCCGACGAGCGCCACGAACCCGGCCTTCATTCGGACGTCCCCGTGGCGTCCGAAGCCTGCGCCGCCGAGCCCTGAACAGGCTCGCCGCCGGGCGCGCCTTTCGACACGCGGATGCGGTGGACGCGCCGGCGCTCGGCGTCCAGGATCTCCACGATCAGATCGTCGATCCGGAGGACCTCGCCCGCCGCCGGCACGCGGCCCAGGCGCGACATGACGTAGCCGCCCACGGTCTCGAAGCCCTCGCCTTCGATCTCCACGCCCAGGCGCTCGGCGAGGGCCTCGATGTCGGCCTTGCCCGACACCACGTATCGCCCCTGGCCCTCGTCGACGACCGACTCGGTCTCGACGTCGTACTCGTCGCGGATTTCGCCGACGATCTCCTCGAGCAGGTCCTCGAGCGTCACCAGGCCCGCGGTCCCTCCGTACTCGTCGACCACGATCGCGATCTGCCACTGCTGGCGCTGGAACTCGCGCAGCAGCTCGGACACCCGCTTCGTCTCCGGCACGACGTACGCCGGGCGCACCATCGTCGCCACCCGCCGGTCCGGCGGCTCGGTCGCAGACAGCCGCATCAGGTCCTTGATGAAGACGAACCCGGCGATGTTGTCGAGCGAGTCGACGTAGACGGGAATGCGCGAGTACTCCTGCTCCCGGAAGAACGTACGCAGTTCCGCGAGAGTCGCCTCTGCCCGGATGGCCACGATGTCGGGCCGGGGGGTCATCACCTCGTGCACCAGCGTGTCGCCGAAATCGACCACGGACTGGAGCAGCTGCCGCTCGTCCCGCTCGATCAGGCCTTCCTGTTCACCGGCGTCCAGGTAGGCGGTGGTCGCCTCCAGCTGATCCTCGTCAGAGACGGGCAGCTGCGCCGGTGCGGGCCGGTCGCGGCGCGACGCCAGCAGGGCGCGAAACGGCTTCACGACCGGCCACGCGAGCCCCGCCAGCCAGTCAAACGACGGCAGCAGCGCGTCGAGCACGGCCTCCGGGTTCCGCCGGACGATGAGATACGGCAGCAGGTGCTCGAACACCAGGACGAAGGCTGCCGCCGAGAGCCCGATCCAGAACAGGTCCGCGGCGTTGTCGAGGCCGAACACGCTCACCAGCAGCACCGCAACGGCCACGTGCATGGCGCCGAGCATCGCGCGCACCGGCAGGAAGAGCTGGACCGGATCGTCGAGATACGCCCCCATCCGGCTCGACCGGCTGCCGCGTTCGGCCAGCAGGCGCAGCGACAGCCGCATCAGCATCGCGAACGCCGCCGCGACCGACCCGAGGTAGGTCGTGATGGCGGCGAGCAGGAACAGCAGACCCGCTAGCACGCGGCCCGCCCCCCTTCCCGCTCGATCAGGCCCTGGCGCAAGCCGGCCTCGCGGCGCAGGCGGGCCTCGAGGCGCTCCATCCGTCCCCCGTCCGACTCATGATCGTACCCGAGCAGATGCAGAAGGCCGTGCAGCGCGAGCACCCGCGCCTCGACGCCGAACGCGTGGCCCGCGCGGCCGGCCTGACGCCGCGCCACGCCGGCGGCGATCACGATGTCGCCGAGGAACCGCGGCTCGTCAGACGGGAACGACAGGACGTCGGTCGGAGCGTCCTTTCCCCGGTGGGCCCGGTTGAGCGCTCTGATCCGCGCATCGCTCACGAACGCCACCGACACCTCGCCGCGCGCGCGGGCCGGCGCCGCACCGGCGAGCCAGGCGGCGAGCCCCGGCGCGCGCGTCGGCCGGCGCGTGTGGCTCGTCACGCTCACGCGCAAGCCCCGCGGCCTCGCCGATGCGGCGGGGCCGGTCATGACGCTCCCGCCTGGCCGGCGCCGCCCCGGCTTCCGCCCGACGTGTAGGCCTCGTAGGCCTTCACGATCTGCTGCACGACCTTGTGCCGCACCACGTCGCGATCGTCGAAATACACGAACTCGATGCCCTCGACCTGACCGACCACTTTCACGGCCTCGACCAGCCCCGACGTCCTGCCCGGCGGCAGGTCGATCTGGGTGACGTCGCCGGTGATGACCGCCTTGGATCCGAACCCGAGGCGCGTAAGGAACATCTTCATCTGCTCGGAGCTGGTGTTCTGCGCCTCGTCGAGGATGACGAAGGCGTCGTTGAGCGTGCGCCCCCGCATGAACGCGAGCGGCGCGATCTCGATCGTGCCTCGCTCGATGAGGCGATCCGCGCGCTCGCCGTCCATCATGTCGTAGAGCGCGTCGTAGAGCGGCCTGAGGTACGGGTTGACTTTCTCCTGCAGGTCGCCCGGCAGGAACCCGAGCTTCTCTCCGGCCTCCACGGCGGGGCGCGCGAGGATGATGCGGGTGACCCGTTTCGACAACAGGTAGGAGACCGCCTGCGCCATCGCCAGGTACGTCTTGCCCGTGCCCGCCGGGCCGATGCCGAAAACCACGTCGACGCGCTCGATGGCTTCGATGTAGCGCTTCTGGTTCAGGCTCCGCGCCGACACCGATCGCCGCCCGCCGCCGGGGCGCAGTGTCGTCTTCAGGAAGAAGTCGCGCAGGTCGGCCGACGGGTCCTGCATCAGCAGTTCCGCCGCCGTCTTCACGTCGCCGTTGGCGAGCTGGTACCCGTCCTTCTGGAGCGCCAGCAAACGCGCGACCAGGTGCTCGACCCCCGCGACGGCCGCCGCCTCTCCTGTCACCTGCAGGTCGTGGCCCTGGGTGGTGAGGCGGACGCCGGCGACAGACTCGATGAATCGGAGGTTCTCGTCGTACGCGCCGAAGAGCGCCTCGACGCCCTCGTCGGGCAGCGCGATGGTCCGCACGGCGGACGCGGCCGTTTTCGCGTCCATCCGTCAGCCCTCGAGGCGGAGGCGCAGCTCGCGCAGTTGCCGTGCGTCGACCGCCGTGGGTGCGGTCGACATGAGGTCCACCGCCTGCGAGGTCTTCGGGAACGCGATGACGTCGCGGATCGACGGCTCGCCGGCCAGGATGGCGACCATGCGATCCAGGCCGAGGGCGATGCCGCCGTGCGGCGGCGTCCCGTACTCGAGCGATTCGAGAAAGAAGCCGAACCGCAGTTTCGCGTCTTCGTCGCTGATGCCGAGCAGCGTGAACATGCGCCCCTGCAGCGCCGTGTCGTGGATGCGGATGCTGCCGCCGCCGATCTCGCTGCCGTTGATCACGAGGTCGTACGCCTGCGCGAGGACGTCGCCGGGGTTCTGCTCGAGCCGGTCCATGTCCGCCTCGACGGGCGAGGTGAACGGATGGTGCATGGCCACCCACCGGCGCTCTTCGGTGTTCCACTCGAGCAGCGGGAAGTCGGTCACCCACGTGAAGGCGAACTCGTCGGGTTTGAGCCAGCCCCGGCTCCGGGCCACCGACAGGCGGATCTGGCCGAGCACCTTCGAGGTCGCCTCCGCCGGGCCGCACGCCAGCAGCAGGAGGTCGGCCGCCCCGGCGCCGGCCGCATCGAGTGCCGCGCCGAGCGCCGCCTCGCCGGCCGCCTTGAGCGCCGAACTCTGCACCGCGCCGCCGCTCTGGCGCACCCAGACCAGCCCGCCGGCTCCGGCCGCCTTCGCTTCCTCGGCGAGGCTGTCGAGGTCCTTGCGCGAGGCGCTTCCGCCGCCTGGCACGACGATGCCGCGCACCACGCCGCCCGAGGCGACGGCCTCGCGGAACACGCCGAAGGTCGAGTCCGCGAACACGCCCGAGACGTCCGTGATGGTCATGCCGACTCGCAGGTCCGGCTTGTCCGACCCGTAGCGCGCGATGGCGTCGGCGTACGACAGGCGCGGGAACGGCACCGTGATCTCCCGGCCGATCACCGCGAAGATCTTCTGGATGAGCGGCTCGATGACCGCGAAGACCATCTCCCGCGTCGCGAACGACATCTCGACGTCGATTTGCGTGAACTCCGGCTGCCGGTCGGCGCGCAGATCCTCGTCGCGGAAGCATTTCACGATCTGGAAGTAGCGGTCGGTCCCGGCAATCATCAGGATCTGCTTGAAGATCTGCGGCGACTGCGGAAGCGCGTAGAACTCGCCCGGGTGCACGCGACTCGGCACGAGATAATCGCGGGCGCCCTCGGGCGTGGATTTCGCGAGCACCGGGGTCTCTATTTCCCAGAAGCCCTCGTGGTCGAAGTACTGCCGCACCGCCATCGTCACGCGGTGGCGCAGGCCCAGGTTGGCCTGCAGCGCGGGCCGGCGCAGGTCGAGGTAACGGTACCGGAGCCGGAGTTCCTCCGACGCCGCCACGTCGTCGGCCACCACGAAGGGCGGGACCTTCGCCTCGCTCAACACCTTGAGGTCCGCCGCCTCGACTTCGACGGCGCCGGTCGGCATCTTCGGGTTCTGCGCCTCAGCCGCCCGCGGGCGCACCCGGCCCTTCACGCCGATCACGAACTCGGCGCGCAGGTGTTTGGCGCGGTCGCGCAGGTCTCCGGCCTCGAAGACCACCTGCGTCAGCCCGTGCCGGTCGCGCAGGTCGACGAAGACCAGGTGGCCCAGGTCGCGCACCTTGTGCACCCAGCCCAGCAGCAGCACGTCGCGGCCGCCGTCTTCCGCGCGCAGTCGGCCGCACGTGTCGGTGCGCGCCCAGTCGCCCAGCTTGTCCACCACGATTGGCTACTCCTGCACGCGGGCCGCGAGGGTCCGGCAATGCTCGATCACGGCGTCGCGCGGGACGCGCGCCTGTTCGCCGCTGGCCATGTTCTTCACGCTCACCGCGCCCGAGGCCAGTTCGTCGTCGCCGAGAATCAGCGCGAAGGCCGCCTGCAGGCGGTCGGCGCGCTTCATCTGCGACTTGATGCTGCGCCCCTCGTACTCCATGTGGGCTTCGAGGCCGGCCCGCCGCAGGTCGCGCAGCAGTGAGAGCGCCGATTCCCGCGCCGCGTCGCCCATCGCCGCCACGAAGAGCGGGCGCCTGCCGCCGTCGCGCGTCTCCTCGGGCATCGCCAGCACGAGGCGCTCGATGCCCGCGGCAAACCCGATCCCCACGCGATCAGGACCGCCAAGCTGCTTCACCAGGCCGTCGTAGCGGCCGCCGCCGAGGATCGCGTTCTGGGCGCCGATATTCCCCGCGAGGATCTCGAAGGTGGTCCGCGTGTAGTAGTCGAGGCCCCGCACGAGGCGATGCGAGATCCTGTACGGAATCCCGTACATGCCGAGGTGGCGCTCCACCGCGGCGAAGTGCCCGCGGCACGCCTCGCACAGGAAATCGATCGAGTGTGGCAGCCCGTCGATGATGGGTTGGTCCTGGGCCACCTTGCAGTCGAAGATCCGGAGGGGGTTCGTCTCGGCGCGCCGCTGGCAGTCGCCGCAGAGCCTGCCGACATCTTCGCCGAGCGCCGCGACCAGGGCCTCGCCGAACGCGGGACGGCACGCCGGGCAGCCCACCGAGTTCACGACCAGTTCGACGCCGGCGATGCCCAGCTCCCGGACCAGCGCCCACGCCAGGTCGAGCACCTCGGCGTCGACCGCCGGGTCCGAGACGCCGAAGACCTCGACGTCGAGCTGATGGAACTGGCGGTACCTACCCTTCTGCGGCCGCTCGTACCGGAACATCGGGCCGAACAGGTACATCTTCGGCGCCGCCATCGTCTGCTCGAGGCTGTGCTCGACAAACGCGCGCACGAGGCTCGGCGTCGCCTCGGGGCGCAGGGTGATGCGCTCGCCCCCCTTGTCGGTGAAGGCGTACATCTCCTTCTGGACGATGTCGGTCGTCTCGCCCGTGCCCTTGGCGAACAGTTCCTCGCGTTCGATGATCGGCGTGCGGACCTCGGCGTAGCCGTAGCGCTCGAAGAGCCGCCGCGACACCGCCTCCACGCGCTGCCAGCGCTCCACCTCGCCCGGCAGGATGTCGTGGGTTCCCCTGATCGCTGGAATCATGCGCCCCTCAGGCCGGCCTCACCGCTTGAACAACGCCATCAACACCGTCAGCGCGACGCTCACGATGATCGACGTGGTGATGGGCAGATTGAACGAAAACGACCCCCGCCGGACCACGATGTCGCCGGGCAGACGGCCGAGCGGCACCCCCCACCACATCAGCAGGCCGCCGGCCGCGACGAGCAGGCCGAACCCGACGAGGAACTTGCCGAAAGCCAGGGCGGTGCTCCCCTGCTGCAGGCGTCAGACGAGGTCGACGCCCGCGAAAAAGTAGCCCGTCTCGAACGCCGCGGTCTCGGGCGCGTCCGACCCGTGCGTGGCGTTGCGCTCGATGTTCGTGCCGAAGTCGGCGCGAATCGACCCGGCCGGGGCCTTCGACGGGTCGGTGGCGCCCATCAGGTCGCGCCACTTCCTGATGGCCCCATCGGCCTCGAGCGCCATGACGATCGCCGGGCCGGACGACATGAACGCCGTCAGGCTGGCAAAAAACGGCCGCTCGCGGTGGACGGCGTAGAAGCCTTCCGCCTCCGCCCGGGTGAGGTGGACGCGGCGCAGGGCGCGAATCCGGAAGCCGGCCGCTTCGATGCGCTGGATGATCGGGCCGGCGAACTGCTTCTCGACGGCGTCGGGCTTGATAATCGCGAGGGTACGTTCCATATCCTGTTGATTATACAGCCTGCTGGCCGTAAGCTGTGGGCCGTCAGGCGCCCCGGGCGCCGAGGAGTCCGCCATGATTCATTCGCCCGTCATGCATCCCCCGGCGCATCGCGACCAGTACGCCCGGAAGGGCACCCTCGAAGGCGACACACCCAACGAACCGCAGCAGTGCAACTGCCACGGGGCGGGGCTGGATGACGACGGCATGCCGTGCGACCCGGTCGCCATCGCCG